>Ga0210057_1002966_pt1 | contig 23761 bp, 25 predicted proteins | sample CryGeyCG2114_010_2_FD_183968 | JGI IMG/M metagenome (GOLD analysis project Ga0210057, IMG submission 183968) | Groundwater microbial communities from aquifer - Crystal Geyser CG10_big_fil_rev_8/21/14_0.10 (SPAdes) (version 2) | ecosystem: Environmental > Aquatic > Deep subsurface > Groundwater ...
CCTATTTCAACTTTGAAATATGAGAATGGAACCGTTATCAAAAAATACCTTTTATCACCTGAAGAGATAAAAATCGAATCTGACCCGAATATGATTCATGATCTTTATTTTAGATAATTTTACGAAGTTGGACGCTTTCATCATTAAGAGTAAATTCTTGTTCAGTGTAAGTATTTAGCTGAATCCATTTCCAAACCGGACCACCTTTGAGTTTGGCTTGTTTTGAAAATATTAAATAATATTTAGTATTAGTTTCTTTGAAATTAGCAACAATCTCCTTTTCAATTGCATCTGTTCTTTCATTATTATTATAGAAATATCTAGTAGGATTTGATTGATTGAAAAATTCGTAGTAAAGAAAATGATTTGGAAAAATGTAAATATATTTTTCAGATTTGGGGATTAAGAATGAAATCTTTTTAAGAGTTTCTATATCTTTTTTTGGAAATATCAGCCCTGCAATTTCGTCTTCGTCATCTTTGAAAAAATCTGAGGAATATTTTGGAATGCCAAGATGGGGGTGAAGTGGAGAATATCGTAATTTTATGTAGGAGATGCTGTGAAACATTGCTAGCGTTGCTATAAGTCCTGCAATTTGAATAACTTTCCAATCTATCCTTTTGGAGAAATAAGGAATTAAAAAGAACAATAACAAAGATGCAATGAGATAGATTGAGGGAGATTTTAAAAAGATAAGAGATTTGCCCAAAAAGAAAAAAAATACTAAAAAAATCGTTATTTTAATTAAAGAATCTTTATTAAAAAATTTTATTAATTGTTTTGATGAAATTAATATATGGGCGATATATATCGAAATTAATGATGCTCCGTACCATAAGTGGCCTTCGTCTGAACGACTCAAAGCAGTTGCAAAACCTAGCACCGAGAAAATAGCAAAAGATTGAATCGGAAGTTTTCTAATTTTCAAAAATAAAGCCAACCCTGAGGAGATTGTAAATATGAGAATTGCAGTAAAGAGTGGAATATGATCAGGCTGGATTGCTTGAGCCATTGTTTTTGGTTGAGCTATCAATCCAAGGATAACAACGTCATTAAAAAAATTGACTACTGACGAGTCTCGAATCAGGATAAAAAGTATTGGAAGCCAAACTGAAAATAATCCAACAAGAGTATATTTTGGGACTCTTATTTTATTAAGAGAATAAAGGTTCGGAAGGAACAAAGCTAAGGTTAAAAAAATTCCAGCCTCTATTCTGAAGAGAAAAACCAAGCCGAACATAACACCAAGCAGCAAATTTTTAATTCGTTTCCACTTAAAAGGTGTCAGAAATAGAACAAAAAACAGTACAGTTATAACATGAATTTCTTGAGCAGTTCTTATAAAAGTAAGATCAATCCAAACGGCAATAGTTGAAAATAATAGAGATACGATATTATTATTTTTTTTTGAGAATATTAAAAAAGAAAGAAAAAAGAGTAATGGGGGGTAAAATAAAGCTGGGAAGAAATTGAAGTAAAATGCCCCAGTAGGTATCGATGCTCCAAATAGATTAAAAAGTCCAGATAAAGCCAGTATTCTTCCTGGAGGATAAATGCTACTTGCATTTTTATATAAACCCTCTCCTCGATAATAACTCAGCGCAGTAAGGTAATTCGTGTCGGTATCTGTAGGTTGGTAAGAAGTAACGATATTGTCAATATTGGAAATTCCACCCCCGGCTGCAAAGATGTAAGCCCCAATTAGACTTAATAATATTAATACCACTAAAGATAAAATCTTAATAATTTTCACATACATAAAGATATTATATACTGACTAAACCATAAGTTATTTTAACTATAATAAAATAATGAAATTCAATACTAGAAATAAAGAAATCATTTTGCTAATAGTTTTGATCATTGGCTATATTACTATTAGATCAATTCATTTTGCAAATCATCTAAATTTTTCTTCTGAGCAAGCAAGTTTTTCACTTGAAGCTCTTCGTATTTGGAAAGCAAAAAGCATTGAGTTTATTGGACCGCCAATCTCACTCCGAATGGGAGCCAGGTATCTATTTCAAGGATCGATTACTTATTACTTCATGATTCCATTTCTTATTTTTGGCAAGCTTAATCCAATTCATAGCTCATATTTATTTATGGTTTTTGGAGCGATTTCGGTTGTCCCTTTATACTATGGTGTTCGACAATTAACCAGTAAAAAAGTCGCTTTTATAATGGCTGTAGTATATTCATTTTTTCCCTTATACATTGATTACTCAAGGTTTTTTTGGAATCCAACCGCTCAATTTATAATTACGCCATATTTAATTTTGTTAATGGGGATGTATGAAAAATATAATAAAAAGTCGATACTGATATTTATCGGAATGATGATGGGTTTACTACTATTATTTCATTATCAGTTTGCTCTAACGATTGTTGGAGTATTGTTTTATTATTTATTTTTCAAAAAGATTTCATTGCCGAAGTTCGCAAATATATTTATTGGATTATTAATCGGCTTCTCTCCAATGATAATATTTGAACTTAGAAATAATTTCTATAATACCCAAACATTATTACTATTTACTCAAAATAAAAGTCAGGTGTTCCAAGATAAATCTTCTTTCTTAAGCACGCCTCATTATTATTTAAGCGGATCATTATTTTTGTTTACAATTATTTTGTATAAATTACGTAAATTATTAAATACAGCTTTTATTGCTTTACTTATTCTAACCATTGTAATTTTTTCAATAATAAAATATTCTAAGCTTCCATCAAATGGATTCGGAATGTCAAAAGACTGGAATATTATGATGGAGCAGAAAACATACAAAATAATTAAAAAACAAAATATTACAAATTACAACATAGTCAATTTAGGTTATGACACTATTTCAACAGTCCAAAAATACATGCATGAAGTAGATGGCAAAAGTTTTAATTACGATGACTACTATCAAAATAAATATTTATATGTAATTTCTGAAGAAGAAGAATTCATGGAAAATCCTGCTTATGAGGTGAATACATTTAAGCCATCTGTGGTAGTTGATAAATGGCCAATCAATACTAGGTATAAATTATATTTACTTAGAAGAGTTTAATTCAACCATTCCTTTTCGCGACACGTCGTGCGGCTATTGAAAGCTTCATTTTCCTGAGACGAATTCCTTTTGGTGTGATTTCAAGTAATTCGTCATCTCCAATTAAATCAAGATATTGTTCTAGCGATAATTCGGTAGGTGGTTCAAGTTGAATTTTTACACCTTCTCCAGATGATCGATTATTAGTCAGTTTTTTTGCTCGACAGACATTTACTTCAAGATCTCGTTCTTGTGAGGAAATACCAACCACCATTCCTTCGTAAACTTTTGTTCCTGGACCATAAAACAATACGCCTTGAACTTGTGCATTTGCCAATCCGTAAGATAAGGTATCTCCAGATTGTGTAGAAATAAGAGCTCCATTTCGTACACTTTCCATACTAGTTCCAAGAGGTTCGTAACCAATGAGATAGGTATTTAAAATTGCAGTTCCACGAGTATTTGTCATCAAATTACTCCGAATCCCGATAAGGTTTCGGCTTGAAATTTTATAAACTAATCGAAGTTGATTTCCTTGCTGAGTTGTCATATTTATGAGCTTTCCTTTCCTTTTTCCAATTTCTTCAGTAACAACACCCATATAATCTTTTGGAATATCGATAGTCAACTCTTCATATGGTTCGCAAGTCACTCCATCAACCTTTTTGTAAATCACTTGTGGTTTTGAGATTTCAAATTCAAAACCTTCACGACGCATTGATTCAACCAACATCGCTAGATGGAGTTCGCCTCGTCCGCTAACAATTGATGCGATTGAAGTTTCGTCATCTTCGACTTTTAATCCAAGATCAGTTTCTAGCTCTTTGTAAAGTCGTGCTTGAATTTGTCGAGATGTGACAAATTCACCTTCGCGACCAGCAAACGGACTTGTATTTGGTCCGACGCTAATTCTTATGGTTGGTTCTTCAACATGTATCACCGGCAAGCTAACAGGCGCTGCGGGGTTTGTTACTGTTTGTCCAATTGTTAGATTTGGAATTCCTGCTAGGGATGCAATATCACCTGCAACGATTTCATCGACCTCTACTTTTTGCAATCCTTGACTTGTAAATAATTTTGTAGCAGTATATGTCCCAATGACTTTTTCGTTGTCTACAAGCGAAATTTTTTCTCCTTTTTTCAGTGTTCCGCGTGTAATTTTCCCAATACACAATCGTCCCACATATGGATCATGATCGATTGTGGAAATTAACATTTGAAACGGTTCTTCTACGCCAACATTGCTATTTGGGAGTTCGGCTGAAATGATATCAAGTAGTGGTGTAAGGTCGCCTGGATCTTCTGAATTGTAAACTTCAGGTACTGTTAAGAAAGCTTTTCCATCTCGACCGACTCCATAAAGTGTCGTAAAATTCAAGACATCTTCATGCTCTGCAAGTTCTAAAAATAGATTTTCTACCTCTCGTTGCACTTCGATTGGACGTGCATCTTTTTTGTCAATCTTATTGATAAAAAGAATAATTTTGAGTTTTGCATCTAATGCTTTTTTCAAAACGAATCGAGTTTGAGGAAGTGGTCCTTCAGCTGAATCGACGAGAAGAAGAGCTCCACTTGCCATGTTGAGAACGCGTTCAACTTCACTACCAAAATCTGCGTGGCCAGGAGTATCTATGATATTTATTTTATTTCCTTTAAATTGGATGCTGGTATTTTTGGATAAAATCGTAATGCCCTTTTCTCTTTCGAGATCGTTTGAATCCATAAGAAGCTCTTGTTGCATTTCTTTTTGATTGTCGCGGAAGAGATGAGACTGTTTCAACAGTCCATCAACTAAGGTTGTCTTTCCGTGATCCACATGAGCTATAATGGCAATGTTTTTGATATCCATAAAGAGTTAAGAAGGTGTAAGTATAGCAGAAAAATAGCGAAAAAACACTACTAGAATGATAAGAAAGGTTTTGTTGACGAGCTACTTGTCAACGCCAGTCAATTTCATTGATATTGTGAAGTTTTAAATAATTATTACATTGACTAAAATGTTTATTTCCGTGAAATAAATGAGCGGAAAATGGTGAAGGGTGGCCTGAAACAAGCACAAGATTATTTGCTCTATTAATCGATTCGCCTTTATTCATCGCGTAATTACCCCAAAGCATGTAAACTATATTTTTTTTCGACGAATTGATTTTACCTATTACTGCATCAGTAAATTTTTCCCAACCTTTTTCTTTATGAGATGCTGGAGAATTTGCAGATACTGTAAGAACAGAGTTTAAAAGAAGTACGCCTTGTTTGGCCCATCTAGAAAGATCTCCAGATTGTTTTGGGACAATTCCTAAATCTTTTTGAATTTCTTTAAAAATATTTCGAAGAGATGGTGGAATTACTGAATTCTTATCGACTGCGAAACTAAGTCCATTTGCTTGGCCTGGTCCATGGTATGGATCCTGTCCAATAATGACAACGCGAACTTTCTCAATTGGACAAAGCTCAAAAGCACTAAATATTTTTTTTTGGGGTGGAAAAACTTCTGACGTCAAGTATTCATTTCGGACAAAGTTTGCAAGATTCTTGAAATACGGTTCCTTAAACTGATCTTTTAGCGCTTTTTTCCATGATTTCTCGATAATAACATTTTTCATTGTTAGTATTTTACTCCAATAGCTCTGATGCTTTCTGCCAAAATAACTCAACTCCGTCAGGTCGAAGTTCAAACTCTGGACCATCGGCTGCAATATGTATATTTCGGCAAGTATACATTGATTGAAGAATTCCTTTACGAATACACCACCAAATAAAATTAGCTGCCGCATGTGAACCATTTGGTAGAAGTAATCCGCGCCACCGACCTGCTTTATTTTCAAGTTCAGATATTACTTCTTGATTGAGAAGTTCATCTTTTTTTGCAAAGTTCCAAAGACGTTTTTGATCAGTTTTTAATGGAATTAGATGATGTCTTCGTAGGAAGTCGAGGTTGTCGTATTCTTGTCGTCCAATAGGATTTGAGAAAAATAAGATCGACCCACCTCTTTTGTCTGGACTTATTAGCGCCTTGAAGGCCTGTTCACTTGGTTTGGTAATCTCAATGGCGACCGAATGTTGAGAATACAATTCTTCATAAAGTGAGATTACTTGTTTGTCTGAACCTGATGTTTGGACCGATACATATGGACGATTGTTCATATCGTATAAAAATTTTTGAGTGAAAGGTGCATTTTTCGATACGACATGAGCCATAAAACGATGAGATTTTTGATACAAAGAGTCAATTAATTTGCGAGTAAATTGCATTCCGACAGCTGCTCCTGAGATCGGGAAAACCAGATGAATTGGCGCGTTTGCTTTAGCGTCAAGCTGATCGAATCTACTTAATTGATCATTGAGTGGGAGAACCTCATTCAGATGAGGGCTCAAAGGGTAAGGATTTATTTGAATATTTGTTTCAGGTAGGTTTGCTGATTTTCCATATGCTATTAATCGATCACGAGTTCTATTGCTAGGAACTAAAGTCAAATCTGCACCTGGAACATACCAAATATGCTGTGGAGAGTCGTCTGTGACCTGCACCATAATCTTGACATTCAGTCGTCTTTCTTTTTTAAGTTTTTCTTTTAACTGTGCTGCTTGATGTGCAAGACCAAAATGTGTCGCAACTATTAAGATCGTTTGAGGATTAGTGAAACTTTGATCAATTATGGTATTAATCTGACGAGCCAACATTCCCGTATGGGTTCTTAGATAAAATCTATACATTGGTGTTGTTATCTCCTCAGCACGACCAATTTGAAGCCACTCAAACAATCTGCGTGTTATATCGTGTACGCTCATCACGCGATGAATATATGTTATTCTCTTGTCTTGTGAACCTAGAAGTATTGGAGAAGTATTTTTAGGAATACCATTAAAAAGAGCCTCGGTCACTCTTAGATGCCCTAAACCAGCTGGAGAATAAGCAAAAATTAATAGAGTCTCTTTAGCTGTGATTTTTGAAATTCCACCCATAGATTCAAGTGTAGAAGAAAAAACAACATATTAAAAGTGAATATTAATTTAGCGATTCTTAAAGATTAAACAAAACATGTTCAGTGTGAAAGGAGTTTTGATAAGAAGAATATAATCAAAATTCCAAAAAGTAAGGGCACGGTTTGTTGTAGTGCATTATTTTTGTCACTTTCCTCATGCAGTTCTGGAATAAGATCCGCAGCTCCAATATAGATAAATAACCCTGCCGTAACGCCAAGAGCAAGTGGAATCACGCTTTCAACTCTTTGGAGTAGAAAGTACCCCAGTATTCCCCCAACAACTGCGGTTAATGCTGAAAGAAAATTGAAAAGCAAAGCTTTATTTTTCGACATTCCCGTATTTCGAAGAATCATATAGTCAGCGAATTCTTGAGGTATTTCATGAGCGGCGATCGCAATTGTTGTCGTCAAACCTAAAGCGGGATTAATTATCGTTGTTGCAGCAATAGCTATTCCATCAATTAAATTGTGAACCCCATCTCCAAAAAGCACAAGAAGCGCTGTGGGATGGAGATTGTGAGTATTTTCGTGATGATGGTGATACCAAAGAAGAAATCTTTCCATCAAAAATCCTATTACGAGACCACAAAGAGTAGCAAATAAAAGAGCATCTTGATCATTGGTAGTATGAAATGCTTCAGGTAAGATCTGTATAAATGCAGCTGCAATGAGAACCCCAGCAGCAAAACTTACTGAAATATGTGAGAATTTCTTTTCTGAGAAAATAGATGCCTTGGTTAAAAAAATCCCTACAAAAGAAAGTAGACTAATCACGACGGTGAACATGATTATGATTAATAGAGTCATATTATTTGCAAGTTGGGCATAACCCGTAAAATGTTAATGAATGAGTGCTAATTTTGTATCGTGTATTACTGCACGCTTCATCAAGAATATCTTTTTCGGAATCAATTTTCAAATCTTCAATCATTTTACAGTCAGTACAGACTATGTGATGATGATGTGCCCGATCACTCATTTCATAATGTAGCTCGGTATCAAAAAGTTGAATTTTATTTATGATTTGTTGGCTTAACAAAAACTCAATTTCCCGATACACAGTTGTAATATTCACTTCTGTTCCAACCTTCTTTAGTAATTTATGAATACCATTTACAGTAATTGGATGAGGTGTGCTCTCAAGTAGGTTGATGATCGCTGATCGAGCGGAAGTTATTCGAAAGCCCTTACCCTGCAAATCATTGATACAAGATTTATTCATAAGTGTTAATGCAACTTACTTGCATTATAATCGAAATATAATTACTTGTCAATGAGGGGATATTGAAAAAAAATAAACCACAGGCAATGTCTGTGGTTTATTTAATTTTGTAGCGAGATTATTTTTTCTTTGCCTTCTTTACTGGTTTCTTTTTAGCTACTACTTTTTTTCCTTTTTTTACAGGTTTTTTTACCACTTTCTTTACTACTTTTTTTGTCTTTTTGACAGGCTTCTTTACAACTTTTTTGACTGTTTTTTTTGCTACTTTTTTCTTTGCCATTATTATCTCACCGCCTTTGTGTGTTGCTCTTGGATCGTTAATAAATCGCTATAATTTAACTATGCACAAAAGAAATATTAAATGCAATAGCTAATAATTTTAAGTGTGCAAATTAAACATATTGAAGATGTAATTAGATTAACAATATCTACAATCTTAATGGTTGAAAAGTCATAAAATTGATTTTAATTTGAGACATGGATGAAAAATTAATGTAAAATTACACATGCAATTCCTAGTAAGAAATAAGTCTAATTTAGTAAAATTTATTTCGTTTTTTAGCGTCTTGACATGGCTGACTGTTTTGATATTTGCCATCTGGACAGCTAAAGGAATAAATGTCGTATTTATTTATGAAATCGGTATATTAAGTGGTCAGATCGCAGTAATACTTTTTTGTTTGACTATACTGCCTGGTATTTCGCGTAGGCTGAGATTTAAAGCTTCAATGGTTACTTTGTTGATGATTATTCGTCGTCAATTAGGTATTGCGATGTTTTCCGTAGCATTTCTTCATTATTCTTCAATACGTCTTTTTCCAATATTATTTGCTGGTGTTTCAATGAATTTGAATCCGCCACTTTTTGAAATATTTGGCGTACTTACATTATTTCCATTATTTTTTCTCCTCATAACATCAAATAATTTTGCTGTAAAAAGCTTAAAATCTTGGTGGGGGAGAGTCCATAAGATTGTCTACATCTCAATATGGGCTTTATTTCTGCATATTGCACTTCAAGAGTTTGGAATTTGGACAATTGTTATTGGTACGTTTGCCCTAATGGAGACTCTGTCTTTATTTTATTATTACGCCCAAAAATCAACCAGCTCATAACCGTAAGGTAACCAAAATAAAAAGCTAGTTGGATCAAATCCATTTTCTGAGTTATTCCAAAAAATGATTTTATAACATCTCCGATGAAGCTTCCCTTCTCAGGAATAAAGGAAAAGAACAACGCACCAATTTCAGGGATGATGCCAAACTCTGCAAATTCATGAATGGCTCGCGTCAAAAGCCCAGCAGCAAATAGCATAAGCAGAACACTTGTAACACGAAATGCATAATACACAGGCATTTTGAGCGTTGCGCTAAATAATATAAGTGATATAAAAAGTCCCCCAATTAGTCCAAACCCAAAACCCGCAAACACATGAGCAGGGTCGCTCGATAGATAAATAGTTGATAAGAAAAGCACTATTTCAAATCCTTCACGAATTACTGCCGTAAAAACCATAAGAAATAATCCTTTTTGCTCGTTCAGCTCAATTGTTTTTTTGACCTTTTGTAACAACTCTAGTTTTTGCTTTCCAAAATAGTTATGAAGAAAAAAGACAGCCCAAGTGATAAATATTACAGAAGCAAACATCAACGTTCCTTCGATTATTTCTTCAGTGTGGCCCTGATATAGTTCTTGCATTTTATATCCGAAAATACTTCCAAGAAGTAGCATGGACACACTCAAAATTGTTGCAAGAGTGGTAGCATACCAAACTGTATTTATGCTATTACGATGATCTAGTTTGTAAAGTATTCCAAGAATAGTTGCCACGATGAGTGTGGCCTCGATCACTTCTCTGAATGTTATTAGAAACGCTGGAATCATATGGCTGTCATTATAACTATAATTTTGTATCTATACCATTTTATTTGCTACAATAGGCATATATGAAGGATAATAATAATAAAACAGCAACATTTATAAAAGCATATCGGTCGTTTCTCCGTGATGAAGGCACGATGCCGATAGACCAGATAGTTCGTCTGTACAAGCAAATGTCTCCAGCTCTTCATAAATTCGCAGATTCAAGTACAATTGATATTCAAGCCCTTGTTTACTCATCTCTTAGACTGCCAAAATCAATTCCGGAAATTTGTGATATTTTTATGGCGCAAATTGGTGAGAGCTTTTTCCGTGAAGGGTTGAAGATTGATCTTTGGGAAGAGGTTGCAGCTCCAGCAAGACGGCGTAAGATGTACTTTGATGGAAAAGATAAATTAGCTGTGTTTATAAATTCCGTGACAGATCTTGATGACATGGTCGGACTTTTATCAGCTTATGAAATTGAGTGGAATAAAATTCACCATAAGTTAAAGCCATTTTCGATCGAGATTAATCAGGATAATTTGGAAAAAGTACGCGAATTTCTTGAAATTGATCATGATAACTGGAATAGGATTATACGTATTTGGACTATTGATGCAGTCTTAATGCTTAATAAAATAAAAGCAAATGAAGTTCATTTTTATGCTCGCCTCGTTCGTGGAAATTATGTTGATTACAAAAAAGCAGCGCAAAAATGGTTTGAAAATATAGTTGAAAATACGAGTTACAAAAATCTTAGGTCGAGGCCACTATACTTTGTCTCCTCAAATATTCATAGTCTTATAAATAATATGACTGGGTGGGTGAACGATCGAGAAGAGGTGCTGATTTCGTTTTTGAGGGAGAACAAGATGGGTCAGCTTCTTGAGTACTGGGAGAAAATTCAAACTGGAAAATATCCTGGATCTCGTGAAAACTTTCTTTGGTATATATTAAAAAAATTTGAATCGACAAACAGAGGAGTTCAGAAAGAAAGAGAACAGTTTGAACGTAGTTTGGGGATAGATTATATCGAAGCAAAACATTACCTCGATATAAATGCTCAGGTATTTTCATTGAAAGATATTGGCAAGACATCATTACGATCCAAATTGGGAATAGATCTTATAGATCGCGTTGATTCTGAAGCACTTGTTCTGAATATTGATTATCCGCTTGGATCTGGCGCTTATATGGTCCTTTCCGCGATACTCCAAAATGTCAGCAACCTCAAGGGGATATATATTTTAGGAAAAGCATCATTTCTTCACGGTAGTCTTGGAGATATAGGTTTGCCAAATGAAGTTTTTGATACTTCAAGTGAAAATAAATTTATCTTCAATAATGCTTTTTCTAAAAAGTACTTTGAAGAATTTGAATCTGGAAGTGTTTTAATAAATCAAAAAGTTGTCTCAACAAAGGGCACATTACTTCATTCTGAAGACGCTATAAGGGAGTATTTTTTGGATGATTATGCAATTATTGAGATGGAAGATGGACCGTATTTAAATGCGATTTATGAGACAACTCATTTTGATCGTTATCCAAAAGGTCAAACTGCAACACTTCTCAAGACGCCAATTGATATTGGAATAATTCATTACGCTTCAGACACTCCATATACGAAGGCGATAACGCTTGGGACCCGTAATCTTGGCTACGAAGGTGTTGAAGCCACATATGTTTCTTCGCTTGCAATTCTAAGACGAATTCTTGAAATGGAGCTTCGAGGTGACTGATGTTATGTATAATCAGAAGACATATGCCAGGCGAAATACCAACCTCAAAATTTGAATTACCAACGGTCTTTGTAATACTCGGAGTTACTGGGGATCTTGTGAAAAAAAAGATTCTTCGTGCTCTTTACCATTTGTATCGTAAAAATCGCCTGCCAAAAAAATTCCTTGTTTATGGTTTTTCAAGAAGAGAATTCGACGACCAAATGTTGAAGAATTATCTTCTTGAAATAATGAAGAATAATAATTTTAAAGAGCCTGCAAAATATGACCTTTTTCTCAATGCATTTCACTACGTTAAGGGAGATTTTTTACAGATCGATGCATATTCAGAGCTTGCAAAGACGCTGGGAAACGTTGATGGTGAGTGGAAAATTTGCTCAAATAAACTCTTTTATCTAGCCGTACCTCCTTCTGCCTATTCGTCAATTATCACAAATCTTCACAATTCAGGACTTACTGTTCCATGTAGTCCAGAGGAAGGTTGGACAAGAGTTATTCTTGAAAAGCCATTTGGTACCGATCTAAAAACTGCAATCGATCTAGATACTCAACTTGGCAAATTATTTAAAGAAGAACAGATTTATCGAGTTGATCATTATTTGGCAAAAGAAACAGTTAAAAATATTCTGGTATTTCGCTTTAGTAATACTTTTTTAACTCCTGCATGGAATAAAAAATATATTGAAAAAATCGAAGTTAAACTTCTTGAAAAAATCGATATAGCTGGGCGTGGTGCATTTTATGATAAGGTTGGAGCACTTCGTGATGTTGGCCAAAACCACATGCTTCAACTATTGGGTCTTTTTATCATGGATAATCCAAATAAATTTACAGCCGAAGATATCAAAAAAAAGCGCAGCGAAGCATTAGCCTCTCTTCAAATTATGAAAGAAGAAGAAGTTGTCGTAAATACATCTCGTGCTCAATATGAAGGTTACAAAAGTGAAAAAGGAGTTTTTGATAATTCTAAGACGGAGACATGGTTTCGGATCGAGGCTAGGTCAAACTTACCTGATTTTGAAGGAGTTCCCTTAGTATTGGAAAGTGGTAAATCAAGAGAATGTGACAAGACAGAAGTTGTTGTTACATTTCGTGAGACTCCACTCTGTCTTTATGAAATCGAAAATGAACAAAAAAATACTTTTCACTATCATATCAGGCCAGATGAGAAAATAACAATGAAATTTTTCGCTAAAAAGCCTGGTTATAAAACAGAGATAGCGGAGCACGAACTTGGATTTGATTACAAAAAAGCGTATAGCAAGGATTTATTTGTCGACGACTATGAATCATTGTTATTTGATATTATTCATGGTGATCAGACGATTTTTGTATCGACCAAAGAAATACTTAGTGAGTGGCGTTTTATTGAGCCAATTCTGAAATCATGGTATGAAAATAATAAACCCGAGATGAAGAGTTATTTAAAATTTTAAATAAATTATGAATAAAGAAATCGCAATAGTAGGTCTTGGGAAAATGGGAATGGGAGTCGCCCAAAATCTAAACGATAAAGGCTGGCGAGTAATCGTTTATAACCGTTCAAAAGAAAAGGTTGAAGAGGCTGCCGGTCTTGGAATGATCCCAGCGTATACATATAAAGAAATGGTTGAGAAATTTACAGACAAACCGCGTGTGATTTGGCTGATGTTGCCAGCTGGTGAGGTGACTGAAGCTGCAATATTTGGAGATGATGGCATTGCAACATATCTTGAAAAAAATGATATTGTCATCGACGCTGCAAACTCATTTTACAAAGATGACCAGACACGTTTTGAAAAATTGAGCGAGCTTGGAATTGATTATATCGATGTTGGAGTGTCTGGAGGCCCAAGTGGAGCGCGAAAGGGTGCATGTCTCATGATCGGGGGATCAAAAATGTTATTTAAAAAGCTTGAAGAACTTTATAAAGACATGTCAGTTGTTGATGGATATGCGCACTTTGAAGGAGTGGGCGCAGGACATTTCGTGAAAATGGTTCATAATGGGATAGAGTATGGGATGATGCAAGCGATCGGTGAGGGATTTAATGTGATGAAAAAATCGCCATTCAAATTAGACTTAGTCGAAGTTGCGAGAGTTTATAATCAAAAAAGCGTGATCGAATCACGACTTATCGGTTGGCTCAAAAAAGCATATGAGGAAAATGGTCTAGATTTAGAAAGCATTTCAGGTTCGATAAACCATAGCGGAGAGGGCAAGTGGACAGTTGAAACTGCCACTGAATTAGATGAGGTTGTCCCAGTGATCAAAGAGTCTTATGATTTTCGAGTAAAATCTCAATCTGATCCAAGCTATACAGGAAAAGTTGTTTCTGCCCTTCGAGGTCAATTTGGAGGACACCCGGTGAAGAAAAGTAGTTAGTAGTTGAAAAAAATTATATGTTTGATCATAATAATACTATCATTGACATCTCGATTCCTCTCTCCGAATCAACGATTGTTTATCCTGGAAATCCTAGCATTGAGATAGATGAGATTAGGAGCGAATCTAGTAAATCAATAATCTCAAAAATTATATCAGGGTCGCATAATGGCACGCATATTGATGCGCCACGTCATGCCATCGAAGGCGGAAAAAGCATTGACGAACTACCCCTCCATGTATTTATTGGCAGTTGCCGCGTCATAGATTGTACGGGTGAACTCGGATCAATAGAAACTGATATATTGAAAAATCACAATATTCGAAAAGGGGAGAGAGTACTTCTAAAAACAACAAATTCGCTACGTGGATTTGCCAAATTTTATGAAGATTTTGTTTATCTGTCACCTAATGCTGCAAAATATTTGTCAGAAGTTGGAGTTATGATAGTTGGAATTGACTATTTATCAATTAAACAAAAGGGTTCAAAAGACAACTCTCCACACACTCATCTTTTGAGCAAAAACATTCCAATAATTGAAGGAATAGATCTTTCTAAAGTCACTCCAGGAGAGTACACTTTGGTCGCTTTCCCATTAAAATATATTGGGATCGATGGCGCACCTACTCGAGTTGTGCTTCTTAAATAAAGAGTTTATATAACTTTTAGCACATTCCACCAAGCTTCTATATATTCTGGACGTCTGTTTTGATACTTCAAATAATATGCGTGTTCCCAAACATCAAGACCAATGATCGGAGTGTCTCCAGTCAGATAAGGCGAGTCTTGATTGGGTGTCGAGTAAATCTTAAGAGTCTTGTTTGAATCTACAAGCCATGCCCATCCTGAGCCAAATCTTAAAGATGCCACGTTATCAAACTCTTCTTTAAATGATTCTATAGACCCAAATGTGGTTTTTATTCTATCTTTTAACTCCTCATTAATCTCTTTTTTTGGCCCAAGTATTTGCCAAAACAGAGAATGGTTTAAGTGGCCTCCGCCATTATTTATGATTGATGATTCATCTTTTTCAGACAGCTCCAAAGATTTAAGATTTTTCATCAAATCGATCAGGTCACGATCCAAAAGAGATGGGTTTTCTTGAAGAGTCGCATTCAACTTTGCTATGTAGCCCGCATGATGGAGGTCGTGATGAATTCGCATAGTCTGTTCATCGATAAACGGCTCTAAAGCATTGTAGTCATAAGTTAAGTTTGGAAGATTGAGGTTCATATTGGTTATTTTTTATTTCAACTATTAATTATGTTTTCATTGTAGCTAATAATTGAGATACTGCAAGGTCTTCGCATTAAAATATTTCTATTGATCCATTATAAGGGGGATCAATCCATAATGAGATTATTATCATTTTTTTTATCATTTCCAAAGTCTCTGGCTCCTTCCCTTTTTGTGTTTTATCTGGAAAACGAAAGGTCTTCCATGCAATCTCTTGTGGAATTTTTCTATTTAGTATTCGGTCCAGAGCGTGTGTAGTCCAAATTATCCCACCATATGTGCGCGAGTAAAGCATATAATAATTGTATCAAGTTCTTTCAATTATGACACAGGTGTGATATAATATTATAGGATATATTTACTTATATGTTAAATACAATATTTACAAAATTATTAATCTTCGTTGTTGCATTTAGTGCAATAATCATTACTCCCCATGTGGCAAAAGCCGCTGGAGGACTTTATGATAATCAGCCTCAAGACAATGTTGTGGTTGTTCAGATCGATGGGATCGTTGCCTCACAAATTCAACATGACGGTAAATATTATATTGCCGGAACTTTTAAGGAGGTAAAAGTTGACGGAGGTCAACTTCAGACGAGGAATAATTTCGTAGTTGTTGATTTGGCAACTCGAGCAGTTGACAATTGGATAATAAACACAAATGCCCCTATCCAAGACATAGCAATAGGAAATGGAGTGTTGTATATCGGAGGTCTTTTTACTCAAATTAACGACAAAGAGCAGAATTATTTCGTAGCATTTGACATAGCTTCACAAAAGCCAATTACTCTAAATTTGGCAGCAAATGGTCCAGTAAACGGTCTTGAAGTTTATGAAAATTTACTTTTCATTGGTGGAGAATTTACAAAAATTGATGGTGTTGAGAGATCCTATCTAGCTGCTTTTGATCTAGTGAAAAAAGAATTTCGAAAATGGAATCCAAATGTAAATGGAGTAGTGAATGACTTATTAATAAATCAAAATAGATTGTATGTAGCTGGAGAATTTACTCAAATAAATGGAGCAGAGCGTACATATCTTGCTGCATTTGCTGTTCCAAGTGGAGATTTAACTAGCTGGAATCCAGTAGTTGGTGGAGAAGTTCTGAAAATAAATGTTCAGGAAAATTCAATTTCTGTTACGACTACAACCGTAGGCACCATTACGCTTGAAACTGAGTCTTCAAATCCCATAACAGAAAAACCAATCGATAACAGAACGCAGCAAGAAAAAGATGTTGCTGAGGGACTAAGAATTCACACTGAGGAGTTTGGATTTAAAGTGCCAACTCTTGGAGACATTCTTACTTTTGCAATCAGAATATTCTTTGTTGTTGCCGGACTTACAACATTGTTTTACTTACTTCGTGGCGCCTTGGGTTGGATCACTTCAGGCGGAGATAAAGATTCGGTGTCAGAGGCAAGGCAAAGGATTCAGGCAGCAATAATTGGTCTAATACTAGTTGTCGCAGTTCTTGCGATCGTATGGACTATTGAGCAGGTAATTTTCAACAGAAGAATTTGTTTTGGACTATCTTGTCCGCTTACTCTTCCTGCGCTCCTCGAGCCTCTTGATAAATAATTATTTATTTTTTAAGTGTCGATGTAACTCCTTTTCGTGGATTTGATGAAACTCATCTGTGACTTTTTCAAGATCTTCATCGTCTAAGTTTTCAAGGTCAACCATGCTATTTCTAGCACTTCGGGTGGCACGAATAAGCTCGTCAAGTTTCAATTGTGTCGCGCGAGCATCTCGATTTTGTGTATTTTGAATAATAAAAACCATCAGAAAAGTAATAATGGTGGTACTCGTATTGATGACCAATTGCCAGGTATCTGAAAAGTTGAAAATTGGACCGGTTATCAACCAAGTAGCAATTAAAACTGTTGCAAGTATGAATGTCTTTGCATTTCCCGTTATCTGAGATACCCTTTGAGCAAACAATCGAAAATTTTCTGGTGACATAAAATCATTGTAATACAATTTACTCAAATATTAATAGCGTCTTCGATCGAGAACGGCCCAATTTTTATTCTTTTGATAGATAGTGCAATCGCGCCAACTTTAAGCGTTTGACCTATTTCATGAGCGATTGCACGTACATAAGTACCTTTGGAACATGAAACTGAGCAGCCAAGCTTGATAAGTTTTAGACTTGGATTTTTCTTATTTATTTCGGTCCAGTTAGCAATAATTCTATCTTGGCGAAATTTTCCATTTACGTTATTTATTTTCTTGCAAGTCTCTATGATGATGTCTTTGAGGTTGATGACTTCAAGATTGTTCAATGTTATTGAGCTGATAATAATTTTCTTACTTGGTATTTTTACTTCTTTTATTTTCCCCTCACGTGCCCAGTAAAAAAGCGGTTTTCCATTAACACGAACAGAGGAGTATGGTGGATATTTTTGGTCCAAGGTACCAATTAACATATTTAATTTTTCTCTAATATGTTTTTCTACTTCTGAGTTTAAAGAGATAGTTGAATTGATATTTTTCACCAATCCCATAAGATCATATGTATCAGTTTCAATTCCAAGAAGGATCTCAAAATCATATGACTTAGACATGTCTTCATATTTTTTCTTCTGTCTATTTTCATCGCCGATGAGGATTAATAATAGTCCTTCAGCCATAGGATCGAGTCGTCCAGCATAACCAATTTTGACGTTTTGATATTCTGGAAATTTTAGTTGAAATTCCCAGATCGCTTGAAGTGGAGTGATTGATACTTTTTTATATAGAAGAATAGTTTTCATAGTCGTAACTTGTGGTATTTAATTTTGCTACAATATACCATGTCATACTCAAAAGAAGATCTTGAAAAACATCTCAAAGAGGAGCATAGTCAATCTCCATTTTCAGTGTATTTGAAAGAAATTGTATATGGTGGAGTGGATGGGATTGTGACGACATTTGCAGTCGTTGCTGGATTTGCTGGAGCCGGAGCTGCTGCTCAAATCGGCGGACTTGGTACGTTGACAGTTTTACTATTTGGTCTAGCAAATTTGTTTGGAGATGCTTCCTCGATGGCTCTTGGAAATTTTCTCTCAATCAGATCTGAGCAAGACCGGTATAAAAAAGAAGAGGATAAAGAGCTCTATGAAATCAAGCACAACCCTCAGATGGAGAAAGCTGAGTCTGTTGAAATAATGAAACAACAAGGATTTGATCAAAAAGCCGCACAAAAATTGGTGGACATATACTCAACGAACGAAAAATACTGGGTGTCATTTATGATGAAGTATGAGCTTGAAATGGCAAATCCATTTGATGAAAATCCTTACTTCACAGCGGTTGCCACTTTTATGTCATTTATTTTTTTTGGAACAATACCGCTCATTCCATACCTTATTGACTCAGAAAATCCAAACGGATTTGTTCTCGCAATTACTGCAACTGTCTTGGCTCTATTTTTGCTTGGAATACTACGCTTGAAAGTAACAAAGCAATCTGCCATAAGGTCGGTAGGAGAGATTGTACTGATTGGTGGAGTATCTGCTTTAATTGCCTACATCGTCGGAACCTTTTTCCGAATTTAATCCGTAATCATATAACCCAAGCCTCGAACGGATTTGATTATTTTCGGATCGCAATTGTTTTCAAGCTTTTTTCTTAGATATCCTATATATACGTCAACGATTCTGGTTTTTAATCCAGTAGAGGAATGCCAAATATAGTTTAGAATTTTTTCCCTAGGTACTGGTTTCCCTGCATGTTTCATTAGTAAATACAGAAGTTTGAATTCCTGATCGGTAAATTGAAGTATTTTTTTACCACAAAGAACAACTTGAGTTTCGGTGTCGATTGTTATCTGAGGAGTTGAGATTACCATAAGTCATTTATTTTATAAAATAAATGGATCATGGATTGTTTAGTAAAAATCAATATCCTTGAGATTTGGCAATTCCAACTACAGCCCACAAAATGATTATTAATGCGGCTATAAATGACATTTCTCCGACATGTCTCATTACTCTTTCTTTTTGTTTCTTTGTAAGACTCATTAGTTTATCTTACTGAAAATATTCATATATTGTCAAGAGGTAGATGGTTAAAATCTTAATGATTTGACATGCTATGATATAGGAACATGAATATTGCGATTATTGGTGCTGGATTTACTGGTTTAACAGCTGCAAACGCCTCAATTTTAAAAGGCGATACGGTCGAAATATTTGAGATGGATAAAACTCCTGGTGGCCTAGCGATGGGGTTTAAAAAAAATAATTGGGACTGGTCTTTAGAAAAGCATTATCACCATATTTTTACAAGCGATTCCTCAATTTTAAATTTGGCAAAAGAGATTGATACTCCATTTAATTTTTATCGTCCAAACACCTCCTCTCTCATTGATAATCATATAATTCAGCTTGACTCACCGGAAAAATTACTACAGTTTGGTGCTCTATCAGTACCGTCCCGACTTCGTATGGGCGCCGTGCTCGGATATTTGAAGTATGTTGCAAAATGGCAGAGCTTAGAACAATACACTGCTCATGATTGGTTGCAAAAAACATTGGGGAGGGTACCGTACGGTACCCTCTGGGAGCCACTTTTAAAATCAAAATTTGGTCCATATTACAAAGATATTTCGCTTGCTTGGTTCTGGGCACGTATCAAGGCACGAAGTACGAAGCTCGGTTATCCAGAGGGCGGTTTTGGGCATTTTGCAGATAGGCTTGCTGAAAAAGTTGTCTCATTGGGAGGAAAGATTCACTTCGATTGTCCGGTTGATCGGATTGTTCCAAATGACAAAACTGTCACAGTTTATTACAAAGGTAAAAAATCTGATTTTGATGTAGTTATTGTCACAGTTTCAAATGCTCTTTTTGCTCATCTGACACCATCTTTGCCTGAAGATTACAAGAAAAAACTAAATGAATTTAAAGGAATTGGTGCGTTAAATATTATCTTGGAGTTGAAAAAGGAGTTTTTGCCAAAAGATGTATATTGGCTCAATATTTGTGACTCAGATTTTCCATTTTTAGCAGTAGTTGAGCATACACATTTTATCGATAAGTCTCACTACAACAACTCAAATATTGTTTATGTAGGAAATTACCTTCCAAGTGATCATGAGTTATTTTCCTTATCGAAAGAGAAATTGTTAGATCGTTATCACCCATATCTGGATAAAATTCATTCTGGTTACAAAAATAATTTGTTTGATATTCATCTTTTCAAAGTTCCATTTGCCCAACCTATTGTCACGACTAATTTTTCCAAAAAGATTTTACCTTTTAATACGCCAATTCCAAATCTTTATTTAGCAAATATCCAGCAGGTTTATCCATGGGATCGCGGAACAAACTATGCTGTTGAGATGGGCAAAAGAATTGTTAATACAGTTCACACCGAAACTGAATAATGAAAAAAATTACAAGCTCACTGCTATTTGTCATGCTTATATTTGTGTTTGCGGGCACGGTAAATGCTATTGAGTTTAAAGTCGAATGTACTGACAGATCATGTACTCCATCAAGTACAGGGAGGTTTTTTAATGAAAATGTTCTCTGGTATCCAACTTACTCGCTGATGAATCGAGTGACTGTCAAAAATAAAAGTGACGCAGATCAATTTATTGGTCATCGGGCATTTAATATTGAAACTAATTCGGACGTGGATAGGATTGCAGAAGTATTAGATCTAGTGATTATTCGAGAAAGTGTTAATAAAGTTGTCTGGGAGAGTACGTTACAAGGCTTTTATGAGACAGACGAGGCAGTGCTGGGAATTTTGGGGCCTGGGAAAACTGACAGTTTTGCCTACACCATCACGATGAATAAAGATGCCGGAAATGAGTACCAGGGAAAGTCTACTCAATTTGATCTTATGTTTGGTTTTTTTATGCCAACTGTTACGCCAACGCCCACTTTGACTCCTACTCCAACAGCAACTCCTACAATCACGCTCACCCCTATTCCGACTACTTCTAGCAAACAGAACCCAAAAAAACCTGATAGGAATGCTGGGGAAGTCCAAGGAGTGAGTGATACTCGAAAAATGGAAGGACTCATCGAAACAATGAAATTTAATTCAACTGAAATTTATCAAAAGTTTATGGCCATGACCCGTTTACCGACCCCGGCTTACATTTCTGGGGGAGTGGAGAGCGATTATAGTAATAATGGTGGCGCTGAATCTGAAAAAATATTCTTTTATAAAAGTAACAAATATTTTCTGCCGATTCTACTTTCTGTCTTCATTGCACCTTGGATTTTCTTTGGGTATGTTAAATTTCACCTAAAGAAATGATACAATTGTCTCATGACTAAAAGACAGGTAATTGTTTGGCTTGCAACTTTATTTGTATTGTTGGGATTTCTTGATACTTTATATTTATCATACAATCATTTTAGCTCTTCGATTATAATCTGTTCGGAAGGGATATTTGGAAATTGTGGTGAAGTTTTAAACAGTCAGTACTCTACAGTGTTTGGATTTCCCCTTGCAGTAATTGGTCTTTCTTACTACCTTATTCTTGGATATTTGTTTTGGGTTGCTTTAATTTTGGGAAATAAATTATATAAAAGGTTAATCTTCATACAAACTGCTCTGGGACTCGTTTTTTCAGCATATCTCACATTTTTACAGTTTTTCATAATCAAGTCTTTGTGCCTTTACTGTCTACTATCTGCGATCATCAGCTTGATTTTGTATTTATTAGCAAGGTTGTTGTGGAGGCATGATTATCGACTTTTTATACTTACAAAAATAGAATTTTTATACAAAGTTTTTGCAAAACCGTTATTTTTCCTACTCCCCCCAGAATGGGTACATGAACAGGCAATATTTTGGGGTGAGATTGCAGGAAAAATTCCATTAAAGCGTAAATTTTTTAAAAAAATATTTTATTTTAAATATCCAACATTGAAGCAAAAAATTGCAGGTATTACATTTGATAATCCTGTAGGACTGTCAGCTGGTTACGATTATATGTCCGCTTTTACTCAAATCCTGCCACAAGTCGGATTTGGGTTTGAAACCGTGGGAACAATTAGCAACCTTCCATTTGAAGGGAATGCAAAGCCGCGCCTTGGAAGACTTCCAAAATCAAAATCATTACTCGTCAATAAAGGATTTAGAAATCCTGGAGCTGATGGGACAATTGCTAAATTGAAAAAAATGTCATTTAAGTTCCCTCTGGGAATTAGTATCGGAAAAACAAATTCGATCGAATTTGCAGGTACACAAAAAACTGCCGTTGCCGACGTTGTTGCGGCTTTCAAGAAATTTGAAAGCGCAAAACTAAAAAATAAATATTATGAATTAAATATTAGTTGTCCAAACTTGAAGGGTGGCGTATCTTTTTATCCACCCGAAAAGCTAAATACTCTTCTTAAATCGTTGAGAAAATTAAGTATAAGCAAGCCTGTGTTTATAAAAATGCCTATTGAGAAATCAGATGAAGAAGTGCGTAAAATGCTTGATGTGATCGTCAAATATAAATTTGTAGTTGGCGTGATTTTTGGAAACCTACAAAAAGACAGGGGTGATAAATCTTTTGACCTAACAGAAATTAAGGCGGCCGGGATCGGTAATTTTAGCGGAAAGCCGACATACCTCAGATCAAATGAGCTTATAAAATTGGCTTATCGCGAGTATGGAAAAAAACTAGTAATTATTGGATGTGGAGGCGTTTTTTCAACGAGTGACGCCTATCGAAAAATCCGACTTGGAGCATCACTCGTCGAGCTTATAACAGGTATGATTTTTGAGGGTCCACAATTGATCTCACAAATTAATACTGGTTTAGTTGAGCTTCTAAAAAAGGATGGATTTGAGAAATTGAGCGATGCTGTCGGCGTCGATGCTTGATTAATTTAATAATTTCCTTGACATTTTTGCCAAAGACCACGATTCTCAGCCTGTGCATTTTTTTGCGCAATTAACAGTTCATCGTGATATTTGACATCTGGAGGATAAGTGATTACTTTTCCATACCCGTTTTCGATAAGGTATTCATCGATAAATATTGCCTCAGTCGGATTGTCAGGATTTGGAAGATAAATATATCTGAGAAGTCTTCCATATCGGTCAGTTTCTGAAACATCTTTTTCAAGATAAACCCATTTATTTGAAAGCAGCGACTTCATCTTATTTGATGCTTCTCTTCCGTAACACTGAATTGATTTTTTTGGGTGAACGGTTTCTGGAGTATCAACCCCGATAAACCTCACATGTTCACCTGTTTCAATCTCGATAGTATCGCCATCTATCACTTTTACAACTAATGCTTTTTGAAGACTTTCCGGATCTATTTTAACCACCGATGTTGAACTTTTTGCAAGTTCGTCAAATGAGATAAA
>Ga0210057_1002967_pt1 | contig 23758 bp, 22 predicted proteins | sample CryGeyCG2114_010_2_FD_183968 | JGI IMG/M metagenome (GOLD analysis project Ga0210057, IMG submission 183968) | Groundwater microbial communities from aquifer - Crystal Geyser CG10_big_fil_rev_8/21/14_0.10 (SPAdes) (version 2) | ecosystem: Environmental > Aquatic > Deep subsurface > Groundwater ...
GCAGCGAGAGGTTGACGCAGCAGTGGAATGGCTCAACAATTGTCCACGTCGATCTCTCGGATATCGTACTCCAAAGGAAGCTTTCGAGGAGAAGCTACAGATTATGCATTTCAGACTTTAATGTGCGAATATGCTAACAAAATAGCTAATACATATTATTATTTGTCGAATGCCTGAGCACGTATGGCGATATGTTGGTGTAAATTTTCATATGCTCGGACAATATCATCATCTAATGGTATAGATTTGAGTTCATCGATACGACGTGCTAGGTTTTGCGCCTGTTCTCGGTCACCATTTTGTTGGATGATCACAATATGATTATTCATATTATGAACGAGCTTATCAACATATTGTTGCTGATCAGATGTTTCAAGTACTGTGTCTATAGGATTTAGGGTTTCAGATTGAACCTCTTGTATTTGTGACATCGTGAAACGAGATCCATTCATACGTTTGAATGGTGCATCATACGAATCCTCTTCTGGGTTATATCGGTTTGGTCCAAATTTTATCATAATACGTCTTATTATAAGGTATAATACTTATTGTTGCAGGGCTTCTCTTACAGAGCGGGCCCATTCTGCAGTTTTTTGTCGTTGTATGGCAATGGCATCTTCTACCGTTGTTGCCCCTTCAATGGTGATGTTCTTTAATACTTCTTGGTACCAGTTAATCATTCCAAGGACGCGTTTTTGAAAGTCTGGGTAGTGTATTTTTCCTCTTTCTCCTGTGTTGCGCACTCTATTCCATACTTCATCGCGATCTTTGTAAAATCCCATTTCAACGACAGAGCGGATCAATTGCTCGACGCGCCGTTGCTGGTTTTTTATTGATATTTGAGGATCATGAAAACCTTCGCCAAGATCGGCGATATCCACCTGTAAGCGTGCGATATATTCAGAAAGCTCTGCAGCTTTTTGATTAAGTTCTAACTCTGGGAAAAGACTTTTTGTTTCCATAATAGCATTATACTATATATATTTTTATTAGCAAATTTAAAGATCGGCGTCTCATCACCCATTAGGCTGATTTCTGTAGTACACTGCCACTCGTGAACGTCCCACAATTTCAACAGGAGGCAGAGCAATATATTCTTCGCATTCCATCTGGTGTACAATTACGCGAAACGGTGAGTTTTGTAGCCCCTCATAAGGCAGATATTCATCTTGTTACAGAGGAAGATAGCCAGGCGACGGTGTCTATTGTTCTTGAGGGGGACTGCACATGCGTGGTGGAGGTTGCTGCGAATGCAACACTCTCTATTGTTACACTTCAAACGGCCTCTGGCAGCGTGTCACAGAAGAGTTCGGTGTCCGAAGGGGGTACAGTTCATTTTCAAAATATTTCTTTGGCAGAGGAGGTATCACATCAGTTGCGTTCGCACCTTGTTGGCCCTCATGCAGTGAGTAACATCGATTGGATTTTCTATGCAAAACATGCAGAGAAGCAGCGCATCTCTGCACGAAATATTTTTGAGGCTGCACATGGTGGAGGGGAGATTGTTATGAAAGGCGTTGCAGAAGACACAGCACATGTGTTTTGTGATGGGATGATAGAAATAGGGCTTAAGGGGGGTGGGACAGATACGTACTTAACAGAGAACGTTTTAATGCTCGATAGTTCTGCAAAGGTCGATGCGATTCCAGGACTTGAAATCAAAACAAATGATGTCAAAGCATCGCATAGTGCAACAGTGAGCAAGGTGACCCCTGAAGATCTTTTTTATTTTGCAGCACGTGGAATACACGAGGATGAAGCACGGCACATGTATATTCAAGGTTTCTTGAGCGACCTTACTGCAAAAATTTCTGATCCTGCATTGCAGGAATCGTTACAGAAGTGTATCGAAACAAAGCTTACTCAGTAACGACTTCTTTTGGCACAACTTTCACAGGTTGAATACCGTACTTGTTGATGCGGAAGAGATCTGGTGTGAGGGGGTAGTCTTTTTCAGATTCATATTCTCGTTTTACCTGTTGTGCGAATGCATCAAAGATTGGGAAATCTTTATGCCAAAAAATAAGAAAGTCTCGGGTTGGGATCGCTGCAATGTATTCGTCTCCTACTTCACGTGCTATTGCCTTACGAACACCACTACTCAGAATCCTTACTGCTGAGAAGCCATCATCAAGTTCAACGATAACGTACTTCGCTGTTGAGTCTTTTTCTGCTGCTTCTGCAACATCGACATTAATATTTTGAGACCTTTTATCGAGGTTTTTCATTGCGGTGGTGTAGAGCATTTCCTCATCAATCTGCCAGAGTGTGAGTTCTTCAGTTCCGATAAACTGATACTTTTGTCCAGCATCAACGACGAACCCAATATCGACCTGAGGGGAAAACTCTCTCGTAATGACTGACTCTTTTAGCTTAAGGTCTGTTGTAGTGAATTGTGGTAGGACATTATCACGGACTGCAATCCATTCAGGTGCTCCTTTGCTTCCTTGAACGAGGCTAATAATAGCTCCGATCATTACTATAATTCCAACGAGTCCGCCAAAGATGTATACCTTATTTTTCATCTCGGATATTCTAGCGATTTTCGCCTTTTTTGATATAAAAACACGAGAAATATTATAGTGCGTGAAAAGAGCTGCTTCACAGCATCGCAGCAATAATAATTTTGAGCCGAACTGATTCGTGATACTAGTTAAAGTCATTCACGGATCAGTTTTCGAACCCGGACCCAATACCTTGATTCCTTGATGTTCGGCCCACCTGCGCTCTTGCGAGCTTCGGAGGGTAAACAAGAGTCAAAGCATTGGGGGTAGCTCCGGTCAATCGAGTTACATGATAGCATTGCTACCGGCCAGAGCATGTACTTCAGAGATAAATTCCCTGGTAAGGAAGTGTTCCATCCGCAGGTTCTCCTACGGATACCTTGTTACGACTTAGTCCCAATCAGCAGTTTCACCGTGGTACCCCCCCTTGCGGGTAAGAGTGCTTCGGGTGCCCCTGCCTTTCATGACTTGACGGGCGGTGAGTACAAGACCCAGGAACATATTCACCGTGACGTAGCTGATTCACGGTTACTAGCGATTCCAACTTCATGAAGTCGAGTTGCAGACTTCAATCCGAACTGAGACTGGTTTTTTGAGATTTGCTTACCCTCGCGAGTTCGCTGCTCTTTGTACCAGCCATTGTAGCACGGGTGTTGCCCTAGGCATAAGGGACACGCAGATCTGACGTCATCCTCACCTTCCTCCGCCTTGGAGGCGGCAGTCTCTTATGAAAAAACAACATAAGATGAGGGTTGCGCTCGTTTGCTGACTTAACAGTACATCTCAAGACACGAGCTGACGACGACCGTGCATCACCTGTCACTCCATTCCTTGCGGCACTCAACTATTTCTAGTCGATTTGGAGGATGTCAAGCCTAGGTGAGGTGCTCCGCTTATCATCGAATTAAACCCCATGCTCCACCGCTTGTGTGGGTCCCCGTCTATTCCTTTGAGTTTTAATCTTGCGATCGTACTCCTCAGGCGGTGTGCTTACCGTGTTAACTTGGGCACCGAAACGATTGAAGTTTCCGACACCGAGCACACATCGTTTACGGCGTGGACTACGGGGGTATCTAATCCCCTTTGCTCCCCACGCTTTCGTCCCTGAGCGTCAGTACATACCCAGCACCCTGCCTTCGCTTTTGGCGTTCCTTCGTGGATCAACGGATTTTACCCCTACACACGAAATTCCAGATGCCTCTGTATGACTCTATTTTGGAAGTTTCCGACACGTACACGGAGTTGAGCTCCGTGCTTTTACATCAGACTGTCCAAAAAGCCTGCGGACGCTTTACGCCCAGTGATTCCGAGTAACGCTTGCACCTTCCGTATTACCGCGGCTGCTGGCACGGAATTAGCCGGTGCTTTCTCCTGAGGTACCGTCAAAAATTTCGTCCCTCAGAACAGAAGTTTACGCCCAAAAGGGTGTCATCCTTCACGCGGTGTCGCTCCGTCAGGGTTGCCCCCATTGCGGAAGATTCCTCACTGCTGCCTCCCGTAGGAGTATGGGCCGTGTCTCAGTCCCATTCTGGCTGATCATCCTCTCAGATCAGCTACCCGTCATTGTCTTGGTGAGCTATTACCTCACCAACTAACTGATAGGCCGCAGGCCCCTCCCAGACCGCAAAAGCTTTACTCTTACGAGACTATCCGGTATTAGCACACCTTTCGGTATGTTATCCCTGAGTCTGGGGTAGGTTCCAACGTGTTACTCAGCCGTTCGCCGCTCCTCTCGAAGAGTCGCTCGACTTGCATGTGTTAGGCGCACCGCTAGCGTTCACTCTGAGCCAGGATCAAACTCTTAAAAAAATTTTAGAGAATGAAATTCTTAACCGAGGTTAAGAGAGTTCAAAGAATAAACTAGTTTGTGATGTTCATATTTTACTATAAACGGTTTTTGGTCATTGTTATTATTGTGCGATGCTGTGAAGGAGCTCTCGCCCACATACGAACAGAGGCGAAAGCCTAAATGTGGTATGTGGAGGTTAGTATCTGACCCCCCTTTACGAGCAATGCTTGTCAGTTGGGAGTGAGCTGGGGAATTTTACCTCTTAAGACGTTCTGGTCAAGGATTTTAATAATAAAACTGTACTATTTTTTGTTTTTTGCACATTTCCATGTGCTCCACGGTATAAGTATCAAGAATTTTACGAAATTTCCGGGTCCTTTCAGTCCCGGTGAAAGCTTACTTACACCGATTCTAGGGCCGTATCCTATAGGTTCATAGAGGATGTTTGTGCCTTGTCTTCCTGCACACACCATGAGGACGATGTGTAGAGAAAATCGTTTTGGATACAGGTGTGCATAACGTTTTATCAGTGCAGTACGACATATTCGTAAACCGGAATTGATGTCGTCTATTTTTTGCGTGGAACACATTTCTGCAAATTTACGAAGGAGATTGCGCGCAACGGAATGAAAAAAAGGTCCTTTCATCAGATCTGTACGAAAACCGACGATCATGTCCGCATTTTCTTGCTGTACTCTTGCAAAAAGACGAGGGAGGTCTTCGGGGCGATAGGTATTGTCGGCATCGATGATGGCTATCCAGTCACCTTGTGCATGATGTACTCCCGTCATGATTGCTGCTCCGTTTCCTTTATTTTGTGTATGTCGAACAATGTGCAAAGAAGTGAGGTGTATGTTTTGCAGTATTTTTGGTGTTGTATCTGTGCTTCCGTCATCAACCACAATGATTTCATATTCGCCTGTAAGCATGCCATCTGACCTTCTTATAATGTCTTCGACTGCGCCTGCCTCGTTATAGACGGGGATGATTAGGGAGAGCATAGAGTGTTTAGGGTATACGTAATATGATTTTAGTTCTAGGTCATGTAAAAAATAATAATAAGAAGTGTTTAAAAATGCGATATACTCACTATATGAAACAATTTCATTGGGTACTTCTCTGCATTTGTGTGGCTGCGCTTATACCGCGAATATTTTCAGTTCAGTGGAATATTATTGATCATGGCGATATTAAAGGAGATGTTACTGCAGCATATTCTCTTATAACGCATCATCAACTTCGCACATCCGATGAGCTTGATCTCTCTTTGACGCCAGATTTTATTCCTCCTGGTATAGGGCGCAGTCTTCTTGTTTCTCACCCACCGGTGTGGGCACTTCTTGGCGCGGCGGCACTTATCGTATTTCAACGAGAGCCAACGTTTGACAACGCATTTTTTGCCCTGAAGATTCTGTCTGTTCTTTGCGGTCTTTTGGTAGTTGTGCTGACTGCGGTTGTTGGTAGGAGACTTTTTGATACCAGAACCTCTTTGGTGATTGCTTTTTGGATAGCTAGTTCGTATCTGATGATTGATTATTCGGGTAATGGGGCTTTGTATAGCTTGCAGACTGTTACATATTTTGTATGGATAATCGTTGCCTATAAAGACATGAAGTCTAAACCTTGCGCATTAGGTGTTGCATCGGGATTAGGTTATCTGGTGAACCATCAGTCAATGGTATTGGCTGCCGCTTCTGTGATAGTGCTCCTCGTTACCGATCGATCTTGGAAACAAAAGATCACAGACCTAGTCACTGTTACTCTCGTGACTTTTGCGGTGGCATCACCATGGCTTATTCGAAATTATCGTATATTTGGAGATTTATTTTTTAGTCATGCTGTAAATGCTACATATATTTATGTGAAAGCTGCCGTTCCACGAGAGATAATTGATGGAAGAGAGCATTTTATCCTCGGTTTTTTTGGTCATATAGAGATTTTGCGCAGCATGCTTATGGTGTGGTTGCCAAATAACCTGTACTACATTGCTCGGAAGTTGTTTATCCTCGCGCCCGTGTTGTTTCTCTTTTTTTCCTTTGCATGTGTGGACTATGTGTTCTCTCCGCAAAGAAGAAAAATTATGCTGCCAATTATCGCACTCTTGGTATTGCATATATTTCTCTCTGCTTCGTGGCCTGTGACAAAGTTTCGTTACTTTGTTCCGATGTTACCACTGGTATTTTTTGTGTCGGTGGATCAGATTCGAAGTCTCTCATTTTCTCCAAGGGTTCGTGATGTACTTTTCGGACTCATTACTGCATGCATATTGATACTTTCGTATATGACCTATCTTTCAGTTCCTACACACACATACTATTATGATGGTGCCATTACCAACGATCCATTCCATGGACGTGAAGAATACAATTATCTGATTCGACGAGGAATTCTTACTAAATAAATGCTTTCCAATATTTTCATTCACAGGCTAAAACGCGTCCTTCAGATGTGTTTAGTATTTGTTCTCCTCTTTGTGTTCATCGAAGGAGTACTGATGCGTATCACGCTGTAGACTAGACTTAGACTGCGACCCAAGTTCTTTTCTTTGTATCTTTGGGGTGTCCACCAAAAGATCCAGGAGTCTGCGCAGAGCGATAGAGTTTCTCTGGTGGGTGCATAATAAAGTGAGACGCCGCAATGTCGTTACGAATAAAGAATGCGTTAACCCCTCTACTGTCTGTAGCGACAAGTGTGTATCCTTTTGCTTTGCCCAGCTTTACCAGTGCACTGAGGCTCGCTCCGTAGTAATCGGTTTTATCCCAGACGAAGTCTTCTTTATAGGGGATTGTTACCGCTGGTTCGTAGGGTAGGCATGCATTGTATTCTACAATGACGACGCGAGGGTGATAGTGCTTTATTTCATTCCATACCCAGTAGTCATTACCATCAATATCAATACTAAGAAGATCTGGTTCTTTTGGTACAGCGTTCTTATGGAAAAGTGCTTCTATTTTTTTAGATGTAATAAATTCTTTTTGTAGGTTGATTGTATGATTTTCATGATCACCATCCATGAGTAACCCCTTCCATCCTTGTGTGAGTAATGCACGAGTATTACATTCTTTTCCGTCTTCTGCGCCAAATTCTACATAGTATGTATTCGTCGTGCCGATGATAGTAAATATGGCGTTAATGATCCCATCTTCTCTGTTTTGAGAGTATATCTTTCGTTCGTAGTAGTTGAGGTTTTGTATGGGCATTGCGCGGAAGCGCAGCATATGTACTGTTATGTGCCAGCGTAAAAAACCAGTCAGCCATTGAGCTGTTCTTTGGTAACGACGCTTGATGCGGTAGAAAATCATATGTAAAGAGTATCAGAATTATCGAACTGTGGTGTAAAAATCTGATATTCTAGTAATCATGAAAGTTTGTGTTATTACATCGGTTTTGGATGCCTATAAAGGGGGCAATCACTTACCGTTAATGGCAGCATGTTTTGATACTGAATTTACGATTGTTTGTAATCGTAGCAAGGTTTCTTCAAAAGATCTTCCAGTAAATGTGACGGTTGTTATTGTGCCGGGAAGAATGGGGCCATACTATTATGGTGTATTAGATTTCTTCTTTGCGCGCGTTGTTATGCGTACGTACCCACCAGATAGCTTGTTCTGGAAGCAGTTTTCGGTTATTCATATTAATCAAATGATGGGGCCTGCGTTAAGATGTTTGCGACATACGGGAGTGCCTTTTCTTTTTTTTATTCACCATCCAGTTACTGCGGATCGAATGATTGCCATGAAGGAAACAAATGGTGTCGCTCGTATACTTTGGTATTTTAAATATTTCCTACTTGTTCAGTGGCAGAAGCGAATGTGTGAGGTTGCAGATCGTATTGTCACTGTATCACGTACGATGCATGATCGCATTGCGAAAGATTACTCGTGTGAACAATCAAAGATTTTTGTCGTTCCAAACGGTGTTAATGGACATCTTTTCAAGCAAGCTGTAGATGCTGACTGTGATACAGATGTTATTGCTATTGGGTCGTTCGTTCATCCACGTAAGGGATTTCGATATTTAGCTGATGTATATATGGCCTTAGCAGCGAATGGTATTCGTATTGCAGATGTTGGCCGCAGGACCAATGAGCAGGTGGATATTCTTAAAGGGATACCAGGTGTTATGGTATATGGCACTGTTGAGGAAGAGGTGTTGATACGATTGGTACAGCGTTCACGTGTGTTGGTATCTACCTCTCTTTTTGAAGGCTTCGGCCTGTCTCTTATAGAAGCTCTTTCTTGCGGACGTCCTGCATTTGCATTTGCGGTTGGGGCTGTGCCAGAAATTCTTGGTACTATTGATCCATCTCTTATTATTCCAGAGAGAGATGTTCATCAAATGGTTAGAGCTATAGAGCGCTATATAGCACTTTCTTCTGCGGAAAGAGACGCAAATAGTATGCGGTATCAAAAGGAAATACTTCTGCAATATAGTCTAGAGGCTTCTGCAAATGCTTTGCAATTGGTTTATGAAGAATTGAGTTCTTAGACTGCCAATTCAAGCCAAAATTTCTTGCTCAATTGGTAAAACTCCGTTAGCGTCTGTCTACTTTTTTGTACTCAAATGCCCCAAAGAAAATTCTCAATAATTGGCAAAGTATTATACTTGTTACGACAGATAGGCATTCAGCCTGTATATTTATTGATACCTATTACACTGTCATTAGTGTCTGCCATATTTGAAGGATTCAGTTTGGGATTGCTTATCCCAATTTTGGATGGATTTTTTAAGAAGAGCTTCGCATTTATTCATGAAACTCCAGTGCTTAGTACTATCGTTGACTACCTTCCGGGATATGTAGTATCGGACGATAGAATGCTTTTTGCCGTTCTTCTTGGTAGTTTTGTATGCATGTATATTTTGAAAAATATTGTGCGTTACACAGCTGGATTGAGTGATATCTACTTTTCTCAACGTGCAATTCATCATTTGAGAAAGGCATTGTTTGGCAGGTATCTTTCGTTTGGAAAATTGTATTTCGATACATCAAATGTTGGACATCACAGCACATTACTTCTTGAATTTACGCGCAATGCATTTACATTGTTGGTAGAGATTGGGCGCTTCATAAATGCACTGTTCTCCCTGATGGTCTATTTCATTATCATGCTTCTTATTTCCTGGAAGCTGACAGTTATTGCTATTCCTTTGTTTCTTATATTGCATATTGCAGTTCGATTTATTATGGTCAAAACAAAAACATTGTCACATTCTATTGCTTTGCGTGGAAGTGAACTGGGAAAGAAATCTGTAGAAATTCTTTCTACTATTCCTTTGGTGAAATCGTATTCTACTGAACGTCAAGAACAGGATCGATACACTGCGATTAGTAATGAAAAGGCACGATATGATTTTCAGGTACGAGCACTTGGCTCTATGATTCTTCCTTTACAGGAAATTATTACGATTATATTTGCAGTTGGTATTTTGGTTGGATCTTTGTGGTGGTTTGGACGCGATGAAATTGCTTCTGCATCTGCACTTATTGTGTACTTTTATATGGTATCTAATGCGTCGAGTAAGTTTGGTGGTATCACCAGTTTTCGTAGTACGCTAGCTGCTGCTAGCGGTCCTTTGGAGGCAGTGATGGATATATTCGAGGCAGAGGGGAAGTATTATGTCCTTGGAGGAAGTACAGAGTTTACAGGACTGACAGAAAAGATTTCATTTAAGAATCTCACATTCTCTTACGATCATGATCGTGATGTTTTACGGGGAATAAGTTTCGATATTTCAAAAGGAAAAATGACTGCAATTGTTGGTGCAACAGGTTCGGGGAAAAGCACACTCATTAGTTTACTAATGCGTTATTACGATTGTCCGCCAGGTTCTATTTATATAGATACTATGGATATTCGTGACCTTTCTCTTTGTTCATACATGTCTCACGTTGCACTTGTCAGTCAAGAAACTCTACTTTTGCATGACACACTCCGTAATAACATAACGTATGGATTAGACAATGTATTTGATGATGATGTGCAAAAGGTTGTGCAGAGTGCTCGTTTGCAGGATTTTGTGAATAATCTTCCAGAAGGTTTGGATACGCTTATTGGTGATAGGGGTGTGAAATTAAGTGGAGGAGAGAAGCAGCGTGTAGCTATTGCGCGGGCTCTGCTAAAAGGGGCGGATATCCTTATTTTGGATGAGGCTACTAGCTCACTGGATAGTCGTACAGAAAAGCTTATTCAAGAAGCGATAGATGAAGCGGTCGAAGGTAGGACTGCAATTGTTATTGCTCATAGACTTTCCACTATTCAACATGCAGATAATATTGTTGTTATTGAGAATGGTTTGTTGGTCGAGCAGGGGCCATTAGATGAGTTACTTGCTAAGAAAGGTACATTTAATGGATTGTGGGAGGATCAAAAATTTTTTTAATACACTATTATGATTATTGATAGAGACATCACCAAATATAGTATTTTCTCTGGAGAAAATATTCTTAGTGCATTGCAGAAAATTGATGAAAATAAGCATGGTGTTATTTTTGCTGTAAGTGAGAAAGGCGTTATTGAAGGCATAATGACAGATGGCGACTTCCGTAGGTGGTTAATGAACAATCCCTCTATCGACTTCAGTAAAGAGCCTGTCTTGTCTGTTGCAAATACTACATTTGTTTCTGTTGGTGAGAATGATACCCCAGAAAGTATCCGGTTACACTTTTCTGAAAAAGTACACATCTTACCTTTGGTAGATGAAAGAGGGCATTTAGTGGCAATTGCCAAAGAGAAGATTGACGATATGCGTAGCGCGTCATTTGTTATTGGTGAAACATCACCAGTATTTATTATTGCTGAAATCGGTATCAATCATAATGGTCAAATAGATGTAGCAAAAAAGCTTGTCGATGGAGTTGTGGAAGCTGGTGCTGACTGTGCGAAATTTCAAATGCGTGATATGGATGCACTATATAATAATAGCGGCAAGGTAGACGATGCGTCACAAGACCTTGGGTCTCAATACACATTGGATATCTTGAGTCGGTCACAACTATCCCTAGGCCAGATGATAGAAGTTTTTGACTACTGTAAGGAGAAAGGGGTTATTCCTCTTTGTACCCCATGGGATAGTGAATCCCTAGCTCGTTTAGAGGAATATGGTATGGAAGCGTATAAAGTTGCTTCTGCAGATCTAACTAATCATGATCTTCTTGCTGCTCTTGCAAAAACACATAAGCCAATTATTTGTTCTACGGGAATGTCTTCCGAAGAAGAGATTATAGAATCTGTAGTTCTTATGCGAAGCCTTGGGGTAACATTTGTATTGCTTCAGTGTAATTCTACGTACCCAGCACCCTTTAAAGATATCAATCTTAATTATCTTGATCGGCTTCATGAAATAGGGAGGTGTTCTGTGGGGTACTCTGGTCATGAGCGTGGTATAGCGATACCGATTGCAGCTGTTGCCAAAGGCGCTAAGGTTATTGAGAAACATATAACGCTTGATAAAAATATGGAAGGTAATGATCATAAAGTGAGCTTGCTTCCGGAAGAGTTCAAGGCAATGGTGACTGCTATTCGCCAAGTAGAAGAAGCGATGGGTTCTAATGCTGCGCGTACGATTAGCCAAGGAGAGCTTATGAATAGGGAAAACTTGAGTAAGAGCCTTATTATTAATTGCGATCTTCAACAGGGTAGTGTTATTCAAGAATCGATGATTGATATCAAAAGTCCTGGAAAAGGTTTGCAGCCAAACCATAAAAAAGAATTGATTGGATCGATCGCAAAGCACAACTTTTTAACCGGGGATTTTTTCTATGAGACGGATTTAGACAGAGAAGTAGTAAAAGCACGACCATATACTTTTTCGCGTCCTTGGGGTTTGCCAGTGCGCTATCATGACCATGCAGACTTAATGAAAGATACAAATCCAGACTTTTTGGAGTTTCACCTGAGTTACAAAGATATGGATGATGACTTCCGCAAGTTTATTACAAAAGAGTACGATATGGGTTTTACGGTACACAGCCCAGACCTCTTTGCTGGGGATCATTTATTGAATCTTGCATCGGATGATCCAGAACATCGCGCACGTTCTCTTGTAGAGTTACAACGTGTGATAAATTTAACGAGAGAGATTGCTCCTTTCTTTAAAAAAACGACAACGCCTTTGGTTATTGCAAGTGTTGGAGGATTTACAAAGGATGCATTTATTGGAATAAAAGAGCGGGATGCATGGTACGACCGTATTGCAGAGCAGCTGTCAAAACTGGATGAAGATGGCACTGAAGTAATACCGCAAACACTACCTCCATTCCCGTGGTATTTTGGTGGGCAGCTTTACCTTAACTTATTTGTAACACCAGATGATATTGTTGATTTTTGCAAAAAGTACAATCGACGTGTGTGTTTTGATGTATCGCATTCCAAGTTGGCATGTACGCATTATGGCCTGTCTTTTGAAGAGTTTACAGAGAAGGTTGCACCATATGCTGCACATTTACATATTGTAGATGCTGTAGGTATCGATGGAGAAGGTGTGCAAATTGACACAGGTGATATCGATTTCGAAGCCTTAGCAAAGACGCTTAATATTGCATCTCTGGGGGTCTCTTTTATCCCAGAAATTTGGCAGGGTCATAAAAATAATGGAGAAGGTTTTTGGATTGCGCTTCAACGTCTGGAACAATGGTTCATATGAAGCGCGCTCTTATCACAGGTATATCTGGTCAGGATGGCTCATATTTAGCTGAGCTGCTTTATAAGAAGGGTTATGAGATTCATGGTATTGTCAGGCATACATCCAATGGCGCTCCACAGCATCTCGTAAATTTACAAGCAATTGATTCTATTGTTACATTGCATGAGGTATCTCTTGATAATGGAGAGGCATTAAAGTCTATAGTCTCCTCTGTTAAGCCTGATGAATGTTATCATTTGGCTGCGTCGAGCTTTGTAAGTTATGGCTTTGCTGATGAGTCAGCATTGCTGAATGCAAATTTTAATCTAACTCATAGTATTCTTTCTGCATTACGTGAGGCATCTCCTGGTTGTCGTTTCTATTTTGCGGGTTCCAGTGAGATGTTTGGGTATGCATTGGAGGCACCTCAGAATGAGCAGACTACATTTAGGCCACGTTCATTGTATGGTATTGCTAAATTGGCAAGTTATCATTTAGTAAATAATTATCGTCTGCGTTATAATATGTTTGCTTCAACTGGTATTTTGTATAATCACGAATCTCCCCGTCGGTCTTTTGAATTTGTAACACGGAAAGTAACATCTACGGTAGCAAAAATTAAAACGGGGAAGAGAGACTCCATCGTTATGGGAAATATTGATGCGGTGCGAGATTGGGGCTATGCACCTGACTATGTCGAAGCAATGTGGATGATGATGCAGGCAGAAAAAGGGGATGATTATGTGGTTGCTACCGGAGTCATACATTCTGTTCAAGAGTTACTTGAGTGCGCGTTTTCTGTTGTTGGATTGCACTATCAAGATTATCTAAAAATTGATCAAGAGTTTTACAGAGAATCAGAATCTGTTTCACTGTGTGGGGATAGTACAAAAATTCGTACACAACTAGGATGGAAGCCTACGAAAACTTTCGAGGAGATTATACAAGAAATGGTTGAGGCAGACCTTATTCTGGAGTCGTAAGTTTATGACTCCACTCTTTTGCAATCATCTCTGTGAGGTGAAAGTCATCGAGTGAATCAATATCAATATTTTCTAAGAGGCCTGTTTCATACAAACCAATTTTCCCCCCTAATCTATTTTGAGTATAAAGAAATGTTTTTGTACGTGTTATATACACAGACCCCGTCTCTGAGTAGATGTGATCTTCGTGTTGTACGTCCTGACGAAGTGGTCGATTCTTGTGGTCATACAGTGCTACAGGGTTCTGCTCATTTTTCCATTTAAAGTGGTGCCCTTCAAACACTGAAAGAATGGAATCGTATTCACCTTTCTTATATTTTTCGATAATAGCATCAATTGTTCCTGTAAAACGAATGGGGGATGTTGGTTGTAATAGCATGATGGCATCAGGTACGTATCCTTCTTGGCTACGCAGTGTCTCTAGTACGTTCTGGAGTACTGGTTCTGTTTGAGAGTTATCTAGCGCCAGATTCTCTGGTCTCAAGAATGGCACCTCGGCTCCGTATGTTAGTGCGACATCTTTTATCTCGTCGTTATCCGTAGAAACGACTGTTCTGGTGATGCCTTTTGCAGCAAGGCTAGCGCTAATAGTCCATGCGATAAGTGGATAATTAGCAAAAGGTTTAATATTTTTGCCTGGTATACCTTTAGAACCTCCGCGGGCAGGAATGATGGCAAGTATTTCCATATTTTCTATAGTATATGTTTAAAGTGAGTAATGAAATACTTGCGAAAGATGTTTCCCGAAGGGATACTCTTTTTGATGACAGCTATTCGAGCCATCGTTGCACGGTTTAGTCCAGAATATTCAGATCTAGTTATAGAGAAGGTGCTGTCTAAATATCCGTTTGAATTTTGTGGTATTATTTCTTCAGGAAAGCCAAGATTTTTTTCTTCTATTCCGCAGGATCGTCAAGAATGGTTTGTATCAAGTGATATTCGTGGTTGCCATTATGATGATGTTGATTGGAATACTCTTGCGCCTCTGGATGAGTTACTTATAGAAAGTATGCGAGAATGTGAGGCCATATTTATGGGGTTAATGTGCCGACTAGAATGGAAAACTCAAATTTCTTACGAAGAAAGAAAGAAAATGTACTTGAGGCATCTTCGTTTTTGGAATGATTATTTTGATCGTCAAAAAATAAATTTATATCTGTCTGCTTGGTTACCACATGAGATTCCAGACATTATTCCATATTACTTGTGCAAACAAAGAGGGATCCCAGTCATTTGTTTTGATGTGAGTACAGAACGAGATACGTCTTTTATTGTTCATGGATATGAAGATTCGGCAGTACAGCTAGGTGAGCGTTATGAGGCACTTCTTAAAGAGTACGCAAAGAAAGATATTTCAGAAATATCATTAAATAAACAATTCACTGAGCGTTTTAACGCTCTGACAAAACCTTCAGGACAAAAACCGCCATTGCAGAATCAAAAATACCCATTGTATTTTGATCATCTGAAAGAGCTGTTACAACGTAAACCGTTGCACATACTCCAGTTCGGAATGAGGTATTGTACTCCGTCAGGAATAATACGTGCGCTGAGTGCATGGAAACGCAGACGTGTTATCGCTCGCAATAATGCGTTTTATGATAAAAATGCTGTAGCTTTGGATCCAAATCATCGTTTTGTGTATTTCGCATTACACTTTCAGCCTGAAATGTCGACGATTCCGATGGGTGGAGGTTTTGGAGATCAAGTCCTTGTTGCGCAATTGCTGAGTAAGTATCTTCCAGATGATGTATTGATTTATGTGAAAGAGCATCCTCGTGAGAGCAGTTGGCTTTATCGGAGTGAGCAATTTTACCAATCCTTTTTAGATATAAAAAATGTACGTTTGATTTCACGGGATACAGATTCCTTTGCATTGCGTGAGCACTGTGAAGCAGTTGCAACTATAACGGGCTCTGTTGGCTTTGAGGCTCTGTTTCGTAGCAAACCAGTACTGATGTTCGGACATAGATTCTATCAATACTCAAAAGGAGTATTTCTGATACGGACACATGACGATTGTCGGCGAGCAGTGCAAGCGATATTTATCGATGGTCAAAAGCCAAGTCTGAAGGAATCAAAGTTATTTCTGAAGGCTATTGAAGAAACACGTGTTCATGGACTTGTGAATCCTTGGGATCGGAAAGTTTCACATTTGTCAGATGAAGAACATGTTGTAGCTTGTAGTGAAGCTATTCTCGCTGAACTACGTATTATCCTGTAACATAGTTTCAACTCATGTATTCCCTCCGTCGTATTATTGGCACATATCTTCAAAAAATAAAGAATATTTTAAAAGGCAATGAGACTATTCATGAAAGTAAGAATAAGTGGGATAGCCTTGCTCAAAAAAACGCCAGGTACTTTATTATGAGTGACTATGGTGAGAATATTTCCGAGGAAGATTTTCGTAATTCAGGTCATGCAGATGTTGATACTCTTGTTGTCCAAGATGAAATTTTGCAACCATTTTTTGGTAAGATTCTTTTGGAAATTGGATGTGGCACTGGTCGTCTAACAGAATTTATTGCAGATCATTTCGCACAGGTTATTGGTGTAGATATTTCATCTCAAATGATAGAGGACGGTACAAAACGATTAGCTTCTAAAAAAAATATAATAATGTATGCAACTGATGGGGTTTCATATCCTTTAAAGGATCAATCTATTGATGCAGCTTTTTCTTTCATTGTTTTTCAGCATATGCCTACTCCGGAAATTGTTCGGTCTAATTTTGAAGAAATCAGTAGAGTCCTTAAGCCAGGAGGTGTTGTAAAGCTCCAATTGCGAGGAATCCCAACTAGGAAGGGTACGTGGTTCTATGGGCCTTCTTTCCGCAAAAAAAATGTGTTACAACTTATTGATGGTTTACAGTTTCAAATCCTTAAAACAGATGGTGAGAATACTAAGTATTTTTGGGTGTGGCTTAAGCGGCAGTAACTTTTAGGATACGCTTTTCCATGTACTGCCCCATCAGTGCGGCTTGCTCGTCTTTCGTATATGACATAAATGCGCTTTGTGGTGTGCCTATCATCGTTGGTCCCGCGAGTTCTTCTACAGCCTTTAGAAATATGCGTGTGTTTTTCATGCTTGGTTTTTTCTCTTCTACAAAAATACTGTGTATCGCATTTTTCATGTCTTGTGCACTGTGAATAGTATGTACATCTGGTGCGTACATATTAAAGCGGTGCCCCATCATAATAACGGGAATTTGTCGCAAGAGCCCTTCTATACTTACACTTCCGGTACCAGTTATGACAGCTTTTGCGTTGTCCATAAGAGCAAATGTGCTTACATCTCTTTTGATAAGTCGTACGGATGGGATACTGAGCAAATGCTGGTAATATGTTTTACTTCTGTACCATTCACCTTGCTCTGGATGCTCTTTAATATAGATAAGTATGCCTTTTGGTATGTATGAGGCAAGAAGCTCTACAGTAATTTGCTGATCTGCGTATGCACCTGACATTGGACACAGGCTCATCTCTGGTTCTGTTTGTAGTGCGAAGTATATGTATGATGCTTCGGGATCTGGGCTTACTGCATTGTCATTATACATTTTGATAGTTTGATGATCATGAATTTTTCGCTTCCAAAACTCTGGTCTTCGAATATATGAAAAGAATTGTTGTGGCTTATGGAGAATCATACGTATGCCAATACGTGTCCATTTTCTGATAAAACTTTTTTTCTTCAGATGAGTTTGCTTGCCACCCAAATGTAAAAACCACGGAGTCGGTTTTTTACCAGTTTGTGTTTTTATGTAGTGTTCCATTCGTTCGGATAGGGGGACTAAAGTGCTTTTGTTGTATTTCTTTTGTAATTCTTGGATACGTGGCGCTAATTCCTTAGCGGATTCTTGCCAGCTTTCTGTCATGAAAAAGTGATCGACAAGGTAACATCGTTCAAGAAGCAGTGTTGGAATGCCTTGCAGCTTGCAAAGGTCATAGAGCACGATGTCGTAGTTTTGATGGGGGATATGACTACACATGAAAAGATCAATATTCTCTGTTATGAGAATATGATTCCAGTAGCGTAGGTGCATAAAGTACTGGCGTTTGCGTTCTTCGTATGGAATTTCTTCTGGTGAATATCTACGAATCATATCCATAAATACCGATTCACTATGACGCATGTTTTCTATCAATTCTTCGTCCAGTGGGGTAATAGTATTCCAGTCGATATTTTCGTACTTTCCTGCTTTTAAATCTTCTGCAGACATGAATACATGTTTTTTTGCCGAAATCTTTGGCATGCGATTTTCGTACCATACAATGGAAATACAGGTGTCAATTGCAAGATTTTTTAGCGCATATTCAACCATTTCTGGTTCATGATCTCCTTCGAAGGATTTTAGAATTATATTCATTACATGCAGTGTAACAATGTTTTGTCTTTCTAAGAAAATAGAAAATAGAGGTTTCTTTATTGCATGTGCCGATCTACAATTTTTCGTATGAATATTCTTATTACAATTTGTGCGCGTGGGGGGAGTAAAGGGGTTCCAGGAAAGAATATTAAATCTGTTGCTGGTAAGCCCCTTATTGCGTATACCATTGAGCAAGCGAAGGTTTTTGCAGAGTTGCATGATGTTGATATTGCTCTGTCTACAGACAGTGACGATATACGATCAACAGCTGCACAGTACGGACTTGAAACGGCATATATACGTCCTCAGAATCTTAGTGGGGATAGTGCATCGAAGGAGTCTGCCATGCGAGATGTACTTTTTTATTTTGAAAGTCAAAATGGAAAGCGGTATGACTTATTATTTGATTTAGATGTTACTTCTCCTTTGCGTACCCAAAAGGATTTGGAAGGGGCACTGCTCATTTTTGAAACTCAGTCTGATGTAATGACATTATTTTCTGCCAATCCTGCAGCGCGAAATCCATATTTTAATATGGTGGAACAGGATTCCAATGGATACTATCATCTTTGCAAACAGTCGGAGGTTCCAATAGTTTCTCGCCAACAGGCCCCAAAGGTATTTGATCTTAATGCTTCGTTCTTTTGTTTTAGAAGAGAATTTTTTGATGGACCAAGTAGAACGCCCTTTACGGATAAATCAGTAATCTATGAAATGCAACATATGTGTTTTGATTTAGATGAACCATTAGATTACGAAATGCTTAATTATCTTATTAAACAAGATCGTTTAGATTTTGATTTTGGATCTTAAATATGAAAATACTTATAGTTGGTCTGGGTTCCATAGCACGGCAACATATTGCTGCACTCAGACAGTTACAGATAGATCCCGATGTTTATGCACTACGCTCCGAGCTAAATGTATCAGCAGAAGAAGGTATTACGAATATATATAGCCTTGTCGAAGCACCTCAAGATTTGGATTTTATCATTATCAGCAATCCAACATATTTACATCTGCAAACTATTCAGAAAGCACTCACACTCCATGTACCGTTATTTATAGAAAAGCCAGTACTCAGGCATGTATCTGAAATTGTAGAGATCGAAGATGTCTCTGTGTCTACGTATATAGCATGCCAAATGCGACATCATCCGTGTTTGCAGTATGTTAAAGACAATATTACAGGGCGTACCATTACAGATATACAGATATACTGTGGTTCCTATATGCCTGAATGGGTTCCAGGTATTGATTTTAAAAACAGTTTTCGTGCAAATACAGAAATGAGTGGAGGTGTGCATTTGGAGCTTATTCATGAGATGGATTATTGTTACTGGCTTTTTGGTTCACCAAACTCTCTGCAGAGTGATTTGCGTCAGTCTGAAGAGCTGATCCTAGGTCTCATTGACGATGCTCGATACGATCTTGCATACGACGGTTTTAATGCCCATATCGAAGTGAATTATCTCGACCGTAAGCCTCGTCGCACACTGGATATTATATTTGATGACGGCCAGTGGAATGTCAATCTTCTAAACTTCACCATCTCCGAAAATGGAGAAGAAATCTTTTCTTCCGATATGACTCGGTCTGACCTTTTTGCCGCACAGATGCAGTATTTCTTGAATTGTATACATTCTGGAATCAAACCAATGAATTCCGTGCAGGAAGCATCCAAAGTCCTTACACTAGCATTATCATGATTACTCTTCAGAATAAAATTATCGTTGTAGCTGGAGGTCAGGGACTTTTGGGTAAAGCTTTTGTAGGGCATTGCAAGGAAGCGGGTGCTACAGTATTGTCTGTAGACGTCGAAGGTGGTGACATGCATATTGATATTGGCAATGAGGATTCCATCACGAAGTGCTTTGCACAAATACTCTCTGATCATGGTCATATTGATGGGCTTATTAATAGCGCATTTCCTCGGACAGATGACTGGCGTAAGAGCCCAGGAGAGATCTCTGCCGCTGATTGGTGTAAAAATATTGATATGCACTTGACTGGATACTTCCTGACATCAAGAGCAGCTCTTGAAGCGATGAAAGAACGTAAAAGTGGATCAGTGATTAATATTGGATCTATCTACGGTGTTAATGGACCAGACTATCGCATTTATGGAGGAGATGAATCTCTTTCCAATCCTGTCACTTATGGTGCCATTAAAGGTGGCGTTATTACAATGTCAAAGCATCTTGCTGCATATTATGGACGTTATAATCTCCGCGTTAACTGTATTAGCCCTGGTGGCGTACTGGATAGCCATAACCATCCTGGTGCATTTGTAGAGAACTACAGCGCTCGTGTCCCTCTTGGTCGCATGGCAAATCCAGACGATGTTGCTCCTGCAGCCGTGTACCTTCTTAGTGATAGTGCTTCCTACGTCACAGGAGAGAATATGATGGTAGATGGTGGCTGGAGTGCTGTATAGCTATTGTAGCTGATATAGCAATTTCCATTTGTTACCATCTTTTTCCCAGAGGTGAGGGTCACGGAAAGAGTCGACTTTTGCATGAAATTCTTCCTCCGAAATATCAATGTATTCGAGGAAGTCTTTGAAGTACCTTTCGGGGAACTCTCCGTCAAACTTTTTGGCAAGTGCGACGCCTTCTTCACGTGTGATGTCTCCATGGCGAATTTCCTGTGAGGCGTCTTGTGTAGCACGTCCATAACCAAATTTAATGTATGTGGTGTAGTAGAAGAAATCGTCTGTGCGATCGTCAATACTATTGTATTTACTGTAGGTACTTGCCGTTCTGTCTGGTGCAACTTCAAAACCACAGTGCTGCTGTGCGTAGTAGAAGGCTTCTTGAGGATGCCAGTTTTTGTAGTATCCTAGGTAGTGGAACTCAGTATTATTTTTTATAACTTCCTCTGGATTTGCAGGAAAGTATGGCAGAAGGTCGGACTTCTTTACTCCCTGTTCTAGATACTCTGATACTGATGTCCCTCCGAGGTATATTTCATCGAGGTTTTTTCCTTGTAAAAAGTCCAAACGGAATCCCTCATTTTCGTTTGTTTCTGGGGTGAATTTTGCTTGGTTTATACTGACGTTTGCCCCTGCTTCTCCTGGGTTTTCTCCGTAGAAGATGAGAGGAATGTTAAATCGAACAGCCATTTTTACTGCAAAAGTTTTCTGTCCAATAATGAATGGCTGGAAAGGGTGCAGGAGGCTTAAAAAAGCATTTCGTGTTATTAGGCGGTGTATTTTTCCATTTGGGGTGAACAGGAAATTGTCGAACCCTCCAGTGTGGATCCAACTTTGAAAGTTTCTCCATCCGACATCCGTATACAGATGTGGAGACCATGTCACGGTGAGTGGGTGCATGTCATATTCATATTTTAAAATATATGCTGCCATGCAGCTGTCTTTTCCTCCGCTTCCCGGTACGACACAGTCATAACTTCCATCTGTTTTTCGAAACTTATTGCAAAGCTCACGAAGCTCTTTTTCTCTCGTATCCCAGTTAATCGTTCCGTCGAACTTTGCCTCGCAAAATCGACAGGCACTACAGACTCCTTTTTTATCGAACTCGATGTACTTATGTTTTTTGGCAGTATAATGCTCATATTCATTACTTGAGCTTGGACGTGTGTTTGGCATAATGCACTTTGTGCAAAATTGTACGTCGCTCGGAAGGTTATAGCGCTGTTCGAGTATTGAGTGTTGTATCATGCAAATATTTTACGTTCCTTCTACTGATAGCACAAAATTTTCGATGATTTTCAATCCCTCTTTACTACTTTTTTCTGGATGAAATTGGCAACCAAGTATGTGGTCTTTTCCAATGACAGATGGAAATGTTAGTCCGCCATATGTGGTTTTTGCGATAATGTGTTCTCTCATACTTGGTTGCAAGATGTAGCTATGAATGAAGTACATCTCTGGGTCTTTTGTAAGGCTTTTAAGTGCCGTCCCCTCCCATAAAGCGGGACGAGCCGGTGTTAGGGAGTTCCATCCCATGTGAGGGATTTTTGTGCCCAATTGGAGCTCTGGAAATGCCACCACTTTGCCGGGTAAAATGCCAAGACCTTCATGTGTTCCAAATTCATACCCTATTTCGAGCAGTAGCTGTGCACCAAGACAGATACCTAAAATAGGTGTTCCACGTGCAGCCTTTTTCTGTATGAGCTCTATAAGACCTCGTTTTTTGAGCCCATCCATGCCAGCAGCAAAAGATCCCTGTCCTGGTAATACCAGTGCAGTTGCTTTTGAAATATTATCGATGTTTTCAGACAAAATAACGTTGTCTGTATACAGTTTCAGTGCCTTCATGACACTATGGATATTTCCTACCCCGTAATCAACAATACACATTGTGCTCATGTTTTGCGGACGGGAATATGATATTCTGCAAGTTCATTTTTGAGGTCATATATAGTCGTGATGTCGTAGTGCAGAATAGTGGCAGCAGCAATAGCATCTGCACCCCCTTCTAGGGCGTTTCGTATAGATTTGGCATTGCCTGCCCCTCCATTTATTACTATGGGTACAGTAGCAATGCTTGCAATGGTGCTGAGTAATGGTAAATCGTAACCTTTCTTTGTTCCTTCATAGTCTACAGAAGTGAGGAGTATTTCTCCGATTCCATACGAGAGAGCTTCCTTTGTCCATTCTATAATATCACGTCCGCTGTGTTCACGGCCTCCTTCTGTAAACACTTCCCAGCCGGTATTATGCTGTTTTGCTTCAATGGATAGTACTATGCATTGTGCCCCAAAATGGCGCACTGCTTCTTTGAGAAATTCTGGATGTTGTGTGGCATATGTATTGATGGCTACTTTATCTGCTCCCCCGTGTAACGCTTTATTGATATCATCAATAGATCTGATACCACCACCAACAGTGAGGGGAATACATAGCTCATTGGCTACACTGTTTACCAAATCGTAATCTAAGCTACGGTTGTAGAGACTGGCCACAATATCCATATAGATGAGTTCGTCCGCACCGTGATTAAAGTATTTTTTAGCAAGGTCAACAGGGGATCCTATTTTGCGTAATCCTTCCATGTGTACACCCTTTACAACGTTCGGTCCTTTGATATCTAGCCGCGGGATGATGCGGTGTTTGTGCAAGTTTATTTTTTCTTTCCAGTGAAAGTGAGGCTTTCACCGAGGAAGTTCTTTTCTACAAGTGCTTTGTATTCTTCGTCCATGCGCTTGAAGAATTGATTGAATTTTGCAGTTGCGGGATTGTTGTTTTCTTCCAAGAATGTTTCTCGGTTACCTATGGTAAAGTTGTTCTGTGGAGAGCCATTCATTTGCCACTGCAAATGGTTAAAAATGTTGTATCGTTGTACATTTCCTACTACGCCTTCGAAACCTGCCTTATCTACTAGGTCTTCTAGTGTTTTTTTGGAGAAGTATGAAAGGTGCGGTTCACGGTAATAGAAGTCTGCATATTCTGGTATGTCATACAGACTGAGTAATACATCGTCGAGGTTTGGTAGTTCTATATATAGCGTTCCATCGTCCTTCATGT
>Ga0210057_1002968_pt1 | contig 23758 bp, 24 predicted proteins | sample CryGeyCG2114_010_2_FD_183968 | JGI IMG/M metagenome (GOLD analysis project Ga0210057, IMG submission 183968) | Groundwater microbial communities from aquifer - Crystal Geyser CG10_big_fil_rev_8/21/14_0.10 (SPAdes) (version 2) | ecosystem: Environmental > Aquatic > Deep subsurface > Groundwater ...
TAAAACAATTAGAACAAGAACAATTGATTAGAATAAAAAATGTGGGACCTCGCTCAAAGAATGTTTTTGAACTTTCTCCCAAAGGAAGAAAACTTCTCTCGTCCATGTGCATGGAAAAGAAAAAATTAAGAGAGAGGTTTTCATATTTCAGAAACTTATTTGCCGATATTCTGGGACAAGAAAAAATGGATATATTTAATTTAATTCTGGAAATAAAAGAGACTTCTATAACAAAATCAAAAAAAGGCGAAGTCAAAAGAGTTCTGCAGAATTGTCTGTCTAAATTAAAGGAGATTGAGTAAAATGTTTGCAATAAATGTTGAGAACCTAACTAAAAAGTTTAATGGCTTAATTGCAGTGGATAGTGTATCTTTTAGCATAAAAAAAGGAGAAATCTTTGGTTTGCTTGGACCTAACGGAGCAGGTAAAACTACAACAATATCTATGCTTGCTACAATGCTAAAGCCAACTTCAGGCAAAGCTTTTGTAAATGGTTTTAACATCATCAACAATCAGGATGATGTAAGAAAATCCATAGGGATCGTTTTTCAAGACCAAAGTCTTGATGAAGAATTAACTGCATACGAAAATATGGATTTTCATGGAAGACTTTACCGCATTCCAAAAGAGATAAGGCAAAATAAAATACACGAACTTTTACAACTTGTAGGTCTTGAAGATAGAAAAAATGATTTGGTCAAAACATTCTCTGGAGGTATGAGGAGGCGTTTGGAAATAGCAAGAGGGCTTTTGCATGAGCCAAAAATATTGTTTTTGGATGAGCCAACGCTTGGTCTTGACCCTCAGACAAGAAATCATCTCTGGCAGTATATCAAAAAATTAAACGAAGAGAAAAATATCACCATTATACTTACCACGCATTACATGGAAGAAGCAGACAGGCTTTGTCATAACATGGCAATAATAGACAAGGGAAAAATAATTGCCTTGAACAAACCTGAAAAATTAAAAGAAGAAATGGGCGGGGATATCATTACAATCAAATCTTCTGATAATGATAAGCTCAATTCTTCTCTTAAATCACTTCCTTGGATTAAACACATGCATAAACATAATAATCATCTGACTATAGATTTGCAGAATTCAGAAAAGCATGTTGCAGACATAGTTAGATTATCAGAAAAAAATAAAATTGACATACTCTCACTTTCTATTCACAAACCGACTCTTGAAGATGTATTTCTCCATTTTACCGGAAAAACAATCCGAGAAGAAGAGGCAAGCACAAAAGACAATATGCGTTTGAGACGCAGGATGTGGGGGAGATAAAATGGATATTGTCTATGCAATTTGGTTAAGAAATATAAAACGTTATTTAAGGTCTAAAAGCAGAATAATCGGCAGTTTAGGCATGCCCCTATTCTTCTTACTAATTCTTGGTTTTGGCTTAAATTCAGTTGTAAATATCCCGGGAATGGGACACGACTATGTTGGATTTATTATCCCAGGAATTGTGGCAATGAGTGTATTATTTACTTCAATATTCTCAGGTATTCAAATAATTTGGGATAAACAATTTGGGTTCTTAAAAGAGACTCTTATTGCTCCAGTTTCAAGATTGGAGATTATGATTGGGCAAACATTAGGAGGAGCGACAACTGCATTTATTCAAGGATTGATAATTCTTGTCTTATCTCTTTTTATTGGAGCAAATATCACTAATTTAGCAGGTTTTCTTATAGCTTTCCTTTTCATGCTGCTTATTGGTCTTTGTTTCACTGCTTTAGGCATAGCAATTGCCTCAAAAATGGACGATATGCATGGGTTTCAACTTATTATGAACTTCGTTATCTTCCCAATTTTTGGATTATCAGGAGCAATTTTTCCGATTGACAGTTTGCCATCTTGGCTGAAAACCATTACTTTGCTGAACCCTCTAACTTATGGTGTAGAAGGAATTAGATATGGATTGTTGGGAACATCCCATATTAGCCCACTAATTAGCGGTTTAGTTTTGGGAAGCATTACACTTGTTATGATTATTTTAGGAGCATATTTATTCAGAAAGATAAAAGTATGACGTTTGGCGGTGGCAACCCCTAAAGAAAAAACTACTGCAACAACGAATTTTCGGCGGACTCGCAACTCGAAATTTTTGCCTTCGGCATCGTTGCACTAAAATTTCGTCTTCCCTTCGGTCAGAGAGCATAACAGGCATTAACCGACTACGAAACCTTGCAGGTTTCTCCGTCCAAATCGGCTTCGTGCCGACCAGAAATTAGCCCAAATTGTTTGCCATTTTGTAGGGTTAAGTTACTGCAAACAACTTCTCTTAATCGCGATGTTCATTTCAATTTCCAATCTCCTCCTCAGCGTCGGTAAACCTCAAATTCTGATTTTGATATCTTCGTTTAACGCTCCAATCTGAAATTGTTTTTTGTTGTGTGCAACTTCAGATAACATCGCTGATTAAACGAAATTGCTTCAGAGAAATTTAAAATTTCTTCTTTGAAGTTTTGCTTTTACTTTAGGCGAGAGTTCAGAAAATTCGGTATCCTTTACCAGAATTTTGATAAATCTATTTATAAAATCCAAACTTGCTTTTAGTTTTAATTTAACAAAATCTTTTTTAGCAACGATGGTAAAATTAAAGTCCTCATCTTTCTTGTTTAATTCCCAAGAATTGTCAATAGTTTTATCTCTGTATTTTTTCTTATAATTTGACAATTCAAAGTCGGACTTTAATTCCTTAAATGTTTTCTCAATGGTTTTTATAATTTGACTGTCCATTTCAAAAACAATAATTGTTCGTTGCTCATTTCTACTTAAAGATTTTATTTTGGATTTCATAAGATTCTTAACTCGCCTAACTATTAATATTTTTCTCTTTCAGCAACTACGATATCAAAGAATTTTCGGAGATTGGAAACTCACGAGGTCACTCACTTTCTCCGCTTCGCTCCGAGCCACGCCTTGCAGGCTCTCTGCATAAATGCCTCGGGTCTATTAACAGCGATTGTCTGGGATTTTCCTGCGAAAAATCCCCAAATCCTGCTTCACAGGACTTCATAAAAGTGCATACATTAAACTCAATCAAATTTTCTTGTCTTATTCAAAATCTTTTAGGTATTTGGAATTTATGAAATCAAAACATATAAAATGATGGATTTGTTTTTTCATAAATGTTCGCTGAAATCATAACTTTGGCAATAATTTTTTCCATTGTTGTTTTGGTAGTTTTCTTATTGATTTTTATTTCCCTTTTTGTATTCGGTGCACCATTTGAACCTACAAATTCTTATACATTGGGGAAAATGTTAGAAATTGCAAACATAAGAAAAGGAGACATAGTTGCGGACATTGGCTCTGGCACAGGAACAATTGTGATTGCTTTTGCAAGATTGAAAAATGTCAGCGAAGTGCACGGCTTTGAAATAAATCCCTTGCTTGTTTGGATTTCAAGGAGAAAGATTAAGAAATTAAGCCTTGAGGGAAAGGCATTTATTCACAGGAAAAACTTTTGGAAACAGAATTTTTCTAATTTTGATGTTGTGACTTCTTTTCAGATAAATTATGTGATGAAAAAGCTAGGAGATAAACTTAAGAGAGAACTAAAGAACGGTTCAAGAATTGTTTCAAATACCTGGAAATTTCCAAACATGAAACTGAAAAAGAAAAAAGGGAATGTTTATTTGTATGAGGTTTAAATCTCAAAAATCTTTTCTTTCCTGCTCACATTAATTGCCTTTGTTTTTCCTATTTTATCTTCCGTTCCTGCTGCCTCATGTATGTGTGAAAAAATTGCAAGGTCTGGCTGGAATTTTTCAATGGCTTTTCTTATTGCTTTTGAACCTTTGAACCCTGAAAATTCCGACTTGGTTTTGCTAGGATGCATGTGAGTAACCATAATTCTTTTTTCAAGATTTTTTATTTTTTCGTGGCTTCTCTGCAAAAGGTAAAAAGTTTCCTTTTCATCAAGAATATCTGTTCCTATATCCGCACCGCCTGCTCCAAAAATTCCAACATTGTTTTTTATGAAGTAATATCCATGGAGGCTTTTTGCGTTTGAATATGCTTCTGCGAGAAAATTAATTGTGGATATTGAATCATGGTTTCCATGCAGAATCAGGACTTGTTTCTTCGCTTTTGCAAACGGTCCAATTATATTTTTTGTAGAATGCTCTAGGAATGTCAAGTCTCCTGTAAGAATTATCAAATCCACATTTTCTTTTTCGGCTTTCTCAGCGAGTTTTTTTATCATTCTCTCGTCATTGTGGGTGTCTCCTATCGCGAGGATTTTCAGTTTTTTATCTTTGCTTTTCATGAAAATAAAAAATAGTTTTTGTTAATAAAGGTTATTGATCGCAATTTTTATTAAAACTACATTTGAATTTTTCTATATCTGAAAGTCTTTTTGAATTTGGATCTTCTTGAGGATCTTTATAATCTGTATTTCTTGAAAAGAAAACAACTTTGTTTTTATCCCCATTGTTTATTATTTTAGCTACAAGCCTCCCCTCTTCCACACCTTTTTTAAGTTCATTAAATCTGCATCTCGCAACACCAACGGAACCTTCCATTGCATCACATCCATTTTCCTTTCTTGTGTAAGGTATTGTTTGAGCATTTATCAAACTTTGCTCTTGGTTTTTGGGGTTATTTCCTTGGTAAAACGTTACATATGCTACTGGCAATACTAACCCTGTCCCAAATGCAGCGCACACCCCTGAAAGATATTTTATCCCTCTTATAAGTAGATTTTGCCTTTTTCTCTTAGGTATCTCACTATCCTCTCTTTCTATTGCATAATCATCTTCAGTTTCTATTGTCATGAAACTTCAGAGGAATTTTCATTTAAAAATCTTCCGACTTGTCACTACTATATGATACTCAATAAGAAATCTGCAAAAGGTTTAAAAGGAATATACTTTGTGATATAACTATTAGAATATACATATTGCATCTAAAATACTTAAAATGAAAGACAATTTTGACATCTTTTTCAGGAGAAAGCCGGCGATGATGCTGGTGTCTTTGAAGAAGAATACAAGGATGAGATACGGGAGTATCTTGGCTAAGGAAGTTGACTGCACGTATAGTCATGCAGTGAAAATTCTGCAGATTCTCGAACTTCTTGGTCTGGTTGTTTTTGAAAAAAGGGGGAGAATAAAGGTCATACAGCTGACCAAGAAAGGAAAGGAAGTCGCTGACGCCATTGAGAACATCCAGAATTTGGTCAAGTAACACTGCCCCTGAAAGTAACTAGTAAATCTATGGAAGATTGTTATTAATTGTTAATGTGTGATATATAGATTTTATAACATAAATTTTTATTAATGAAGTCAGTAAATAAAAATTATGGGAATGGCAAGTGATGTTTATGTAGGAGTTTTTCAATATGAAGGAGGGACTACACCAAATAATTATCGTCCCGAAATAGTTGTTGGAAGGGATAGATTAGTATTCCATTCTGAAAGTAGGAGTGTAATTTCTGTAAGAGATACTCCTGTCTTAAGAGGCAATCATGATGGTTGTATGTCCAGAGAAGAAGCTAATGAAGTAGCAATAAGAATAGGAAAGAGATTGGATATGGATGTTGTTACTAAGGGTTAATCTTCCGAAAAACTTAAATCGTTTCGTTCTTAATTATATTCATGGAATTGAGAAGTCCTGCTTTTGAAAATGGCGGAAAAATTCCTAGTAAATATACTTGTGACTCTGAAGACTTAAGTCCTCGATTGGAAATTTCAAATATCCCTGAAGGAACAAAAAGCCTTGTTTTGATAATGGACGACCCTGACGCACCGATTGGAATGTGGGTTCATTGGGTTGTGTTCAATATTTCTCCTGAAACAAAAGTAATTCCAGAAGGTGAGGAACCTAAAGGAATTCATGGAAAAGGAACTGGAGGTAATAAGGATTATATGGGACCTTGTCCTCCTGGTGGCGAGCATAGATATTTCTTCAAGCTTTATGCTCTTGACACTGAATTGGATTTGAATGAGGGAGCGACAAAGACGGATGTCGAAGGAGCAATGGAAAATCATATTCTTGAGAAATCAGAGTTAGTGGGAAAGTATAAGAGAGAATGATTAATTAGCCCTACACTAATCCTCTCCCTCTCTTTATGTGATAGTTGCCTTTGAGAATAAAAACGAGCAGAGTGAAGTTATCAATAAGTTTTTTAATGTAATTTTCCAAAAGATATTTACGGCTCCGTAGCTCAGCGATTACGCATACGCATCGCGAGGCACTGAGTAAACCAGTACTTCGCCAATAAGCGATTACGCATACGCATCGCGAGACATGGAGGGGAGTTCGCTACTCCAAAACACAAAAGGCTCCGTAGCTCAGTCTGGTCAGAGCACTGGACTCTTAACCTCAAAGATGCAAATCTTAGAGGGTTAACGGATTTGCAAGCAAATCCGGGAAATCCAGGTGTCGTGGGTTCAAATCCCATCGGGGCCACTTTTGTATTATTTTTTTAATTTTATATCAAGTGATATTTTTTTAAATCTCCCCCTCTTATGTTTTTGCATGTCGGTACTTATGAGAAAAACCCATCACTTTAGGCTTTTTACGGGGATGAAGAGACTAGCTCTTGTAATATTTATATTCTCGTTGTCTGCGGCATTTATAGACACCATTTGGGCAGTATACCTTGATGGATTTTTTCACAACGATTCCATGGTGGGATTCTTTTCAGGGTTTTTATCTATTATTTCATTTTTGTGTTTTTTTGCTCTTGTGCCACTGGTTGAAAAGTCAAATAAAGCAAAACTTTTTTCAATGGTTGTCATACTCTTTTCAATTTCATACCTTATTCTTGCGTTGACACACAATTTTTGGATTTTTGTTCTTTTCTCTGTAACAATCACTATTCTTTCAACATTGAAAATAATGAGTTTTGGAATAATTGTAAAAGACAATTCTAAAAATAAGTCTCTTTCAGAAAATGAAGGGATGATGTACACTTTTTCAAATGTTGCATGGGTTATTGGACCATTAATTGCAGGATTTATATCCTTCAATCTCGGAATTCCTTTTGTATTTTTCATTTCCTCATTCCTTTTGTTGTTTGCATTTTTACTCTTCAAATTATTTAGGATAAAAGACGAAAAAGACAAAAATTACAGGAAGGTGGACTTAAACATAATAGGTAATTTCTTTAATTTTTTCAGATCAAAAGAGAGAGTTATTGCATATATTCTTGGAGGAGGTGTGAATCTATGGTGGGCACTGATTTACCTTTACACGCCTCTTTATATAATTCATAACGGGCTTAATGAAAAGTGGATAGGTATCTTTTTGTTTGCTGTTGCAGTTCCATTAATGTCTTTTGAATACTATTTCTCAAAGTTTGCAGGAAAACACGGGTTCAGGAAAATATTTTTCATAGGTTATCTTCTTCCCGCTGTGATGGTTCTAACTAGCTTTTTTATAGGAAATGTCTATTTTGTTTTGTCTTTCCTTGTTTTTGGAAGTGTTGGCATGGCAATGCTTGAACCTACTACAGAAGCATATTTTTTTGATATGCTGAAAAATAAGAGGGAAGAAGACAAGTATTATGGACCTTACAACACTGCAATAGATGTTGGAATAATGATGGGGAAATTCGCCCCTGCTATTTTGCTTATATTTTTGCCTTTCAAATATATATTCCTTCTTTTTGCCATGTTTATGTTTTTTCTCGCCGTGACATCACTTAAGACAAAAAAAATTGTTGAGAGCAAAAGGTAATTATCTGTATTCTCTCCAAGTGTATTCGCACTTTGGATTTGTGCATTTGAAGAATTTCGTTTCTGCCTCGTCACCTGCACGTGTCTGAATAATCCAGAAATAAGCTTTATCATTTTTGCATTTTCTACAGACTGCAGATGTAATTGGAAGAGCTGGTGATTCCTTTCCTTTGACAATTGCAATCTCTTTTCTTTCCTCTATTTTCTCACTAGAATTTATCTTTATTTTTTCTTTTGTTGAATAATTACATCTTGGGCATCCAAATTTCTTTGTCTTTTGCACTAAAACTGCTCCACATTTAGGACAGAATTTCATTTTATTTGAATGTCTTTGTGTGAAAGTTTGTTTAAAAAGATTTCTTATTTTGTATACTATTCAAATAGGGTAACGTCTTTTGGTTTTAGCGTCCTGTGCAAAAACCTCTTTCTGATGAAGATTTTTGAGATTCAAAGAAAATAAGTTTTACCCATCCAAGATAGGGTGCAATTCTCCCACTTGCCTTTCCTACTATCTGACTTTCATGAATGTTTTTCTCAACACTAAGTTGCCCGTTATTATTATCCCCTATAGTTGAGAATATAATTTCTCCGCCTTGATTTTCAATATTCATAATACGATGGATTATAGGGTTTCCTGAACCTGTGCTAAATATGATTATATTTCCTACTTTTATCTTTTCCGGATTAACTCCTGTGATGAAAAGGATATCTCCTTTGTTGAATCCATTTGAAATCTTGAAATTGCTGAAATCATTTTTATCAATATTGAACTGGGAATACTTATCTTCATGGCTGTCCCACCAATCATCATAATTTGTTAGGATATTCCCGTCATGATACATGCTGCAAGATTCCACTATTGCCAAAGGCAATGCTGTGCCTGTTACTAAACTGAGAAATGGGAGGAAGAGGAATTTTATGAATATGAATATGAAAATAACGGAAAAAATCCACCCTTTTAATGAGTCATCCTTCCAAAGAAGATTCCAGAAATTTCTTCCGAATTTTCTCAGCTCACCTTCTTCTTTTTCGTGCTTTTTTATTTTTATTTCTTCTATATCTATTTCCCTTCCTTTCTTTTTGTCTTTTATCTCTGTTTCCTTTATGCTTATGTCAGAATCCTTGCTAATCTTTCCAAGATTTTTCAAATTTTTAATATAATCCACAAATCTTTTCATAAAAGAAAAAAGTGAGAAGTGTTTTTAAAATAAATGGTTTCGAAGAAATTATTTTCACAATAGCAATGCTTCCATCGCTCTGTCAACATATTCTCCTGCATGTTTATCAGCATTTCTGGCCAGCCTTTTCCAATAGTTATTTTCCCAGTTTGGGTCAAATGCACTTTCACCAACAAATCCTTCACTTGCTCCTGTTAATTTTCCATTTTCATACAGACCTAGTCTTGGAATTTTCCATTTTTCGCCTTCGTAGATTGACAAAAGCGGAAGAGGAATAAGCCTCGTCAATCCTTTTGAAACTTTTGTTATTGCCCCTTTTGTTGGATGTGGAAAATGAATGCTGCAATCAAAATCTGGAGAGTATAAAAACGCATTTTTTCCATCAACATCATCCAATGTGTAAAAAAGATTGAATCTTGGTTCTTCAGTAAGAGGGAATTCTGTCTCTTCTGAAAATTTTTTTATTTCTTCTTTTAATGAATCAGGTGTGTGAACTCCTCTAAAGGACATTGAAAAGGGTGAGTATGAATCAAAACCACTTCTTTCTAATAATTTCACAATTTTTTCATAATCAATTTGGAATCCTTCGGGCAAATGTTTTTTTATGTTATGCATCCCCATCAGCAAAAGAGATAAATCTTATTTTTAAGGATTTATATACTTCAAACAAATCTAATTTTTGTGTGTGTTTTGAATCTTTGTGCAAAGCCACTTTCACAGAAACATTTATAAATATACATTCATGTGTGTATACAAGTTGGTGTATATTCTTACACCTTCTTTCACCTAAACAAAAATGGCTCAGGATATATTTGACAACACGATACTTTGCAACAAATGCGGAAAGAAAATGAAGAATGTGAATGTTTCAAAAAATGGATTTATTCTAAGGGCAGTTATCTGTGAGAAATGCAATGAAAAGATTTTGCATCCCGTTGATGTTGAAAATTATAACAAGTTTGTTAATTTACATAACAAAGAATTCAACGTGAAAATGAGACTTGTGGGAAACTCTTATGCAGTTTCAATACCAAAAGAAATTGTATCTTTCATGAACAATCAAAGAAGTGCTTTTAGTGAATTTGACAAGATGGTAAGGCTTTGCTTTGAGGAAATGGGAAAACTTTCACTTAATTTTGGCGATGCAGAGAATAATTCGGAAAGAGGAAGAGTTATAAAATCCCATGAAGTAAAGATTGTTAAAAATAACAAACCTGTTTTTCATTCAAGACAGTTTTATGATTCGGCAAATCCGGAAAAAAATCACAAAATGGTAAGAAAAGAGGAGGACAACTAAAAATGAAATTTGGAAAGATGAGAAATATATTTGTATCTAGTTTGTTTAGGGAGGTGAATTATAATGGATAAAGAAATTAAAATTCAGTTAACATTGATGATAGTAGCAGTATGGGGTGTATTATCAGGTATTTAAAATGGCTGAGAAAAAAGTTCAATTGAAGGTGATGGAATCACTTCAGGATGATGTCTACAAAGGCATAGCACGAATTGATTATGAAATTATGAAGTCTCTTGAGATAAAGAGAGGAGATGTGGTTCTTGTCAAAGGTGGAAGAGAAACTGTTGCAATAGCGGACAGATCATATCCTGCAGATGTTGGTGAGGGTATAATAAGAATTGACGGAATCATAAGAAGAAATGCAAAGGCAGGAATTGGTGATGTTGTCTCAATCTCAAAAGTAGAGATGAAAGAAGCGAAAAAAGTCATGATTGCCCCTGCCCAGAAAAACATAATGGTTCAGGGAGATCCAGAGAACCTGAAGAAAGGGCTTCTTGGAAGAGCGGTAGCAAAAGGGGATTTGGTTGTCCTTGGAGGAGTTCAAAGAAGAAGGGATTTGATGGGTGAAGGCTTCGGAGATTTGGATGATATTTTTGGAGATTTCTTTGGTGGCATGGGTTTTGGAAATCTTGGAGGTTCAATAACACAGATAAAATTTCTTGTTGTAAATTCAACTCCTAACCAACCTGTAATAATAACAGAAAATACTGAGGTAACGTTGAATTCAAAGGCTGTTGAGATAACTGATGAAAAAATTCCTGAAATAAATTACGAAGATATAGGTGGATTGAGGGAAGAAGTTAAAAAGATCAGAGAAATGGTTGAAATTCCAATGAAGCATCCTGAGATTTTCGAGAAACTTGGAATAAACCCTCCTAAAGGTGTTTTGCTTTACGGACCTCCCGGAACGGGTAAAACTCTTTTGGCAAAGGCAGTTGCAAATGAATCAGAAGCAAATTTCATACTTCTTAATGGACCTGAAATTATGAGCAAGTACTATGGTGAATCTGAAAAAAAGATAAGAGATATTTTTGATGAGGCAGAGAAATCGGCACCTACAATTATTTTTATTGATGAGATTGATGCGATTGCTTCCAAGAGGGAAGAAACAATGGGGGAAGTGGAAAGAAGAGTTGTATCACAGATTCTTACTATGATGGATGGCTTAAAAAGCAGAGGAAAGGTTATAGTCATAGGGGCAACAAACAGAATTAATTCTATAGATCCTGCATTGAGAAGACCCGGAAGATTTGACAGGGAAATTGCAATTAATGTTCCGGACAAGGAAGGAAGAGAAGCGATTCTTAAAATTCATACAAGAGGAATGCCTCTTACAAAGGATGTTAATTTGAAGGATATTTCAAGTGTTACTCATGGTTTTGTGGGGGCAGATTTAGAGGCTTTAACCAAGGAGGCTGCAATGAGTGTTCTTAGAAAATATCTTCCACAAATGAATCTTGACAAGGAAGAGCAGATTCCTGCAGAAATTCTTGAAAAATTAATCGTGACAAAAGATGACTTCATGGATGCATTGAGAAATGTACGTCCTTCTGCAATGCGTGAGGTTTTGGTTGAGACTCCAAATGTTGACTGGAAGGATGTTGGGGGTGTAGAATCAACTAAGCAAGAGGTAAGGGAGGCTTTGGAGTGGCCTATGCAAAATCCACAGGCATTTGAAAGAATGGGTGTAAAGCCTTCCAAAGGTATTTTGCTTTATGGTCCTCCCGGAACCGGCAAAACTCTTTTGGCAAAGGCAGCCGCAAAAGAATCAGGGGCAAATTTCATTCAGGTTAAAGGTCCAAGTCTTCTTAGCATGTGGGTCGGAAAATCTGAAGAAGGTGTAAGGAAAATATTTGAAAGAGCAAGACAGGTCGCACCCTGCATTATTTTCTTTGATGAGATTGATTCACTTGCAGGCAGAAGGGGAATTGAAGCAGGCACGAAAGTCACTGAAAGAGTTCTAAACCAGCTTCTTGCAGAAATGGATGGACTTGAGGATTTGAAAAATGTTCTTATTATTGGCGCAACGAACAGGCCTGATATGCTTGACCCTGCATTATTAAGACCTGGAAGGTTTGACAAGATTCTCCTCGTGAATGCACCGGAAGAGGAAGGAAGACTACAAATTCTTAATATTCATACAAAGAAAATGCCTCTTGCTAAGGATGTGAAGTTAAGCGATTTGGCTAAAAAAACTGTTGGTTATACTGGGGCAGATTTAGAGGCCCTTGCTAGAGAAGCCGCTATGCTCGCTTTAAGAGAAGACATTGATGCAAAGATAGTTAGAAAGAAACATTTTGATGAATCTCTCAAAAAAGTAAGGCCAAGCGTAAGCAAGCCAACAATTGAAGTCTACAAGAAAATTGAGGACAATTATCTAAAATCTTCCAAGGCGGCGTTGCCAACATCGGGAAATAGCTATTTCGGATAGGTAATCTTAATAACTAATAAGTGGTAACAAATAGAAAAGTTTATAAAATATAATTTTGTAGAGGAATTATGGGAAACGAAAGAAGGAAAATAATCTATGCTGAAGATAATGCTGTTGAGAGGCAAATTGTTTCACGAGCGATTGCTATGTATTTTCCTAAACATGATATTGAGATACACGAAGATGGTTATTCTTTAGACAAAAGACTTAGAGAAGGAACGCCTGATGTAGATTTGGTTATAACAGATAATGAACTTAGAAGTGGAGATGGTTTTGACGGGCTTGACATTATAAAAAGGTATTCTGGACGAAATGGTGTATCTCCTATATTGCTTTTTTGTTCTGCAGGAGATGATATTGAGAAAAGGGCAGAGGAATATCGGGCTTTTGGTTTTGTTCCTAAAGGAACCCCTATAAAAGGACTTGTTTCTCTTGCACAAGAAGCTCTTAATTCTGGAGGCAAATGTGTATGGAAAAGGATTGCTGAAAATGATGATGCAAAGAGAAAAGCTGGTGATTCTCCTACAACTCTTTCTCGTGATAAAATATGCTATCAATGTGATGGGACTAAGAAAAGAGGAAATGAATTAAAGTGTGATAAATATAAAATTGGTCCTAGAGTAAGAAGTGCTATGCAGTCGTCACAATAATTTTGTCTTTTTCAACCAGTATTGTATGTTCTGTTTGTGAAACTTTGTTTTTTGAAGACTCAATAAGCTGTGCAAAGTGATGCAAGTTTCCATTTTCTTCAAGTTGATTTAAGGCGATTAATGCGCGCGTTCCGAATTTTTTTACAATCCATCGGGAGCAAAAAGGAAGTGTTTGATACTCTTCAATTATGAATCCAAGAATTTCTTTTGCCGTAGGGTTTCTTATGTTTTTTTCTTCTGTAAGCATGTAAATTCCTGAAGGTTTCCCATCTTTTACTTTTCCTGAACCTGTACTGAGGGTTGCAAAAGGTTCAATTGCATAAAGCCCTTCAGGTATTTCTAAATCATTAGAGTTGTCAAAATTTGGAATGGAAATTCCTGCATGCAAATCATATTGCTCAATCTTATGCCCGCTTAAATTAACTATTGGCGAAAATCCAAGGGATTCAATTGTTTCCTGAATTGTTTTTCCAATTTCTCTTGATTTTATACCTTTTTTTATTGTCTTGATTGCATTTTCCAGTGCCTTTTCACTTGCCTTAATCAATTTTTTGTTTTCCTCGCTGTTTTCTAAATCAACAGAAAATGCATTGTCTGAAATCCAACCATCAATACTTACTCCAAAATCCACCTTTACTAATCCTCTGGCTTTTTCAGAGCTGTCATGGCTGGGTGTTGAGTGGGCAGCGGTTTCATCTATAGAAAGGCTTGTTGGAAATGCAGGTTTTCCACCCAACTTAAAAATCTGTGCCTCAATTTTTTCTACAATTTCAATCAAAGGCGTACCTTTTTTTATCTGTGGTTTAATCCAATTTCTAACTTCAGACGCAATTTTGCCTGCCTTTAGGATTTTTTCGCGGTTCATTCTTTTAGAAAAGCGAAATGGTTTTTAAGTATATTTGTAACTTACTTTTTCACACACGCATTCGTTATCAACTTTGCAAATTTTTTTCGTGCAAACACTTGCCACTACACTTTGCATTGTGAAATTCTAAACTAAAAACGAATGTAGTTGGTTTTTGCAGATATTGTTAAGAATATATCAATTAGCGAGCCGTGGCGAGCGTTAATTTTTTTCCTTTAATCTCCTGTTTTTAGGAATAAAATTTGTTATTTTATTTTCTGAGGCTTTTCCGCTTCCCAGAAAATCTTCACCATGTTTTATTACAACAAATCCTCTCTTGCCTGTTTCAATGTTTAGTTCTTTTCCTTGCATCCATTCCTCAACATCTTTCTCATCTTGAAGTTCTACAACATTTCTTTTTACTTCATTTCCAAGCAACTGGGCGCCGTCAATGCTTAACCTTATCTCTTTTGTTTTTTCCTCGATTTTTGCAAAATAGATTCCCATTCTTTCTATCTTCGTGTTTTCAGAGAGTTTTTTTATCTCTTCACCTGTAATATTTCCTGAAAAAAGAAAAAGCTTTTCCTTCCCGATTGAGATTATCTTTTCTTTGATTTCTTTTATTCCAAATTGCTCATGCATTTTTTTTTCTATTTCTGCCTTTTCGCTTTTGTTAAGTATTTTTATTGCCATTCTTCTCAGATTTTTCTATAAGCCATGAAGATGACTGGACTTTATCTCCAAGACCATCAACCATTTTTATTCCGAATTCCTTGCAGACTTCTGCTTCAGGAACTTCATCACTGAATCTGTCCCCTCCTTTTGTGAAAATTAGTTCATTGTCTTTGTTCTCTTTGGCAACAGTTCTTAAAGATTCCCTGCAAGTTTTGTCTTTGTCAATTGAAATAAACACTTCTTCCACAGGTTTTAATGCTTCAATTATTTTCTTTCTTTCATTTTCAGGCATAAAAGCGCCGCCTTTTTTTAATTTACATTGAAAATCATTGTTTAGAATTACCATTAATTTTCCATTTTCTCCTGCAAGTTTTTTTGAAAGTTCAAAACATTCCAAATGTCCTATATGAAGGGGGTCAAAATATCCACATGTTATTACTACTCTTTTTTTCATCTTATTTTTTTGATTTTTGCAATGAAAAAACCTTCTGTCTTGTTATCCTGAGGGTAAATTCTTGCGCACTTTTTAACTTCACATGAAAATTCTTTATCATTCCATCTTTTTATGCCTGATCTTATTTTTATCTCTTGCGGAAGTGAAATCCTTTCCAGTTTTATATTAGGAAATTTTTCAAGCATATGATTTACAACTTCTTCATTCTCCTCGGGTGCGTGTGTGCAGGTGGAGTAAATTAATTCCCCTTCGAGTTTTAGGAGATTTATTGTATTTTCAAGGATTGTTTTTTGAAGCCTTGACAGGCTTGGTATTTTTTTTATGTTCCACATCAGCGCTGTTTTCCTGTTTGTAAGTATTGTTCCCTCTCCGGAACAAGGTGCATCAACCAATATTTTGTCTACCTGAAAATTGGATTTTTCCAATCTTTTTGCTAAAGACTCTGCATTACCTTTTGTGATTATGGAATTTCTCACTCCACAGCGTTCAAGATTTGATGCTAGAATCTTTATCCTTCCAAGACTTGCATCGTTTGCAATTAGCAATCCTTGATTTTTCATTTTTGCCGCAATCTGAGAAGTTTTGCTTCCTGGAGCAGCGCATAAATCCAAAACTATTTCTCCCTCTTTGGGATTTAGGGAAAGCACAGGCAACATGCTCGAAATGTCCTGAACGTAATAATATCCAAGAAGGTGTTCAAGACTTCTTCCAATTTCACCAGGTTCTAAATCTATAATTTTATGTTTACTCCCTTCACCATGAGATCCATCCACTTTCCCTTTAATTATAAAAATTTCTGGATTGCTTTTAAATGGCTGTTTTAAAATCCAATTTTTTTCTTGTAGTCTTTTTTTTAATTTCTCCGGAGAAATCTTTAGAGTGTTAACACGAATGGAATTTAAGCCTTCCGAGTCAAGAGCATTTAAGTATCTTTCATATTCTTCCTTTCCAAGAAGTGCTTTCATTCTATTGACAAAATCTTCTTTCAGGGGATAATTCTTTTTCATGTTTTTTCTCAAGCAATAGTCTTTTAAATTATTATTTATTTAGCACTTAATGATTTTGGAAACGTGGATTTATGCTCTTGCAAGTGTTTTTGTTGTCAGTCTTATATCAATTATAGGTATTGTCATATTGGCTATAAAGCCGAAAAAGTTGAACAAGTTTTTAATTTATCTTGTAAGTTTGTCTGCAGGAGCTCTTTTTGGAGGTGCATTTTTGCATTTGTTGCCGGAATTAATAGAAGAAGTTGGTTTTAATCTGAATATTGGTTTTTCAATTCTTGGAGGAGTTGTCCTGTTTTTTATTCTGGAAAAAATTGTCCATTGGCATCACTGTCATCAGCCACTTCAGGGAAAGCACATCCATAGTTTTGCCATAATGAATCTTGTTGGAGATGGTGTTCACAATTTTCTTGATGGTTTAATAATTGGGGCTTCTTATTTAGTCAACATCCCTTTGGGGATTGCTACAACTTTTGCAGTAGTTCTTCATGAAATACCTCAGGAAATTGGTGACTTTGGAGTTTTGCTTCACGGAGGGTTTACAGTTTTCAAGGCTCTAATGTGGAATCTTGTTTCTGCTTTGACAGCCATTATAGGTGCTATTGTTGCCTTGTCATTGAGTGTGTATATAGAAAATATTCATTTATTTCTTGTTCCTATCGCAATTGGAGGATTCATTTATATTGCAGGAAGTGATTTAATTCCCGAACTTCACAAAAAATTTACAATAAAAAGTTCAATACTTCAATTGGTTTTCTTCGTTTTAGGAATTCTGGTTATGGCAGGATTGTTATTTTTGGAGTGAGAAACACATGTTTTCAAAAATCCCCTAATTTCATCTGCTTTTTATTTTCAATTGTTTCAATGATTTCTATTCCAAAGACATGGAAGATGTTCTCAACTGCTGGCAGGATTTGATGTTCCAAGTAGTATTCTATGTCATAATCTCCTTTTTCACCAGGGAGCATAACCCTATCTCTTATGAGTTTTCTTTTTTCTCCTCTTTGCGGTTCTGCAATGAAGTATTCAATTAAATTTCCTTGTGAGATAGGCATTTTTGCTTCCTGCATCTTTCTTGCAGCAATAACATGCGGGGAAATTGCTTTGTACTCTGAAATGGCTTTTTTAAGCTGAGTTCTTATTATCAAATCTTCTTTATTGACATCCCTCCTTTTGAGTTTTTTTATGATTTCTTTTGTGTAATCAAGTGCTTTCTTTTCACTTCCATCTTCAAGAACCATTTTGATTACATTGTTCTGAACCCTTCTTGCAAGCTGACACCAGTCCCTCCTCACAGTTTCAAATCCACGGATTTTTAGCTTCCCTTCTTTTGTTATGAGTGCATATTTTTTCTTTGCTCCAAGATTTCCAGAACGTTTCATAACCCACAATCCGCGAGAGAAAAAACCTTCAAGCTCAAGCTCCATAATCCCAGGAAGTTTTTCATTAAGTTTTTTTAGGAATTCTTCTGTTTGCTTTTCTGTTTTTCCGTTAAGTAAAAATGCGATGCTGTCTGTATTATGAACGAGAACATAATTGGCAAAAAACCTATGATTGTCCTTTATTTCTATATCATAAACATATTCTGGAGATTTTATTCGTTCAATTTTTTTAACCCCTTGAATATCAAATTCAAAATCTTTAATCAGTCTTTTCTTAATTGACTTACTTCTTATTTCGGCTTTTTTATTTTTCCTTTTTAATAAAAATCCAATTTTATTTGCAAATTCTTCTCTATCTTTAATTAAAATATTCTTGGAATGGCTTCCTGACGAATATTTCCCGAATTTATTTTGAGTATTATCCTTGAAAACAGAGTTTGAAATTCCCACTCTATAAAGAAGTTTTCTGGTATTAATTATAAAATCATCATTTATAGAAGTGTATTTTATTATCGGAACATTATTTCTCATCATCACAGTTCCGTCCGCCGAGAATAATCCCCTTAAAAACGCGGCAATATTTTCTTCTTTTTCTTCAAACATCCATTCAGGTATAATTTTTTTCCCGCTTCCATTTTTGAAGTCCTGCGAGATTAACCTTACCAAATTAAGTCCATTAACAGTCAAGTCTCCTTTTCTGGATTTGCTCCACCAACAGTTTTTTACAAAACCTTTTTTCTTGAGAGGTATTATTAAATTGTTAAAAACTTCTTTTCCATCTTTTCCAAGGGAAAGTCTCAGGTAATAATCTTTTTTTTCTTTGTTAGGCATAAAACTTCCATCTCCGATAAAATACCCTGCAAATTCGTAGATTTTTTTAGGATAGTTTTTGCTTTTGGGGTTATTATTTGGTATTTTTTTAAGAGAAATTATACTATTGGCTTTGTTTTTTATTTCTTCAGGTTTTAATTCAATTAATCTAGTTAGAGTATTTTTTTTTGCTGCATTTGTCTGATTAAAATGAACTGACTGATATCCTATAAGGGAATGATCTTCTGTAATATCTATACTCCAATTGTTTGTAAAATGCACCCGATACATTTTTTTATCACATTTATGTCTCATAACATATTCCATTGGCTTGAAAATAGATTTCCCGCTTTCATCAATTGTCAGGACTTCAGTGCTTTTTTTAAAATTATATTCTTTTCCAAGGGAATTTTTGCTGTCTGTTTTCTCAAATAAATTCTCTATTTTTTTTTCATAAATCTTATTTTCTTTTTTAACCATAATTTTCGTATCTCCAGAAACACTGTCGCTGTAAATTGTCTCATACCCTTCCTCATTTATTTTTTCTATTGCATCTGCTATTGATTTTCTTGCAAAAGCCGCTGTTGCGGCTGCAGCCTCTCTTTGATAATACCTCGCTCCAAAGAATCCTTGGTACCCATATGATGCATTTGCCAGAAGCTTGAATGCATTGCTTCTTGCTCTTTTGATTGCATTATTTTCTTTTTTTAATTCCTCTTTGAATACCTTCCTTTTTTCAATTATTTTTTTGAGCATCTCCGGAAAAAAACCCGGTTTTTTGGAGAAGTAAACTTTTTTTCCTCCGGTTTCCACGCTGTAAGAACCCTTTTCCTTTTTCTTTAGAAATGTTGATTTGGAAAGGTTGTAAGTTACAATTGTGCTCCCGTAGGAGCTTGTAAAGTCGAAAATTGCAAGGTTTTCATAAATCCCGGGGATTGGCTCAAAAACAAAAGCTCCCTCATACTTCCCTTTTTTTCTTCTCTCCGCAATTTCATCATAGGTTGGACGTTTCTCTGGAATTTCATTAAAATCCTTTAAATTGTGAAGAATGAAAGATTCTACATTTTTTGACATTCCATTTCTCGTCACTTCAAAAATGGGTTCCTGCATTACTCTTGAAAACTCGAGGATATCAGGCCAAACTTTTTCAAAAAGTCTGAAAACAAGACATGAATCCTGTAGATTATATTCAAAATAATTTTCCCATTCCTCTTTGTTAAGTTTTGAGGAATGCTTTATCTTGAAGTCTTTTTTCTTTTCCTCGAGAAATTCAGATGCCACTTCATTTAATGAAAGGGTTTCAGATTGCATGTACTGGGAATATGCTGTTCTTATAAATTTTAAAATGTCAATATGAACAATCCCCTTTATCTTGCCTGTAAGCTCAAAACCCCCTCTTGTGAATCTTGGTTGGGATTCATCCAACCCAAGGGGAATTCTTACCTTGTTTTCTTCTGCTCTTGCCTTAATGTACGGCATGTCAAATCCGTCTGAAAAATAACCCACAAGAAAATCAGGCGAAATTTCTCTTACATATTTTGCAAACTTTTCCAAAAGTTCGGATTCATCTTTTACGTATTCAACATAGTCTTTTTTGGACTTTGATTTTGTGTTTTTCCATGTTATAACTTTCTTGAATCCTTCACCATAAAGAGATATCATGAGTATCTCTCCTTCTCCTATTTTTAACTCATCAGTTTCTATGTCGTAGGACAGGACTTTTGGTTTGAATCCTGAAAGAGAATCCGAGGAATCCAAATCCATTTTTTTTATTTCTTCTGACTTGAGAAAAATGTCGGAGTCAAACGCGTGAGGGTATCCTCCAAAATCATCAATTCCCAAGACAGAACCTGTTATTTCATACCAATAACAAGGAATCAGTTTTTTCTCAATTATATAGTGGCTTATGAATCCAAGGTCATAACCTCTTCTTTTTTCAATTTCATTCATGCCCAGCTTATCTGCAATGTCGTGCAAATCCTTGTAATTTGTTGCAAAAATCTTTAGGGCCTTGACATTTTGCCCGAGGAAATTTTTCTCATGAATTTCCACTTTTTCAACTTTGGTTTTTCTGCCTTTTATTTCAAGCTTTATCTTTTCTATTTTTTTAACAATGACTTTTATCCTGCTTTCATTTAAGTTATTTTTTAGAATTGCCCAGAAATAGATATCACATTCATCAATCAGGCAAATTCTTTTTCCTTTTTCATCCCTTCCTATTATTCTTGCATAATTTCTGCCATCGAAGTCAAAATAATCATAATCCAGAGGGATAAATTTTGTTTTCATAAATTACAAAATTGAAAGTAATATTTAATATTTGCTGTTCTATGTTTTTAGCAATTTGTCATAATGAATACTAACTGCAAGCAAGGATGATAAAGGGCGAGAAGTTGAGTGAAATTGAAACAAATTTTTAGTTAGAACCTTTTAACAAACTATTTAAATCCGGCATTTTTTGTTTAAAAATGCCAAAAAAGGATAATATCAACTTTGCAAAGGAATCTTTGAAATTGCATGAAGAACTTGGGGGGAAAATAGAGGTTGTTCCAAAGAAGGAAGTAAAGGACAAGAGGGATCTTTCACTCGTTTACACTCCTGGTGTTGCAGAGGTTTGCAAAAAAATAGCCGAGGATAAAATCAGTGCGAAAAGGCTTACGATTAAGAAAGACACGATTGCTATTGTAAGCGACGGTTCTGCAATTTTGGGATTGGGGAATCTTGGGCCTGAAGCTGCACTGCCTGTCATGGAGGGGAAAGCCGTTCTTTTCAAGGAGTTCGGAGGAATTAATGCCGTGCCGCTTTGCATTGCAACCCAAGATACGGAAGAAATAATTAACTTTGTGAAAAACATTGCACCAACTTTCGGAGGGATTAATCTTGAGGATATTTCTGCCCCGAGATGCTTTGAAATTGAAAGAAGGCTAAAAGAGGATTTGAACATTCCTGTTTTTCATGATGACCAGCACGGAACGGCTATAGTTGTTCTTGCGGCTTTGATAAATTCGCTTAAGCTTGCAGGAAAAAAATTAAGCGATGTGAAGGTCGTGATTAACGGCGCAGGAGCGGCAGGAACCGCGATTGCTAATCTACTAAATTGTGTTGATTGTTCAAAAGATGAATGTGAGAAAGTGAAAGATATTATTGTGTGTGATTCAAAAGGGATAATCTCAAAAAATCGCAAGGACTTGAAGGACAATATTTACAAGAAAGAACTTGCAGAGATTACAAACAAAGAAAATGTTGAAGGCACCTTAAAGGATGCTATTAAGGGTGTGGATATTTTTATAGGTGTTAGCAAGGGGAACATGTTAACAAAGGAAATGGTAAATTCCATGAATGAAAACCCAATAATTTTTGCAATGGCAAATCCCCTACCTGAAATAAATCCTCAAGAGGCTTTGGATGCAGGTGCATTCATTGTAGGAACGGGAAGAAGCGATTATCCCAATCAGATAAATAATGTCCTTGCTTTTCCCGGAATTTTCAAAGGAACAATGGAAGCAGGAGCAAGAAATATTACTAATTCCATGAAAATCCAAGCTTCTCATGCAATTGCAAATTCTGTAGAAAATCTAAGCCGAGAAAATATTCTTCCTTCTCCATTGTCAAAACAAACACATAAAAATGTTGCAGAAGCTGTGAGAAAAATGGCTGAGAAAGAAAATTAACTTCGTTTTATTTCACTAAAATGCCTGCCCGTATCGTAAAATTCTAAGTCAGGTACTTTTTTTGATGAAGAAACTCTCCCAGTTTGACTTGCAAACAATTCTTCAATATCGCTTGGTGCGGGAACATTAATTGGAACTGCAATCCATTCCCCATTCTCATCTGTTGCTAATCTATATTCTTCCATTATATCATATACCATATTAATATAATTCAATTAACAATTATAAATTTTACTTTTTTTAAAACCACAAAATTTATATACTACTAATTAGGAGTTAAAATATGGGAAGAATGGGCTATAGATATCAGAACTGGGAAGATTTAAGGCAAAGAGCGAGAGATGTGGGAGATGCCGAAAGATATTATGGATTATGTGTTAAGTTAGGGGTTGTTGATGATAAAATAGAGAATAGAAAATTGTATGATAAGGGTAGGCAACTTGGATTTGATTTTGAAGGTGAAGGAGGTTTAGTGAGACATGTTCAGGATGGTGAAAATTCTAAGCCACTGAAGAGTAAGAGGAAAAGGAAAGTAAATACAAGTACTTATATGGCTCTTTTGCAAAGGGCAGAGGGTGTTAATCCAAAAAATGTTAGGACTATACGAGGTATACTTTTTGATACTTTTGGCAGGAGGTTTAGCCCTTATGGAAAAACTCCCTTAAGTGAGATGGATGATGGACAAGTATTAGGTGCTTGGAGAGGTATTATAAATTATGCAGAAAGAAGAGTCGGGGAGTCAATGGAATCTAGTGGTGTGGACAAAAGATAATGTAAATCTTACTATCAATAATCTTTTATATTTCCTTATCATTGATTTAGCATGGGATTAAACATAAGTGAAATAATTCCGAGAAAGGAAATTGCGATTTCAGACTTAAAGGGAAAATTGCTGTGCGTTGATGCATTTAATATTTTGTATCAGTTTCTTTCTTCAGTTAGGCAGGTCGACGGCACGCCCCTTATGGATTCAAAAAAGAGGATTACAAGCCATTTGTCAGGGATTTTTTACAGAAATATAAGTCTTCTTTCTGATGGATTAAAGATGGTTTATGTTTTTGATGGTGAGCCTCCTGAATTAAAAGGGAAAACCCACAAAGTAAGAAAGGAAAATAGAGATACTGCGGGAGAAAGATATGAACAAGCAAAAAGCAATGAGGATTTGGAAGGCATGAAGCGTTATGGAAGCCAGCTTGTCAGATTAAATGATGAAATGATTCAGGAAAGCATGGAACTTTTGGAGGCAATGGGAATTCCTGCAATACAGTCTCCGGGAGAAGGAGAGGCGGAAGCGGCTTACTTGGCAAAAATAAAAAAAGAAGTTTTTGCTTCTGCAAGTCAGGATTATGATTCGTTGCTTTTTGGAGCACCAAAGATGATACGAAATCTTACACTTTCCCGAAGGAGAAAGACTTACTCAGGATGGGTAGAAGTCAAGCCAGAAATGATTGAACTTGAGAAAGTTTTGAATCTTCTTGAAATAAATCTCGACCAGCTTATCTGCCTTGGAATTCTTGTTGGTACAGATTATAACCCTAAAGGAATTCCTGGTATTGGACAAAAAAAAGCCCTTCAGATTGTTCAGAGATACAAGCAACCGGTATTAATTTTCAAGAGCGTTGAGGAGCAAATTTTATCCTTGAATGAAGAAGACAGGTTTGA
>Ga0210057_1002970_pt1 | contig 23739 bp, 30 predicted proteins | sample CryGeyCG2114_010_2_FD_183968 | JGI IMG/M metagenome (GOLD analysis project Ga0210057, IMG submission 183968) | Groundwater microbial communities from aquifer - Crystal Geyser CG10_big_fil_rev_8/21/14_0.10 (SPAdes) (version 2) | ecosystem: Environmental > Aquatic > Deep subsurface > Groundwater ...
ATAAACTTTTGATTCTTTTTCAGTCAATCCATACTCTACTAATTCTTTTTCAAAGTTCATACAAAAAAGAAGGAGATTATGTTTATAAATTTGTCGTAGATTTTCGACAGCAATAGTTTATAAACTTCTTGGTGGTTAAAAGAATAAGATGAGAATAAGTAAAGAAACCGAGTTAATGGAAAACTATTCAATTGATGAGAATGATGGTAGTGCCCCATTTCCAAAAAGTGTTTATCAAATTATTATTAAATATAAAAATAATGTTCTAGAGAAAGCATATTTTTTTACAAAAGGGAATGAACCCAAAATTGAAGATCTCCCAAGTTCATTAGTTCCAATGAAAGATAAAAAGGATTTAGAAAGATTGGCAAAATATTTTAAAAAAATAGTATAATCTCATTTCAAAATTTTTCCAGTTTCTAAATACCACAAATATAAATCAAGTTCTCCCAAATGAAGTCCAGTTTTATTACTAATTCCACGAAGAACATTTTCAATTTCTAAATATTTTTTTGGAGTTAAACTTTTATTTTTTGGTTTTTCAATTAAACCTTCTTTTGCAAGAAGGTCAATTATATGGAAATCAATTATTGCAAGGTTTTTGTAACCAATGTTTCTCAAAAAGTGTGAAGATTCTTTCATTCCGAGTCCTTTAATGTTTTTTACAATCCATTCTCTTAACATTAAATCATCTTGGATTTCCTCCAAGAGTTTTATTAGTTTATCTTTCTTAGGACGAGCAAGAGTAATATATTTTGCTCGAGCATTGGGAAACCTATGCCCAAGTTCAGTCAATTTTTTTGCTAAATTTTCTTCACTCAAACTTAAAAATCCATCTCCCACTTCATTCTGAATTTTTATTCCTCCAGAAGCAGAAAAGTTAGCAGTCATTAAACAAAAACAAAGTTCTTTGAATATTTCATCTGAACCAGAAGAACCAACTTTTTCAAATTCACAATTTTTATAATCAATAATCTTTCCCGTTTCAGAATTTTTAAGTTTTTCAATTTCTTCCAAAAGTTTTTTCATTTTATTTTTTAGAATTTTATCCTCTTTATATAATTTCCTCAAGTCCATAATGTTAATAAACGTATATGAATATTTTTTCATATGTTAAAAGGAAGATCTTTTGCAATATTTGGAGTTTTTTTATTTGTTGCCATCTTAATCTTCACCCTCACACCAATGAAAGCCGAAAAATCAACAAGTTCAATTAATGAGTATGTAACTAAACAAGGAGGAACTGAACCAGCTTTTCAAAATGAATATTGGGATGAACACCGTCCTGGAATTTATGTTGATTACAACACTGGAGAACCATTATTTTCAAGTTTAGACAAATATGATTCTGGAACAGGTTGGCCTAGTTTCACAAAGCCAATTGATGACTCAAAAATAGAAAAAAAGTATGACGCAAGCTTAGGGATAGTTCGAACAGAAGTAAAAACAAATGAGTCCCATTTAGGACATGTTTTTAATGATGGTCCAAATGGAGGAAGCAGATATTGCATAAACTCTGCAGCATTAAAATTTATTCCATATGAAGATTTAGAAAAAGAGGGATATGGGGAATATAAAAAAATCTTTCCTTATGAAGAAGCAGTTTTAGCAGGAGGATGTTTTTGGGGAGTTGAATATTTATTAGAAAACACTTCCGGAATTGTTGAAGCAATAAGTGGATATAGTGGGGGAGATCTAAAAAATCCCACCTATGAAGAAGTTTCAACCGGAAAAACTGGATATGCTGAGTCAGTGTTAGTAATCTTTGACCCAAAAATAATTTCCTATTCAGAAGTTTTAGATATTTTTTGGAGACTTCATGATCCAACTCAAGTAAATAGGCAAGGACCAGATATAGGAACTCAATACCGTTCAGCAATTTTTTATATGAATGAAGAACAAAAAAAGACGGCAGAAAAAAGTAAAGAAAATTTTGATAAAAAAGGAATTTTTTCAAAACCCGCTGCAACACAAATAGTTCAATTTAAGAATTTTTACGGAGCAGAAGATTATCATCAGAATTATGTGGATAACCATCCAAATTATGTTTGTCACACACTCAGAGCAGAATAACTAAATTTTTTTAATTTCATCAAGTATTTTATTTCTCTAGATTATGTATGTTTAAAACATGAGTTAGGAAATTATTTAAACTTTAATTTGCTTAAAATCCAATGAACCCCAAAGATATTGGTTTAAAAGAAATTTCTTCCCAAAATTCTAAAATTTAAATAAAATTAAATAATAATTTTCTAGTTAAGATTTTAAATAAATCTTCTGGAGTCAAAAAACCCCATAGAGATAAAATTTTTTGTAATAAGATAGGAGTATTTTTTAACGAGAAAATTAAAGCATCCCCCACAATAATTGCATGGGTTAGAACCAATAGAGCAATTCCTTTATCCAAATTGAAAATAATTAAAAATTTATCCAACATTTCATGGAAAACAATAGAAAATAAAATTATAAGTATAAGATCAAATATGAATGGGGGAGAGGCAAGAATGAAATTTCCGTTAAAAATTGGTAAAGAAATAGGTCTTATAGTGGGTCATATCTTGGGAGATGGATCTATAGATAAAAAATTTAATCAAGTATTTTACTCAAATTCAAATAAAGAACTTTTAGAAGAATTTTCTTTATGCATGAAAAATTTGTTTGGAATTTCTCCTAAAATCTGGATGCAAAAAGTTTCCACTTTCAATGAAAAAACAAGGTGGGATAAGAGATTAGCTAAGGTAGAGGATCTTAAAGAAAAAAGAAATTGTGGGCTTTTTTATCCTTCAATTTGTGGGGTTTTATTAAATATTCTTTTTGATAATTTTGCAATTGGTAAAGAGAAGAAGATTACAAAAAAAATTAGAAATACAAATAGTAATTTTAAAATAGGATTAATCAGAGCTTTTTTTGATGATGAGGGCACAGTTGGCCAAAAGAGTATAAGGGTTTTTCAAGATAGGAAAGAAATGTTAGAAGAATTTAGGATATTTTTAAAAGAATTTGAAATAACAACCAAGGGGGTAAAAGGGTATACAAAATTGGGTAAAGAGAGATATTATCTAGATATCCATAGAAAAAGTAATTTAGCTAAATTTAGAGATAAGATAGGATTTACTTCCACTAAAAAAATGAATAAACTTAAAAAAATCTCTTTAATAAAAAATTATCAAAATTCTAAATAATTATTCAATCAATTTTATTTTTTCTAGAGTTGCATCTTTCTCTTTTTTATTTGTATAGGTTTTACCAAAACGCACTGCGGTTGGGTTAAGTTTACTCCAATATTCCTTGGGGAAGATTAATTGTAAATCACTTTCAATTTTATCTGGGTTTTTATTCTTTGACCATCCTAGTTTTTGAGAAATATAACTTAGATGTGTGTCAACACCAATTGCATCTTCTCCATATTCAGATAAAAATACATTTGCTGTTTTTCTTCCAACTCCAGGAAGAGTAATCAATTCTTCAAATTTTTTTGGGACTTTCCCCCCATGCCTTTCAAAAAGTTCTTTTGTGCAATTAAAAAGCATCTTAGATTTATTATTATTAAAATTAACAGAGTAAATCAATTCTTTTATTTTTCCAACACTTAATTTAGAAAACTTTTCAGGAGTAGGATATTTTTTGAACATTTTTTGACAAACAGGAATTGTTGTTTCATCTTTTGTTCTTGCGGAAAGAATGATTGAGATCAAGGTCTGAAAATCATTATCCCATTTTTCAGCTGCAAGACGCATGTTGATAACATCTTTTTTTAATTCTTCAAGTTGTTTAAGTGCTTTTTCTCGCGAGAACATAAATTTATTTTTCTCCCTTTTCATCAAATCTTTTTATTTGAATTTCAAAAGGAGGTTTTATATCTTTAATCAATTCTGCAAGAGATTTTTTTGATTCAATTTTTTTAGAAATAAGGAATTGTTTACCTGGATTTTGAAGATAAATTAAATGGGAAGAATAATTCTCATTATCAATTCCCATCAAAGCCACTTTAATTTTATTTTTCTCTTCTTTTTTATAATCTTTATTCTCATCTGAATCCATAATTAACTCAATAAATAATTATATAAAAAACCTCTTATTTCTTTTCGAATGCTAGGAAATTTAAAAAAAGAGCTCTAAATTCTATATCTTTCCCTTGCACTATCAATTACTTTACCAATTAACTTTTCATATGTCCATCCAAGGGCATATGCTGCTTTTGGGAGGCGGGAGTTTTCTTTTGGGTCTTTCATAAACCCGGGAAGAGCATTAATCTCTAGAATTGAAGGTTCTCCATTCTTATCAAGTCTTAAATCAGTTCTGGCCCAATCACGGCAATCAAAAATTTTGTAGATGGCAAGTGTAATTTCTTTTATTTTATTTTCCAATTTTTTATCCATTTTTGCTGGGCAAATAATAGGATCAAAACCTTGTTTTAAAATTGCTTCTGGACTATCATGAATCCATTTTGTTTCATAGGAATCCAGAGGGTTTAAACCAGAAGGTAAATGGTCATAAGTGATTTCAACTATGGGTAAAATGGTGGGATTTTTATATCCAACAATTCCAACAGTAAATTCTCTTCCAAAAAGAAATTCTTCTACAAGTGCTGGTTGATTATAATCATAATTTATTTTTCTAATAATCTTTTCAAGATTGTTTTCATTTTTTACAAAGTTCTCGTTAAAAATTCCTTTAGAAGAGCCTTCGTATGATGGTTTTGCAATTAATGGAAATGAAATGTTCAAATTACCTTTTCTTTGAGATTTATTCGCAACAAAATATTTGGGAGTATTAATTCCATTTTTTACCAAAATCTCTTTTGTTTTTTCTTTATCCAAGGTATTAATTAAAGTTTGTGAAGATGAAGCTGTAAATGGGATATTATATTTTTCACAAATTAAAGGAACAATTGCTTCACGTTCTCTTCCACCAATTCCCTCACAAACATTAAATACCAAATCAATCTTTTCTTTTTCACTTTTTAATTCTTTTTCAATCTTGGGATAATAATCTATTATTTTAACAGAATGTCCGTTTGAAATAATTGCATTTGCAAGGTCATTTATTGTTTCAAAGTTATCATATTCAGCAAATTCATCATTTTCAAAATCCATTTTCTTTTTAATAGTGCAAGTAACAACAACTTTCATAAGTTTGTTAAATGAAAAAACTTTTTATATCTTGTTAGGATTTTAATAAGATGTTAGAAAATTTAACTAAAGAACTTCAAAAATTGTCCTCAAAAGAGAGAGCAGAACATTCTAAAAGATATTTTAAAACTGGAAAGGGAGAATATGGGGAAGGAGATGTTTTTTTAGGTCTTTCAACGGGAGAGCAAAGATTTTTTGCTAAAAAGTATAAACTTCTTTCAATGTCTCAACTACAAAAACTTCTTGATTCAAGTGTTCATGAACACAGAATGATTGCTGGAATCATTCTAACATATAAATTCAAGGAAAATCCAGAAGAAGTTTTCAATTTTTATTTAAAAAATGCAAAAAGGTTTAACAATTGGGATTTAGTGGATGTTACTTGTCCAAGAATTGTGGGCTTTTTTTTGATAAACAAAAATAAAAGTATTCTTTATACCCTAGCAAATTCAAAAAACCTCTGGGAAAAAAGGATTTCAATAATTTCAACCTTTCCTTTCATAAAAGAAAATCAATTCGCAGATACTCTTAAAATTTCAGAGGTTCTTCTTAGGGATAAGCATGATTTAATTCATAAGGCAATTGGTTGGATGCTTCGTGAAGTTGGTAAAAAAGATGTTGAAGTCTTAAAAGATTTCCTAAAAACAAATTATAAAAAACTACCCCGAACAACTTTAAGATATGCTATTGAAAGATTTCCTGAAAAGGAAAGAAAAATGTTTCTGAAAGGAAAATTTAATTAGTTTAACACAGATATATTTATATTTATATTAATTGAACTAATTTTATGGAAAACTGTATACTCTGCAAATTAGATGAAAATCCCACAATTATAAAACCATATAAGAATTGGACAACTTTGATTAATTTTAAACAACCAACTTTGGGCAGTTCTTTAGTTGTTCTGAATAGGCATGTGGATTCTTTAGAAGGGCTTTCAAATGAAGAAAGAGAAGAGTATTGGGATGTAATTTACGGATTGGGAAATTCAATGAGGAAATCTTTTCAACCAGATAAAATTAATTATTTGATGTTAGCTAACCTAGAATCCCATGTCCATTACCATATAATGCCTAGATATTCATCAAAAAGAAATTTTGGAGGATTAGAATGGGAAGATAAAAACTATCCAAAACTACCTCAATTTAATGCGGAAATTAAAAATTCCAAACTGTTAGATAAACTCATTTTACAATTAAGGTTAGCAATATGACCAAACCAGACATTCAAAAAATAAAAGATTCAAAAACAATAAAGGAACTTTTAGAATTTTCAATAATTAATATTGATAAACCAGTAGGTCCAACTAGTTTTAATGTTTCAGACTTTGTCCATAAAGCTTTGAGTTTAAGGAAAACTTCTCATTTTGGAACACTAGACCCAAAAGTAACGGGTGTTTTACCTATTGCATTAAACAGATCTTGCAAATTAACTGGCTACTTTTTAGGTGAAGACAAGACTTATGTGGGAATTGCAAGGTTTCATGAAGAAGTAGAATTAAAAAAAATAGAAGAAGCAATAAAAGAAAATTTTTCAGGAATAATTACTCAAATGCCCCCCGTGAAGTCTAGAGTAAAAAGACAATTTAGAGAGAGGGAAATTCATTCGTTTAAATTGTTAGAAAAAAGGGGAAAAGATATCTTGTTTTCAGCTAAAGTTCAAGGTGGAACTTATATAAGAAAATTAATTGATGACCTTGGAAAAGTTTTAGGAATTGGGGCACATATGCTTGAACTAAGAAGAACAAATGCTGGAATATTTTTTGAAGATGATAAAAATTTTCCCATAATAAATTTGTATGACTTCGAAAAAGCTGTTTCAGAATATAAAAATGGAAATGAAGAACTTTTAAGAAAAATTTTAATTCCTGCCGAAATTGTTTCAGTTGTGTATGATTTAATTGAAATTAAGAAGGATAATCTAGAAAAAATTTACACCGGTAAACCCATTTATTTTGAAGACCTGGTTAAAAAAGTAGACTTAGAAAAAGAAACAAAAATCTCAGTTTTTTCTGGAAGTAAGTTTGTTGGAATGTATAAGGTGGTAAATGATGGAGATATTTTTGCTAAAGGTGAATTTGTGATGCAGGAAATTAGAAATTAATTCTAAGAAAAATATATATACTTTAAAGACTATTTTTAATAATGGAAAAAGAGGGAAATCTTTCAAAAATTGTGAGTTCTTTCAAATCTAAATTGTTGGTTCCTGTTTTGGCCGCATTTATGTTTGCAGGTTGTTACACTTCATTTAAAACTATTGAAGTAGAAGTTTCTCAGCCAAGAGACAAAACAATCTTATATCGAGATTCAGATAGAGATGGAATTCCAGATATTTATGATGCTAACCCTTATTTTTATGACCGTTCTCCAAATAGTTTTATATGGTTTAATATTTACCAACAAAATTTCCCTTTGCATAATAAATTTATCCGACCATGGGAAAGGTATTACCATCCAAAAAAGGATTGGAAACCAAAACCAAAATATAACTCTCAACCAAGATATAATCGTGATGCGGGAAAAACAAAGTTAAGAAATAATGATGGAAATAGGGGAAGAAATAATCAAAAGTCTCCTCCACCAAGAAGCAATTCTCGGAATAGCCCAAAAAAGAGAATTAGGTAAACTTATTAATTCTTTTTTCTAATTTTTTATATGAAACATTTTGTTTATTTTTCAGCTAAAGGAGCAACATCAGGTAAAGCATTAAGTGGAGATTTGATGCAAGCTGGAAGGTTAGATATTGCAATTCATTCTTTTATTCAAGCTATTTTTTTATCTCATAATTTTAGGCGTGATGTGACCTTTCATTTTATTCTTTATGGTATGCCTGACCCTCCAAAACATATAGAAATTTGTGTTAATGACGAAACTCCAATTTCAAAGAAAAATGTAGTAAAGTTAATTCAGAAATTGCTTTACAAGGGAAAGAAGGGCGAAAAAACAGAGGTTGAACCTGGTTGTTTTGTTGAGAAAAAAAGTTTTTTAAAAGTAGTTGAAGAACTCATGGAAAAAGAGGTTGAATGTTTTATTCTTGATAAAAAAGGTGAAAGTTTAAGAGAAGTAAAAATTCCAACAGAATGTGCGTTTATTTTAGGAGATCATGAAGGACTTCCAAAACAAGAAATGAAACGGTTAAAAAAATATCTAACTCCGGTGTCAATTGGCCCCCACATGTATTTTGCATCTCAAACAGTTGCAGTAGTTAATAATGAATTAGATTTTAGAGGAATTTAATTTTAATATACTTCTCTTTTTTTAAGTGCAAAATCAAACGAAGGATTTATTATTTATTCAAGACCTAGTGTAACTTCTCTTTAGATGGGAGAGACAATATTTTTTTAATTTCTGATTTTGAAATAGTTACTGCACATAAAGTGCAATAAAACTTGGGTTCCTCTTTAATTAATTTTTTTCCATTTGGAAATTTTTCTATAATATAAATAATTTTATTTAGTAAATCTGAATGCTCCTTTTGATATGCATTCGCAATTGCATATGTTTCTGCATGTCTTTTCGAATGAAGTTCTCCTTTAGTTCCTGAAATAATACATTCCCTTATATAAGTTGTTTCACAATCTTTTCCAAGAGAGGGATGAGGATGGTGATTTTACTTAGTAGAAATAATTTTATTATCTAAAGTTAGCACTGCCCCAAAACTCATTTTTTTGCAGAAGACATAATAAATCAACTTCTAAGAGAAGGAATAAAAAAATCAAGAATTCATGAGGAGGTTTTTGATTTTAGATAAAATGAGGTTTAAACGTTTAAAGCTTCTTGTCGCAATTACAATTGTTGCATTTATTCTTGTAATTGCAAATATCTTGGTTTTTAGTAATTTCCAAAATAATCTAATTGCTGTTCCAAATAAAAATCAAACAGATTAAATAATTAAAGCAACCTCATCACCAGTAGTTACCTCCAAATTTAGAACAAGAGCTTCATAATAAGAAATAAAAACTCCCCTTTTCTTTTAAGGGTATGAAAAAATCTATTCGTCTTTATATTTCAGGATTAGTTCAAGGAATTTTTTTTAGAAGTTTCATTAAAGAAAATGCTGAAAAATTGAATATTAAAGGTTTTGTAAGAAATTTAGAAGATGGAAGAGTAGAAGTTTTTATTGAAGGAAATTCTGAAGATGTGACTAAAATGGTTGCACTTTGTAAAAAGGGACCAAGGCATTCTCAAGTAAAAAAAGTAGAAGAAAAAAGTGAACGTTTTCAAGATTTAAAATCATTCAAGGTTTTGCATATTTAAAATAAAAAGAGGAAAAAAAATGATTTATACTAATTCAGATGGAGGAGCAAGGGGAAATCCCGGACCAGCAGGAATAGGAATAATTGTTAGGAACGAGGACAAAATTATTGAAGAATATGCAGAGGTTTTAAAAAAGACAACAACAAACAATGTTGCAGAGTATAAGGCATTAATCAAAGCCTTAGAAATAGCATCAAAACATACTCAAGGAGAAATTACTTGTGTTCTTGATTCTGAACTTGTAGTCAATCAACTTTTGGGAAAGTATAGTGTAAAAAGTCCTCCACTAATGAAACTCTTTCTTGAAGTTCAAAAAGTTCAAAATAGGTTTGACAAAATTACCTACAAACACGTTAGAAGAACAGATGAAAATCAAAAATATGTTGATTACCTTCTAAATCAAAAATTAGATGCAAAATTTGGAAAAAGAAAATAATTAATTTTTTAAAATTACAATATACCTTTGTTTTTCATAATCAAACAAATATTCATTTGGTTGGTTTGTGTCAATTTTAAATCCCATTTCTGGAGAAAAAATATATCCTTTTTTTAAACTTTCCAAAACAATTTTTGAGTCCCTATAATAAACTTTAAGTTTAGGAATTTTTACTTCAAAGAATAAATCAGGAAGTTTTTCAAGTTTCTTTTCCATTTCAAGGACATTATTTAATCCATCAAGTGTTCCATCTTCCCCAAATGTTATTCCATCCAAATTCATAAAGGATTAAATTTTACCCTATTTTTAACCTTTATTGTTATCTAACCAACAAAAATATAAACCGCATTTCCTCTAATATTAACATGGGACGTGAAGAACAAATTGTTGAAGAAAGAATAAAGAAAATTGAAGAATTAAAGAAATCCGGAATTAATCCTTATTCCCACAGGTTTCCATTAGAAGAAAAAAGAAATCATTCTAATGAAATAAAGGAAAAGTATTCTAAATTAAAAATTGAAGAGAAATCAAAATCAAGTGAAGTTGTTGCTGGAAGAGTTATGATGAAAAGAGACTTTGGAAAGATTTCATTTATGACTTTGCAAGATTTGAAGGGGAATATCCAACTTGTTTTTCAAACAGGAGCTACTCCAAAAGAAGTAATTGAATTATCTAAAAAAGTTGATTCCGGAGATATTGTTGGGGTGAAAGGAAACCCAATAAAAACTAAAACTGGTGAGGTTTCTGTTCTTGTTAAAGAACTTTTTATTTTAACAAAATCAATTCTCCCATTGCCTGACAAACACAATGGTTTGAAAGATGAAGATGAAAAACTCAGAAAAAGATATTTGGATATAATTATGAATGAGGAAGTTAAAGAGATTTTTCTAAAAAAACAAATTTTCTGGTCTACTATGAGAAATTTCTTAATTAAGAGAGGGTTTTTGGAAGTTGAAACTCCGGTTTTAGAAAATTCTGCAGGTGGAGCTGCTGCAACACCTTTCAAAACTCATCACAATGCACTTGACCTAGATGTTTATTTAAGAATTTCAATGGGAGAACTTTGGCAAAAAAAATTAATTGTTGCAGGTTTTGAAAAAACTTTTGAGATTGGACGTCAATTTAGAAATGAGGGGATGGATGCTGAACATTTGCAAGACTATTCCCAGATGGAATTTTACTATGGTTATGCTAATTTTGAAGATGGAATGAAATTAGTTGAAGAAATGTACAAAGAAGTGACTAAAGCGGTTTTAGGCACCCTCAAATTTGAAAGAACTGGACATAAGATTGATCTTGGAAAAAAATGGGTAATTTATGACTTTGAGAGTTTAATAAAAGAAAAAACAAAAATTGATATTTATAAGGCAACTAAATCAGAAATTCAAAAAAAGTTAAAAGAATTGTCCCAAAGGGATGACCCTAAGGGGCCTAAAATTGATTTTGATTCAAAACAAGAGAAGTGGAGACTAGTTGATTTACTTTGGAAATATTGTAGAAAAACTCTTTCGGGTCCAGGATTTTTAGTTGGGCAACCTGTTGAATTGGTTCCACTTGCAAAAAGAAAAGAAAGTGATCCAAGAAAAGTTGAGCAGTTTCAAGTTATTTTGGCAGGAAGTGAAGTTGGAAACGGTTACAGCGAACTTAATGACCCAATTGATCAAGAGAACAGATTCAAAGAACAGCGTGAACTTGGAGAAAAAGGGGACACTGAAGCAATGGAACACGACACAAGCTTTGTTGAAGCCTTGAAGTACGGAATGCCTCCAGCTTGTGGTTTTGGGGTTAGTGAACGTCTATTTAGTTTTTTAATGAACAGACCAATAAGAGAATGTGTCCTTTTTCCTTTGATGAAACCTGAAATTGAAGAAAAGAAATAAAATTAATTTTTATTTAAAACTTTCTCAATCTTTTTTTATTTTTTCTTTAAGTCTTACGTCCTCAGGAAACTTTTCTCTAATTATTTTCTCAATCCCTTTTTTGTCTCCGTTTCTTCCGGCATCAAAGAATTTATTCAAAACATCTTTTTCTACTCCAAAAAATATTGCATCAGGGTCTCTTTTAAGGGGGTTGTAATCTGAAGACATTGGCATAACAAAAGGGTTTCCCTCTTCTTTTATAGCAACCCCTTTTTGAGATTTGGGGTCGTAATAGAAAACTTTTCCAAAGGGATTTTTCTCAATATAAACTAATTCTACCATGAAAAAGGGTGTAAAAAACAATTTTTAAGGGTTTGGATATTCTAAAAGGGGGTAAAATTATCTTCCACCGCCTCCACCTCCGCCAAAGCCACCTCCTCCAGCGCCTCCAAATCCTCCTCCCATTCCTCCGCCAAAGCCACCGCCAGAACTTGGAGAGTATCCAGCGTTTGAGGTAAATGAAGCTGCAGAGATATAAACTGTGTTATATGAATTATATTCGGTAGCGGTTATTATTTTTGCATCTCTAAGTTGTTTTAAAACTTTTTTTGCAATTCCAAGTGCAGAAGCATAAACTAAAACGTGACCCCAAATTATAACTGACTCCTTTGGATACCTTTTCATCATTCCATTTCCCTTAAGATATTTTTTAAAGCCTTCCCATCCCAAAAGCTCTTCATAATAACTTTCCCTATATTTAGTAAATACTGTTGTTGTAGAAACAACAAAAAACAGAATTATTAGAATTCCAAAAGAAATGGCAAGCCAAAACAAAGAAGGAAATATTGAAAAAATAAAAACAAAAAAAGTGAGTAAAAATCCAAAAATTCTTACAAAAATGTTTCCAACTTCATTAATATATTCTTTTCTTTTTTCTTTTACTTTTTTTTGCAAATTTCTATACTCTGAATTAAGCCATGAAAAGTTTCCAACCTCGTTAGATGCTCCTCGAAAGTTAAGGTACTCTCCATCTTTATTTCTCTCTGAAGATTCCTTGTATAGTTTTTTCAATATTTTCAAGAAATCTTTTTCTATTTCATCAAGATTTGGCTGAATTAAGTCTTTGTTTATTTTGATATAAGTTTCATCTCCAAAAAATTTCTTTTTCTTTGTTTTTAAATCAATTATTTTTCTTTTGTATAAATCCATTATGAGTGCAGAAGTAAAATTTTTATCTATAACTGAAAATGGAGGATTAAAATAGGCTGCAACTTCCCACCCCTTTCTTTCTCTAGGGTAAAAACTAATTTCTTTTGGAATTTTTTTAGTTAATCTTTCCTTTCCAAAGAAAAACCATGAAAAAAAGAATAAGAAAAAAGGAATTAATGAAACAATCAAATTTCCAAAAATTTTTCCTGCCGAACTATTATACTCAAAATTACTCAAAATCGTCTCTGTCCCGTATTGTTTTTCAGTTGGAAGGTAAATAATAACATCTTCAAAAGGATAATATTTATTTTTGGAAATAATATTTGAAGAGAGGACAAAATTTTCTCCTTTTGTCAAGGTTGGATGTTTATAACTACTATAAACAACAAATTTCAAATATTTTTTTCCTTTCACCAAAAAAGTTGTTGGAGGATTTCCCAAATAGGTTCCACCTATAGAATAAGTTTTTCCCACACCAAATCCAAAATTATTTCCAAAACTACATCCATATTCATTGTTTTCAGTGTAGGGAAGGCAATTTATTTTATTTAGATTTCCATCATAACATTCTCCATCATAGGTTCTAAAATATCTCTCTCCTTTCTCACAAGTTAAAGAAGTCATTTCAATTTTTCCTCCACCGTCACTTTCCGAAACAGGGTCAACAAAACTTCTGTAAAGAGTGTGATAACTTTGGTCTGGAGTATAGACCAATCTTTCATTGATATTATTTCCTACTGAATCAATTTTAGATGAAGAAAAGGTAAAAGGAGTTGAAAAAAGATGTGAATACAATGAAATTAATCCAACAAAAAATAAAATTGTTAAACAAATTATAACAATAGTTTTTTCTCTCATGAAAAAAGAAAAGATTTTTGAGTTTTTATATTTATTTCCACAAATCCTTTAAACTTTAAATCCTCTCCAAGTTTATGTTACCAATCTCTAGAGAGAAAGCAATTGAAATTTTGAAGAGTCAAAATCCAGAAGAGTTTGATTTAATTCATTACAGGATGTCTGAAGCAGTTATGAAAGAAGTTGCAAATTTACTTGGTGAAGACACTAATTATTTTGGAATGCTTGGACTTCTTCATGATGTAGATTGGACTTTAACAAAAAAAGAGGTGTCAACACATTTAACTTTAGCTCCAGAGATCTTAGAAAGTTTAGGGTTTGATAAAGAATTTATAGAAATTGTTCTCTCACATGGATATGGATTTGAAGCTTTGCCCGAATTAAAAAATAAGGTTCGGACAAAAAAAATTGAATGGGCTCTAGCTGCTTCAGAGACTCTGACTGGCTTAATTTATGCTTATGCATTAATGAGGAATAAAAGAGTTTCAGACATGCAAGTTAAAGGCTTAAAGAAAAAGTTTAAAGACAAAGCTTTTGCAGCGGGTTGTGACAGAGATATTATTCTCGAAATTGAAAAGACAGGTTTAACACTGGATCAACTTTTTGAAGCAGGAATTACCGGAATTACAAAGATTAAAAGTGAAATTGGGTTGGAATAATTATCTTTTTACAATGGATTCAATTGTATCTAAATTATAATGAGTTCCATTCATTTCAACCTTTTCTTTTTCACAAAACTTTGCAACACTTTCGTCCCAAGTTGAGGAACAATTAACATACCCTTTTTCAAGATGGATCCCCCCCTATAACCAGGATGTATTCTTCCAGGGTTCTTCATTTCTCCCCCAGAGATGTAATTCTCTTGCCCCTTAATAACGATTTTTTGAGCGTCTGAAGTTAAAACAATCTTGACTAAATCCCCTTTTTTCAAGTCTTTTTTAGTAAATTCTTCCACATTCATAACCTTATTTACAAATTCTAATTTATAAATAAATGTTGGATGAAAAAGATGGTTTGAAAAGTTAATCCATCCAAAATTTAATAAATAAGCAATTACTTCTCTTTCTATGGGATTAATTGTTAAATCAAACATTAAAGGAATGGTAAAGCAACTTCAGAAGGGAAAAGAAGATGTGAGTTCTGTTGCTGAGGAAGTTGAAACTGCTCTTGAAATGAAAGTTGAAGAAATTTTAGAAGGAGCAATAAAAAGAGCAAAAGCAAATGGAAGACGAACACTTCAAGCTAGAGATTTATAAAACTCCAATATAACTTTTCTAAAATATATTTTCTATTATATATTTTAAAATATAACTTTGATAGTTTATCACAACATTTTTAACTAAATTTTTCTTTTATTGAATTATGATTATAAAAAAAGAAGTGAAACCAAAAAAAGAGAAAAGAAAAGTTTCAACAAAATTTGCAGGAATTTTAGCTATAATTTCAATTACAGGTTTTTTAGAAATAATTTTAACAAGATTTTTTGAAATTACAATAACTGCCTACTCTGCGTTTTTATGGCTCCTCATCATGGGGTTTGGTTTTATCATTGTTTCAAAACCAAAGTCTCTTTATATGGCTTCAAAAAAGAAGTTTGATGAAACTAGTTTTTCAAGATTAACTACACTTGTTTTAGGAGTAATTGCAATTGCCGCTGCAATTTTAAGTTTGCCTTTTGTAAACGTGAACCATCCTATTCTTTCAGCTTCGATGGGAATAATCTCCATTATTGCAATAATTTTTATAATTGTTCAAACTTGGATAATAAGGGAATAGTTTAATATATCTTTTACAAAGTATATTTTACAAAAGATATTATGGAAAAAATAAATAAAAAAAGAGTTGATAAATTAGTTGGAAATATTAATGATTCTGATAAAGAAGTTTCCTGGGAAGAAGGTCAACCAAAGTTTAAATCAAAATTAAAAATACAAAAAGGAAAAAGTTCAAGAGCACGTGGAGCAAGGTTTGAATTGAAAGTAAGGCATGACCTTGAAGAAAAAGGAAGGTTTATTGATAAATGGAACAATAATGTTGACTTAGAATCTCAAAAAATGGTTATTGCAAAAAAGAAATTCAATCCTTTCTTAAAAGCAATGACGTTGGGAACAGGTTTTCCAGATTTTATTTCGATTGCTCATGTAAGGGATGAATTTTATAGTGTTATTGGGGTGGAATGCAAAATAAATGGAATTCTTTCTAAAACAGAAAAAGAAAAATGCATTTGGTATTTAGAAAAAAAGGTTTTTTCTCAAATTTGGATTGCAAAAGAAAAAAGAAATGGAAAAAAAATTGAAATAGAATACGTTGATTTTAAAGAGAGATATATTAAGTAAATTTCAATAAAATTTAAAAAATATTTATTCCTAGTTAAAGCAGATGAAGAAACTCGTGTTGGTATTTTTACTCATTTTGTTTTTAGTTAATTTTGTCTCTGCAGTAAGAATAAATGAAATAATGTATAAACCTGATTTTTCCCAAAGTTATAATGAGTGGATTGAATTATATAATGATGAGTCGGAAGAAATTAATTTGTCTGAGTTTAGTTTATGTGAAAAAAATTTGGTAGCTGGATATGTTAACAGGCAGGGAGAAATTCAAAATGATGGAGGCTTGATACTTGGAGCAGGAGGGTTTGCATTAATCACAGATGGAGGAAGTAGTGGAACGGAGGTTTACGAAAATTTTGATGTGGGTCTAGAAACTCTTGCAATTCATGTTGAGTCTGCAACTTTGTGTGGGGGTTTGACGGACGCTGGAAAGATTCTGACCTTGGAAAAAGGGGATGAAACTTATGAAGAATTGGCTTACTCTGATGATGTTGAAAAAGGATATAGTTTGGAATTTAAGGAGGGCAAATTTTTGAAAAGTCAGAATATTCATGGAACTCCTGGAGAAGAAAATTCCGATTCAAATCTCCCAGAAACTAACGAATCAACTTCAGATCCAAAAGAAAACTCTTCCAATGAACCAGAAGAGGAAGTTATTTCCAAAGAAACTTCCGATGAAGTTGAAAATTCAAATAAAAATCAAAAAATTATTGTTCCATCGATTAAAGAAACAAAAGAAGAAGAAAATTTATCTCTTCCAATAAGATTAAATCCAAAAGATATAAAAACTCAAAATTCTCTTCAGAATGAAGAGAAGAAAGATTATTCAAAATATCTCTTTTTTATATTTTGTTTAGTTCTTTTGTTACTCTATATTATAAAATTTAGGAAAAGAAAAAATGAGTGGAAAACTTGATGAAGTTAAACTAACTGCAGTAATGATTCTAGAGGTAATGGGAAGACCAAAAGAACACTTAATTGAGACATTGCAAAAATTGTTAACCCAAATAAAAGAAGAAAAAGGATTAGAAATAATTTCTCAAAAAGTCAATGATCCAGTTTTAGTAAAAGATCAAAAAGACTTATTCATCACTTTTGCTGAAATAGAAATAGAAGTAGATGACCCCCTTCTCCTCGCAATTTTAATGTTTAAGTATATGCCTTCACATATGGAAATAATTGAACCTGAAAAGTTCATTATGACAAATTATGGATTTGGAGATATTCTAAATGAATTAACAAGAAGGTTACACCGGTATGAGGAATTAATAAGAGTTGTTCAAATGCAGTTAGAAGCTCAGGGAAAAGGTTTTTCTCAAATTCTTCCAGCTGAGGCTCCAAAAGAAGAAGATAAAAAAGTAAATAAAAAAGAATCACCTAAAAAGAAAAGTAAATCAAAAAAATAATTATTTCTTAAAAAATCCACCAGGACTCATCCTTGTTTTTGAAAATTTTGATTTAAAAAACCAAAGAAGGAAAATTGCAGTTATTCCAATTAAAACCCATCCAATAATTTTCCAAGTTGAATTTGTAGATTTTTTTTCAATACATGTCCCCTCACAGCATTGACCAACTTTTCCATCAACTAAACTCCCACTACATTCTTGAGTGCTAGAACAAACTGGAAGGTTTTTTTCTATGCAGACATCTAAGAAGTCATTATTATCTGATTGGTTAGATTCATTTTGGATAGTTTCATTATTTTTTGTTTCGTTTGTTTCATTGTTTGTAGAGTTATTTTTATCATTTCTTGTTCCAAAAAGAATTTCCCACCAACTTCGAGTGTCATTGTTTTGAGTTTCATTCCCATTAGTTGAGTTAATACTTTCATTGTTAAAGTAAGTCTTGTTTTCAATTGGAATTTGATCTAAACTCGAATAAACAAGAGAAGAATAAGTGAGGTTGTCATAATTAAAAATAATTTTTTCAAAATTGTTTCCTCCATATGTTTTTAGTGTAACTTTTTTTGTTTCTCCTTCTTTAAGGCTAACTGTTTGTAAACTTGTTCCTTCAAGGCTATATAAAACATCAATTTTTTTTGTTTCAAGGTTAGTTAATGTAAGGTTGTAATAATATTCGCTTGGTTTAGAAAGTGGAGGGGTGACCAAAACAAAAGCTTTTTTGTTCAAGATGTCAAAGTTTTTTGAAACATTGTCTTCAATTAATTCTCCTCCAGAATAATATTTTGCCCCTTTAATTTCAAGAGAATAATTTCCTGCTTCTTTTTCAAGAGGGATTACAAAAGAGATATAATAATCCCCTTCAATTTTTTCAAGTGAATAAGTTCCAAAAGAGGTGTCTAACCATCCCCTATAAAAATAAATGTTGTCTTTAGTTAAAGGAGTGTAAAAATTTCCAGAAACTTTAGCAATAAAGTTTTCTCCAAGAGAATAATTTGAATTAATTTCAATTTGAAGCGAAGAAACAAAACTTAAACTAAGCAAAATTAAAAATAAACCAAAAACAAGAAATAAAAATTTTTTCATTTTATTTTCCTATTTCTTTTAATTTTTTTAGAACTTCATCTAACTCTTTTGGAGATTTTTGTTTAGGAGAAAATCTTTGAGGGGGTCTTGATTCTTGAACAATTCTTCTAGGAGGAGAGGGTCTAAACTGAGGAGTTCTAGAGTATCCTGGAGGGAACCTTGGAGGCATTCCTCTTGGACCGCTTCCAGAAGGGTTTCCATTATTTCTTCCTTTCTTTGCTTTTATTTTTTGTAATATTTCTTTTATTTTTTCTCTATAGATTATTCCAACTACAACTAGAATTACAAGGAAAAACAAAACCCAAATCCACCAATAACTTTTAGTAGGTGAAGGGGAATCCATACAACAAAGGTCTGTTGAAGTGCTACAAGTGTAATCACTATTTGCTTCTTGACCCGAATCACAAGAAGATTGGCAAGTTCCAAAATTGTCAACACAAGTTGAGGTAGGATCTTCTTGTTTAGGAACACAACTTGCAGAGCCAGTACAACATATTTCTCCATAATTCAAATCATCTGTTGATTTTGCATTACCAATGTCAGAACATTCTTCATTAATAGAACAAACTTCCCCTTTCAAATCCGAACAAGTTGTGGGAGGGTTTTGGTTAGAGTCACAACAAACTTGAATTGAACCAGCACCACAATCATAATCTAGTGTTTGACCAGTACAGTCACTAGTAAATCCACAAGTGTATCCTTTTGTTTCACATTCACTTAATCCACTTCCTCCACCATTATCTGGAGCACAACAAGTTTGACCTTCTCCACATTGGTATTGAGGGTAAAAATCTCCTGAACAGGTAGCTGAACTGTTTATACACTCATATCCATCACTTTGAAAATCAGTACAATAAATGTCTCCTCCATCTCCGTTACTCCCACCAATATTCTTGGGCCATAAAGAATATAATAAAAATCCTGTTGAAACTAAATTGCTGTTATCCCAACATCCATCACTTCCTTGAACATCACTTTGTAATAACCAACTCTTTGAGTTTTCTTTTTGTGCGGGGTTTTCACTTCCTCCTTGGAAAGGCAAAAGTGCAAGTGCAGTGTCATAAAATTTTCCTCTTCCACCAGTAATTGACCAATACTCATTCAAAACTTGTTTATTCAAAAGTTGAGTTTTATATTCCACTTTTCCAGTTAAAATATATAAAAATGGTTCTGGAAATGTACTTAAAAATTTAGAATAACTTGTAGTTAAGTATGGAAGAAATTCTGTAAAGTTTCCATCAAGAATGCTTAGAGCAGTTGAACCCCAAAGAGTTCCAGGATAATCACAACTTGTTCCCTTTAGTAAGCAATAAGAATCAATTTTTTCAGTTGTTTTTTCTCCACTGTGAGTGTCTTCTGAAACGTGGTAAGTAGTTGAATCAAGTTCTCTATACAAAAGTGTTGAAACAATACTTTCATTACATGAAATTTCAAATTTCTTTTCATAACAAGTGTTTGAAATTTTAAACCAATAATCATTATTAACTAAACTTAAACATGGACCTGCATCCTGATCTATTTTTTTATTTGTGTCAATGTTAAAAGAATATTCTTGGTATTCATTCGAACCTCCGGGAATAGGGTTTTCATAACCAATACTACAAGTTAAAGGTCTATTACTATCAAGTTCTAAGTACCAATTTAAATCAGTTGAAACTCCTTTTTTACTTGAAATCCAGTTTAATGCAAGTGAAGGGTCTGAACCAGCATTATCAAGAGCAAGAGCAGCTTTTGAAGTCATCTCCAAGTCACAAGCTTCATTTGGTTTTTTTGACCAACAGGTGTTGTTGTTTGAATCTAATTTTGATTCATTCAAAAGTTCTGTTTTACATTTTCCAGAAGTCAAAAGTGAAAAAACTTTTTCTTCAGTGCTTAGTTTTGAACAAGTTTTATTTGTAATCTGGTCATTAAAACATTTGTAAGCTTTTTGTACTCCTTCAGTTTCACTTAGAGCTGAAGCCAAAATTCCACCTATAATAATAATTGAAATTATAAATAAAAGTGCAAATAATGTAACCCCTTTTTTCATATTTAAATTACATCAGCTATCCTTTTAAATATTTCTTAATTTTTTTACCATATTCTCGAGCACAAAAAAATTATTTTTAGAATTATTTTTTATTACTTTCTTCTAAATTTTTTTTAACAACATAACTAACAGGATTTTTTAATCTCAATTCTTCTGAGTTAGGAATTGCTCCCACTGCATTATAATATTCTGATGAAAAGTTTGGAGGCATTAAGGGTTTTCTCTTATAATTCCAACTTAATTGAGCAGTTATGTATCCCCTTTTTAATTGAGGTTCATTTTTTTTATTCCATTCAAAAATTCTTTTTTCAAGTTCTTCCTTTTCTACTCCAATACTCCTAAAAAAGTTTATCAAGGCAAATAAAGCTCTTTTTTTCCCGTCCTTCACTCCTTCAAGAATTTTAGTTATTGTAGGAGGAAATTGGGTATCTTTTAAATTTTCTAGTTTAATTGATTTAAAATTTTCATATTTTCCAGAAGATTCCCTATTATTTTCTTTGTCAACTCCAGAACTTTTTGCCCAATCAAGTGCTTGCATTACAAATTCAGCTGCCTCATTTTCTTCAACTTCAGGCATAAATTTTTTTATTTTAAGTCTTAAGGGGTCAGCATCTTTAAATTTAAAGTTATCCAATTCTTCATAATCAATTACTGTACTAGCTAAAGAAGTTTTTTCATGCAAGGAATATGGGGCTCTGAATAAGTGTCTTGGAGAAACTAAAACAAGGTCAAGACCCATCAAAGAGTAAATATCCCTTTCTTCACGACTAAAATTTTCGGGATTATCATTAGAATTAAGTTTACACCTTTCACATTCAATAAACCTTCTCAGAGGACGAAAACTCATTTCTTTTTTACATTTGTAACATTTTGGAACTTTTCCTTTTGTTCCCATCTTGAACTTTCTAGTTTCAAAAACTTGGCAACTGTTACACTTAAATTCAACAAACCTAAATTCAGTTGCGAAGTCCCCACATTTTTTACAAAGGTAACCAGTTTTTAAATTTTCTTCAAGCTCTTTTTCAAATTCAGGCGGAAGAATTGATTTTAGAACCCCAGCAGAATAATTTCTAACATAAAGAATAAGTTTTCTAGGCATTTCAGGAAAAAGGTTTTTTGTTTCAATTCCATTTATGTCTTTTGGAAAAGCTTGCCAAGGAAGAAGAATGTGAAATCCTTTTGAACCTGAAAATTTAATTCCCACATTTTTTATTCCATGCTGTTTAAAAGTTTCAACAATTGCTTTTGCTGCAAGTTTGGAATATTTTATTCCATGTTCACAATCAATATCAATTAACAAGTCCCAACCAGTTCTAATTTCATCTGCCTTGTCTTTACTCATTCCCGTTTCTATTTTTAATGGGTCACTCCAAATTTCTTCAGAACAATGAAAAGAAGTGGCTCCTTTTTTTGCAAGACTAAAAATATCCCCTTTAAATTGAAAAGAGTCAGGTCTTTTTCCAAACCCTTCAAAATACCTAGGAGAAATTTCTCTTTTTTTAGAAAATTCAAAAATTGCCTTCTGTACGTCAGGACGAGAATAGTACATCTGAGTAATTTTTCTTATTTTCTTCTCTTTTGAGTTTTCTCCTTCTTTTTCCATGTCAAATTAGAACAAAAAAGATTTATATAATTACTCTTCTCACAACAAAAATACTTAAAAAACAACCACTCATTAAATTAACATGAAACTAAAACTTGAAGACCCAACGCTCTTCACAAAATCAATAGAATTAATCTCAGACTTGGTGATGGAAGTAAGGATAAAAATAAATGAGTTTGGACTTTCTCTTGTTGCAATTGACCCAGGAAATATTTCAATGGTTTCATTAAAAATTCCAAAAAGTGCATTTAAAGAATTTGAATCAGGAGAAGAAGTTTTAGGAGTAAATATTGATCAACTTAAAAAAATATTAAAAAGAACTTCAAAAACAAGTGCACTAATTCTTGAAAAAAAAGAAAATTTCTTAGAAATAAAAATTGAAGACAAAATAAAAAGAACTTTTAGTTTAAATTTAATTGAAGTTGAAAGAGAAGACAAAGAATTTCCCAATACTTTGGAATTTTCTTCTAAAGTAATAATTGAATCTCAAGATTTAATTGATTCAATTGATGACTGCCTTGTTGTGTCAGATGCATGTTCTTTTATCGTCGAAGGAAAAAAGTTTATAATTGAAGCAAAAGAGACTAATTCTGCAAGGTCAGAATTTTCAGGTGATGAAGTTGAAATTGTTGCAGAAGATTGTTTTTCACGTTATAGTTTGGAATATTTACAAAAATTCACTAAGGCAGGAAAAAATTTTCCAAAGACAGTTTTAAAATTTGCAAGGGACCATCCCTTAAGAATAGATTTTGTTTCTGAACATCTAAATTTAAGTTTTCTTTTGGCTCCAAGAGTTGAAACCGAGGATTAACACTTTAACAATTTTTAAGAATAAAATAGAAAGTGTTTGTCTGAGTTGAGGATTAGTAGATTTACAACTTTTCTTATTATTGCAATCTACTTGTCCGAGTTGAGGATTAAATCCCCTCAATATTTTTAATTTATAATTGAAATATTTATAAATAGAAAAATCTTTAAGAAGACTATGAAAGAGGGACTTTTCAAAAGAGGAAAAAATCAAAAAGGTCAGGTTACAATTTTTGTTATTCTTGCGATAGTGATTGTTGTTGCAGGAATTTTAATTTATTTTTATTATCCCACTATTTCTAGTACTTCAAATTCATTAGAAGAAAATCCAAAAGTTTATTTGCAAAATTGTGTCGAAGATGTATTTCTTGAAAATACTCAAATTTTAAGTTCTCAAGGAGGAAGTATGAACCCTACTCAAGGTTTTATTTACAAGGGAGATAAGGTTGAATACTTGTGTTACACTAATCAATATTATGACACATGTGTAGTTCAGAAAGTTTCACTAATTTCAAACATCGAAGAAGAATTAAAATTAAGTCTAAAACAAAAAGTAAGTGAATGTTTCAGTTCAATGAAAGCAGATTATGAAAAGAAAGATTATAATCCTGTTCTAAAAAATGGAGACTTCAGCGTAGATCTTTTGCCGAAAAAAATTGTTTTACATAGCAATTCTACATTAACTCTTTCAAAAGATTCAACTGTAAAATACGAATCATTTGATGTAGTTCTGGACA
>Ga0210057_1002971_pt1 | contig 23734 bp, 24 predicted proteins | sample CryGeyCG2114_010_2_FD_183968 | JGI IMG/M metagenome (GOLD analysis project Ga0210057, IMG submission 183968) | Groundwater microbial communities from aquifer - Crystal Geyser CG10_big_fil_rev_8/21/14_0.10 (SPAdes) (version 2) | ecosystem: Environmental > Aquatic > Deep subsurface > Groundwater ...
TCACATCCACTCCAAATACTCTCGTGCTTGCTCGAAAGATTTGGAACTTCCAAAAATAGCAAAAGTTTGTGAAACTAAAGGAATAGATATCATTTCTACTTCAGATTTTACGCACCCAAAGTGGTTTGCACATATGAAAGAGTGCTTAGTTGAAGATACTGAAGGAATTTATAAATTACGCAGTGATATTGCAAAGGTTGAGACCCTCTCTGCCTCCGGCATCTCTCCCTACAAGGGAGAGAAAATTTTAGATGTTTCTAAAACGCGTTTTGTTATTGGGACGGAAATTGCTTCGATAAAAAAACACAAAGACAAAACTAGAAGAATTCATCTACTTGTTTTTGCACCAAGCTTGGAAGTAGCTGAAAAATTTAATAATACTTTAGAAAAAAGAGGTTTTAACTTGAAATCAGACGGACGTCCGATACTTGGTTTGACCTCCAAAGAAATTTTGGAACTAATGCTTGAGACTGATGAACGTATGATGATGATTCCAGCGCATGCTTGGACACCTTGGTTTGGTATTTTTGGATCAAAGGGTGGTTATGATTCACTTGTTGATGCGTTTGAAGAATTGACACCTTATGTACGGGCTGTAGAAACCGGCCTATCAAGCGATCCTCTGATGAACTGGCGTTTATCGGCTTTGGATAATATCACGCTCATATCTAATTCTGATGCGCATAGCTTGCCAAAACTTGGTAGGGAAGCCAATGTTTTTGATTTCAATTCAGAAAAAGATATTGCATATGACGAAATAAAAAGAATTATTGATACTGGCGACAGAAAAAAATTTATTTCCACGATAGAATTTTTTCCTGAAGAAGGAAAATATCATTATGATGGTCATGCTGTTTGTAATTTTTCTTGTGCGCCAGAAGAAACAAAAAAATATAAAGGTCTATGTCCCAAGTGCCATAAGAAATTGATTATTGGTGTAGAAAATAGAGTCTTTGAACTCTCTGACAGAACTTTGGATGAAGCCAAAGTTGCCGGAGAAAAACAGATACCTTACAAAAGTATCGTACCTTTGTCAGAAATCTTGGCAGATGTCTTTGTTTGTGGTGTAAATACTAAGCGTGTGCTAGAAACTTATAATATTCTATTAAAAAGTTTTTCCAATGAATTTTTTATTTTACTTGAAGCTGATTTAGCAAAAATTGCAGATGTGGCTGGCAAGGATATCGCTGAAGCAATTTCGCGAGTGCGTAGTGGAAATATTTTTGTGAAGCCTGGGTTTGATGGAGTGTTTGGTGTGGTAAAAGTTTTTCAGGATAGGGAAGTGGAATAAGAAATATTAGATATTTAGAAAAATGTACAAAACAAAAACACTCTCGATTATGAGAGTGTTTTGTGTGTAAGAAAAATATTATTTTCTCTTAGCAGCCTTACGTTTAGCTGGTTTTTTAGCAGCTGGTTTACGTTTAGCAACTTTTTTCTTAGCAGCTGGTTTACGTTTAGCAACTTTTTTCTTAGCAGCTGGTTTACGTTTAGCTGCAGCTTTCTTTTTTGCTGGCATAAATGTTCACCCCCTTCGTTTAGTTAGTTAGTTGATGTTCACTTTGACGTGACCATGGTACACACCAAAATATTTTTTTGTGTACATCTTTTGAAGATTTTACATGACAAGCATCGATGTAAAAACTTTTTATATTTTTTGTGAAAAAAATATTACGACCTTTCTTGTTATAAGTATAATTTGTTTTTGCTTTTTTTGAAATAGATTTTTGTAAAAAGCTGTGCATAACTTTTTTAAAAAATATTAAACAACAAAATATATTTACAAAAATTTATAAAAATTATTTTATAAAAAAACAATTCTTTTTTTCAGAATTGTTTTAGTGTTGAATTGTTTGAATGTTTTTTTATAATTTACTTTCTTTTTCTTTACCAAAACCTAAGATAATAAACATGAGGATACTACCAAGACAAATACCTAAGAAATTCATTAAAAATAAAATTGAACTAGAAGTAATCATTTTCATATCCATTTTAGCTAGAGAAAGACCTACAACTGCTAGCGGTGGTACAATCGCTGCAGAAATAGCAATGCCAACTATTCTTTCGGATAAAGTAGGACGAACATAAGCATAACTTCCAATTAGTCCACTCAATACCGCCACAATGAAATATAAAACATCTGGTTTGGTACGACTAAAAATTTCTGTAGTATTATCAAATGTTCCAATAAAGGCTAAGTTTGTAATATAACCAATAATAAAAGAAATAGCTACAGCTATGAAAATACCCAAAATTATAGAACCAATTGTTTCAAAAGTTTCTTTTATTCTTAAAAGAATTAAACTAATAGATAAACCAAAGAAAGGTGTAATGAGAGGTGCTACAACCATGCCACCAATTATGATAGAAGAGTTGTCTAATATTAGTCCAAAAGAAATAATTGCTGAGGCAAAAGCTGTGAGTAAAAAAAAGTCGAGGTTTGGTCGACTATACATTTCTAAATGTTTCAAAGTTTTGTTTTTTAATCTTTCAGTTGAAGAAAACATTTTTAACATATTGTATTTTTATTTATGATTCATCTTAATTTGATGTAGCGTAGCTAATGCTGTTCATCTCGATGACGTTGTTTAATCTGTTTTCAAGTTGTGTCATGGTTTTTTCTAACCATTCTTCACCAAAATTTTCAACATGCCACAAGTAAATTTCTGTTTGAGAAAGCCATGTAATAAAATTTTTGATAGTTTCTTCAATATATATTCTGGCTTCAATAGTTCTCATTTCCAAAATATTGGTATGAAGGTTGAACCAAATCAAAGTGCGAAATTTTCGTAAATTAGCTTTGGACATTTGAGCCAAGTGTCCAGCTTCATAAAAACGTTGGATATTTAGAATATCCATCATATCGGCATCTTTGAGGAAATTCAATAAGATTCTAGTTCTTTCGCCTGCAAAAATTTTGGTCATAAGTTTTCCTGTCACCATACCACTACACATCAGTATAACAAAAGTTTGTAGCACGACACTATTTATTACACGATAACGAATAGCATAGAAGAGTAGTGCAAAAGCAGAAAAATTATCATCAAAAAGTGCCATCCAGATCATAGATGGTTTGTTGGAAATAGCACGACTAGCATCGTGCCACCAAGCAGCGAGCTCGAGTGCATCTCTTTCTTTTTGACTTAGTTTGATATTTTGGGAAATCTTTTGGGTATTTTGTACAACTCTTTCAACATGGCGTAAATCATGTAGAGGATCAAAAGAATGACTCATTTGTTTTTGAGCTTCGGTAATAAGTTGTTTGATACTTTTGGTAAAAGACATAAATTTTTGTTGTAGATGTTATAATTGTTTGGTCATTACATTTGTTATAAATGAAATAATTATTTTTAGATTATAACGTATGCAATATTATTATAGCACTTTTTTAGGTTTTTTTATAGGTCAACCCCGATTTGTACATAGAGAGACCCCCACGTTATACCCCGCCTTTCGCGAAAGGCGGGGCTAACCACTGAGCTATTGTTTAATGGATTTATTATCCTACTTTTGTAGGCCAGGATGGACTTGAACCATCGACCCCAACGTTATAAGCGTTGTGCTCTAACCAACTGAGCTACTGGCCCTAATAAAATAAAACTAAATTGTGAACTATAGACCTCAACGTTATACCCCGCTTTTCGCGAAAGGCGTGACTAACCTCAGCCAGAGGCTGATCAGCCTTTGGCTGAAACTGAGCTACTGGCCATGATGTATTTATTTTTAACAAGTAGAGTATAGCAGGTTACCCTTGATTTTTCAAGTCTAATAGGGTATAATCGCTCTACCTATGAAAAACTCTAAAAATACCCAAGTTTATCCAGTACTAGAAGAAAGCCGTCATGAGCGTCTAGACGTCTTTTTGGTCGAACAAATGGCTATAAGTCGCTCACAAATTCAAAAGATGATAACTTTAGGACAGGTGACTATCGATGGTAAAATTCCCAAAAAAGCTGGAGAAAGGCTTACCTCAGCTAAAAATGTAGAAGTAGAGGCTTTGACAGAAAAGTCTGAAGCTAATAAAAAAACTGACAGAAAAAAAATGAAATTGGAAATCTTGGGGGAGTCCAAGGATTATATTGTAGTCAACAAACCAGCTGGTATTTTGGTGCATCCAACACAAGCTGGTGAGACAGACACACTTGCTAATATTCTAGTAGAAAAATATCCAGAAATAAAACAAATCGGCGATAGTGAAGTGCGACCAGGTATCGTGCATCGTCTCGACAAAGATGCTTCTGGTGTGCTCGTCGTCGCTCGTACAGCAAAAAGTTTTGCCAGTTTGAAAAAACAATTTCAAGATAGAAGTGTAGATAAAATCTACAGTGTTTTGGTTTATGGGGATGTAACTCGAGATCATGATATTATAGATTTTGAAATTGACCGTGGCGACGACGGACGTATGGTCTCTCGACCAAAGATAGACAAGATGAAACTTCGTAATATTAGTAAAATCCAAGACGGCAAAGAAGCTGTCTCAGAATATTGGGTAGAAAAAAGATACAAAAGATTTACTTTGCTAAAAGTGAAGATTCACACTGGTCGTACGCACCAAATTCGTGTGCACATGTTTGCGATTGGTCACCCTGTCGTCGGTGATAGACTTTATATAAACAAAAAACTAGTCAAAAAAAGTGATCAAGAATTGAAAAGATTGTTTCTTCATGCTAAGCATCTAGAATTTACAGATTTGCAGGGTGAACGTGTTAGTTTTGACAAAAATATTCCAGTGGAATTAAAAAATTATTTAAAAGGTTTAACTTAGAAAAATAAAAGATTTTAATAAGAAGTTCCCTTTTTAAGTTTTTGAATTATTAAAATATCCCAATTTGAAATGTGGAATGACGAAATAAGTCTGAAAGAACGAATTTCGTTATGGTGTGTGCTAACGAATTTCATTGTTACACATTCCCTGCCTGCCGGCAGGCAAGAATTCATCATTCCATTTATTAATGACAAGAGCCAGCTTGTCAAACGCGCGTTAAACAAGCTGGCGCTTGTCACTCCTTATTTTTTATTTGTACAATTAGTTATAAAAATAAAACTATGGAAAAGCCATATTCTATTGTCATTATTTCCGGACCATCGGGAGTAGGGGAAGATAGTATTATTGAAAAATTAGCCAAAGATATTGACATTGAGCGTGTCATCACGACTACTACTAGAGCTATGCGCCCAGGTGAGAGTGAAGGTCATCCTTATCACTTCGTCTCTAAGCAAGATTTCGAGGAAAAAGTGAAACAAGAAAAATTCTTTGAATATGCGGAAGAGTACAATGGACATCTCTATGGTGTGACTTTTGAAGAATTGAAAAGGGTAGAGAATAGTGGCAAAGTTGGTGTCTGGAAAATAGAATACAAGGGAGTGATCAAAGCCAAAGAACTGATCCCAAATATCGTCGCTATCTTCATCAATGCTCCTCTAGAGGTGCTAGAAAGCCGTATTCGACGTCGTGACAAGGCTGATGACGCCTATGTGGCTGAGAGAATGGAATATACCAAAGAATGGCTAAAATATCGTCATATCTACGACTACGAGGTGGAGAATACTGAGGGTAAACTAGAACAATCCGTAGTCAATATCGAGAAAATTATTAGAGAGCTCTTTCCTCTTGACAAAGAGGGTAATATTGTGTAGAATGTCTGCAAACAAAAAATTATAAATCTCGCATGTTGGGGTATATACTACCAACCTCTCGTAAACAACAAAATATATGTCACAAGAAATCAAAGACATCCGTGATGAAGTTCAGTCAGGTATGATTGTCAGAGTTCATCAAAAAATCAAAGAAACCAATGCTAAAGGTGAAGAAAAAGAACGTATCCAAATCTATGAAGGAATGGTAATCGCTGTAAAGCATGGTAAAGAATCTGGTGCTACTATGACTGTTCGTAAAGTATCTGATGGAATTGGTGTAGAAAAGATTTATCCAATATTTTCTCCAGTTATTGACAAAATAGAATTGGTTCGTAAGATGAAAGTAACAAAATCTCGTCCTTATTATCTACGTACTTACAAGAAAAAATTGAAAGAAGTAAAGGAAGAAAAGACTGTTGCTAAAAAAGAAGAAGTAAAAGAGGAAGTTAAATAATATTTTGAAAAACTCGTCTGCCTTGGGCGGATTAAAAAAACCACTTGGGTGGTTTTTTATTTTATATTGACAAGTGCTTCTTCCCAGCCAAACATTGTTTCTTTGTTTTTTAATTTTTTGAATGCTTTTGAACAATTTTTATCAATAAAATAATATTCCAAAAGTATCTGTACGGTTTGTTCTATAAAAGTTCCAACTGTGCCATCGGAGTCATCCACTGCATTTAGTAGTTTTCTATCCAAGCGAAGTAATATATCTACCAAGATTTTCGCGGTCTGTTCGCTTACTGGTAATTGAGAAATAATAGATGCGAGTCTAGCACAGCCTTCGCTGAGAGAATTTTGGTAACGAAACCAAGTACTCGACGGTCCTCTATAGGCTTTGATATAGCGCATGGCAGTTGTTATTTCTTGTTGCATTTTTTGTAATTCATCTTTATCTAGCTCCCCAGTCTCTATATTACATACTGGTTCAGTATATTGTTTTTTGTCTTCTTGGGTCATTGGTTTGCCAGCCATGACTACATGAAGAGCCAGAGCTATTACATGTTTGCAAAGTACATCATTTTCCCCGAGGTAGCAGGTACAGGTGGCTTGGTCTAGATTTTTGTTGCTAACTGATACGTGGTAGGATTGACTACCTAAAACAGTTGCGTCAAAACCGAATGGATTTGTAGTTACATTTATTACTTTTCCTTTTCCATATAGATCGATGGCCTTGTCAAATGTTTTTGGATCTATTGAAAATTTTATTTTATCCAAATCAAATGTCTTTTCCATACATTTTTTTGATATACTTAAAATGGAATTTCGCCAATTGACAAATCATCTTTAATAATATTATTTTTTGGTGGATAATCTTTTGGTTGGGGTGTTGGTATTATGGTAGAAGGTAGTATTAGATCTTCAAAATCGCCATCATAGTCGTCCTCGTCCTCATCACAGCTACAATTGTGGTCACAATTATTATCATCAGATTTACCTTCTTCTTCCCAAAAAGTAGAATCCTCTCCATCAAAATGTATGTGATCAAATAAATCTTCTGGTACCTGCTTATATTTTTTTAGTTTGATAGAATCACGAGCAGTCTTTAGCCAGGCGCTGGTATATGAAATATCGTCTGTAAGTTCAGTCAGACGAATTTGTACTGTTGTATAATAATCTTCGCTAAAGTTGTATTCTCATTCCTCCCGTTCTTTTTTTGTGGCTGTTTTGAGTATACGTTTGTGAATATCTCTTTCAATATCCATTTTGGATAATTCAAAACGTGTAGCCCCGGCTTTGTCCATTCTATTCCAGAGCCAGCGTTCTTTTTGAATGATCATTTTTGCAAGAAAAAAATCCCTTTCTTCTTGTTTGTTATTTGGACTATAGTAAAAAAAGAGGGCTTCATCATAAGCTATCTTGGCATAGGCACATAAATCTTTGTTTGGTTCTGAAATAATAAAATCTTCCAACTTTTTGATGCCTTCATCTGTACCAGCATGTGCCCATTTTTGTAGTTGTGAGAAGAGTAAATCGGATATAGATTCAGCAGGTGTTTTGGTTTGTTTTTTTGATTGTTTTTTAGGCATAGATAAAATTGATTAAGTGTAAGTATATTTTTATTTTAGTTTTATTTATAATTTCTGTCAAATTTCACTTTTTTTGTTAACCAAATCTTATTTCCAAATTTTCTTTTATTTTTTCCCAGCCTAGATACATCTCATCTAAATATTGCCAGAATTTTTTATTATGATTCTTGTATCTTACATGGCAAAGTTCGTGAGTTATTACATAATCAATTGTTTTTGAGGAAGATTGTAGAAGTAGAGGGTTTAGTGTGATTGTCTGCCCTTTGAAACTACCCCATTTACGTTTCATCGGAGAAATGCGCAACAGAATTTTTTTCTTATAGCCAAATTTTTGATATAGCAATTCAAAACGTTCTTTGAAAATGGTTTTTGCTCTTTCTTTATACCAAATATCTAACATTTTTTTTATATACAATTTGTTTTCTTTGTCTATTGTAGTTTGTAATAAAATTTTACCGCGAGAAAGAGTAATTTTCTCTTCTTTCGCCTTTTTGATAATCAATTGATATTGTCGTCCTAGATAATAAAAACTTTCACCAGATACATATTCTTTTTTGTAAATTTTTTTATGGTATTTTTCAAAAAATTTAATTTGTTTGTCTATCCAATTCCATTTTTTTTGTAAAAAAGTTTCTATTTTTTCTTGTTTGGCTTCGGTTGGGCATAGCAAAATTACCTCCATGTTTGGTTTGATGGTTAATTTTAGACTATCCCTTTTTTGTTTGATTAGACTATATTCTAAAGTATGAGATCCATAAATTATAGTGTGTTTTTTCATACGGAAAATAGTTCATAATTTTTTCTAGCTAAATCTAGAGAATCATCAACTATTTTTTTCATGTCTTCGTGAGATAATTCAATAGCCCATTCACCACGTACCACATCATAAACAAAATCATCTATTTTATTTTTGATAATTCTTTGTATTTCTGGATTTTTTTGCCAATCAATAATAGCTTCTTTCCCAATAATATTTCTAATGCCAAGTACTACTCTCAATAAATCTTTTTCAGCTAGACCATGTAAATTTCTATATAAGACATCCGCACCTGGAGTCGAAGAAATCTCTTTTGGTAGGGAATCATCTTTTTTATTTAAAGCCTTATCTTGTAACAATTTTAACTGCTCCACAGCTTTGGCGTCGGCTAGCTTTCCATTGTGCATGTCTTCTATTAATTTTTTGATTTTATGAGAGAATTTTTTGTAAAATTCTGGATCAGCTTCTTGGTATTTTTCTTCAATAGTTTTTTCTGTTTGGGCAGCAATTGCTTCGGCTTTGGCACTATCAGTATGTAGGGTGTCAATCGCTTTTTGAAATTGTAGTGTATTGGTAATGTCAATTGGTTCTGTCAAAAGTTCGACAGAAGAAGCATCTATATATTTATCAAGTATTTTGATAAGAGACAACTTGTATTGATGTAAATCAGTTCTATCAGCATAGCGAAGACTGGCAATATTACGTAATTCTAAGAATTTTTTTAGTTCTTTTTGATAAAGATCAATGTCTGTAAACTTTTTACTAAAGTCTTGCAAAGTCATACATTCATTGAAAGTACGAACAAAAGAATTTAGATTTTCATAATATTTTTCTCTGTCAGCATTATCTTGTAATTTCAAAATAAGTGCTTCGCTATCGTCCTTTTTTACGCCATTGAAAAAATCATGGACAATACTATAGTCAGCTTCTAGATCTTTTATTTTTTCATTGACGTCAATAAGGGCATTTTTCAAATCATCTTCATCAAAATTACTAAAGAGTTGCATGGCATATTGTAGATTTTGTGCATTTTCAGAATAATCAATAATAAAACCAGCGGTTTTTGGTTTCAAGTCATTATCAAAAAGTCTATTAACGCGAGCGATAGCTTGTAAAAGATTGTGATCTTTTAGATCTTTGGCTAGATAGAGGACAGTATTGCGTGGAGCATCAAAACCGGTCAACAATTTGTCAACGACAATAATAATTTCTGTACCGCTTTCTTGATTTTTGAAACTATCAATGACATCACGCTCATAATTAGACAGACTACTATATTTTTCTTTGACAGTTTTCAAGTAATTATCCACTTCTTTTTTGTGTGTATCTTCTTCGTCTATGATTCCACTTTCATCAGAGATGACAATAGCCGTCTCAATTTTTTCTAGTTTTTCAAAATATTTTTGAAAAGTAATAGCCGCAAATTTGGAAGGGGCAACTAATTGAGCTTTTAGTCCTGTACCTTGGAAATTGGCTATATAGTGTTTGGCTACATCTTCGGCAATCTCTTCGATAAGACCTGGATTTGAACGCAAAATGTCTTTGTCTATGTTTTTTTCCAAACGTTTTTTGTCATCTTCATTAGTTACATCTGAAATAATACGTTCTGCTTTGATATCAATTTGTTTGCCTCTTTGTTCCATCTCAACATAACGACCTTCGTAGATAAGAGGTAAAATGATTTTATCACGTAGAGCATCGTCAATAGTATATTTATCAATATAACTACCAAATTTTTTCCAGCTCGCACGTTCGGCTTTCATAAGGGGAGTACCTGTAAAAGCAATATAACAAGCATTTGGGATAATGCGATTCATTTCTAGATTAGCAGAACCGCCTTGAGTACGATGAGCTTCGTCGATCAAAACAAAAATATTATCATCGTTGTCTACAAATTTCATTTTTTTGGCTGCAGCATCGAATTTGTGGATGAGAGTAGTGACAACATTCAAATTTTTCTTTTTTATTTGTGACAATAAATCAGCTCCTGTCGCTGTGCGGTAAACACCTTTTTTCAAATTGCAGTTTTTGAAAGTTTCAGAAATTTGTTTGTCCAAATCGCGACGATCGGTGACGATGATGATACGAGGATTTTTGATGTGTGGACTTTCAATAAGAGCTTTGACAAACATGACCATAGTGAGAGATTTGCCACTGCCTTGGGTGTGCCAGACCAAGCCACCACGACGGCGAATACCTGTTTCAGTTTCTTCTTTTTCTTCAATACGCTTGAGCATTTTGTGGATAGCAAAATATTGTTGGTAACGAGAGATTTTTTTGACACCAGCATCGTACAAAACATAATTTTTACAAAGATCAAGAAATCTTTCAAATTCAAATAGAGAAATCACACCATGATCTTGGACAGTAGGTGTACGGTCTAATTGTTGAGTGTGGTTGTAGTTGTAAGTATTGAGATCTGCCAAGATTTGTTGGTAAATTTTTTCATCTATCTTTTTTTCAAGATATTTTTTTACTTTTTTATTTATTTCTTCGTCGCTGACATATTCATCTATTTTGTTTTCTTTCTTCTCTTGCCAAGAAACAAAAAATTTACTTGGTGTACCAGTCGTACCATAGAGCAATTCATTACCATTGCTAGCGACAAGGAGCTGAGGATAGATGAAGAGACGAGGACATTTGTCAGTGCCTTGGTTGCGAATATGCTGATTGAGAGCTTCAGAAATATCTACGCCTTTTTTCTTGTTTTCAATAATAGCAAAAGGGATACCATTGACGAAGACGATAATATCCGGTCGGATATTGCCACGTCCACTAGCTTCGTATTCAAGAGCGACGTGAAAACTATTATTTTTGATATTTTCAAAATCTACAAAACGAAAATCTTTGGAAGTAGATTTGCCTTTGTGAAAGACTTTGATAGATTTGCCGCCAGTCGTCGGCATGAGAAGATTGAAGATTTCTTTTGAAGTATCTATCAAGCCTTCGTATTGGATGGATTCTAGACTGTCTATGGCTTCTTTGATATCTTTTGGTGAGAATTTTATTTTTTCACCATCTATCTCATAATCATTTATCCTAGATAGAGATGCAAAAGCAACATCTTGCAAAATAAATTTATCAGTACCGCCATTACGTTCTTTGATCACTTCAGAGCGGGAAATATATTGGTAACCAAGATTGACGAGTAGCTCGACAAATGGCAACTGGGTGTCGCTCGCTTCATCAAATTTGGCTTCTATTTTTGTATTTGTATTTTTCATATTTTATTAAATTTTTCCACAGAGAATCTTGACAAGCTGATTATTCTGTGGTATTATATAAGCATAAAGACGAAGGGAATCCAAACGGTTAATTACCTAAGGAGACCTTTCTTTTTTGTTTTATATTCAATTTTTCGTCTTACTCCTTCATTCCCTAAATAGTCATAATATTTTGGTTCTAGAGATTTGTAGAGTGAAGAGGCAAATTGTTTATTTGGAAAAAGGATTCTCTTGAATTTATCTTCCTCAATAAGGAAGTCTACAATCATCTTATAATCTCCATCGCCGGAAACAAGAACTACTTTATCAGATAGTTCTTTTTTGTATATTTTTTCATTATTGAGAATACTATGTCTGTATCTACATTTCCTTTCTTTTTCCCTGCCATGATATCGGTATGTTTTTTGAATACCAGAATAAATCCTGCCTCTTGAATCTTAGCATATAAATCTTGATTTTCTTCATTCAAATATCCCAAAAAATAGTAGGCCTTTTCGACATTATATTTTTTTGAGAGATAGTATCTGAATTTTGCCAAATCAATATTCCAAGGTTCTTGTTCAGACCGTGTTCCCATATACAAATTTTGTCCATCTACAAAGGCGCTATTGTTTTCTTTTTTGATCATATTAACTATTTATTTTCATATTTTTCGGAGTTCTTATTTCTCCCGTAATCAGATTATTCAACAAATATTTTTTTTGTTTTTTCCATTCGGATAGTTTGTTTTGTAATAAATCAATTTCTTCATCAGCTTTAGTTAGAATATCAGAGATGGAAGTTTGTTCGATGAATGATGGTATTTTAAATATTAAATCTTTAATATACTTGAAATGTCTGTTATATCCAGTATTAGGAATATTTAAGGTCAATAAAATAAAATAAACAAATCTTAAATCAATATTATCATTTGCCGTAAAAACTTTTGTGCCGTCGTTACCTAGTATAAATTGGAAGTTCACAAATTTTACAATTCGAGTGTGGTCACCAAAAATAATAACTGGGTAAATTTTATTAACTAATTTATTATTATTTGAATAACCCGCAATCAAATTTTGAGATTGGTCAATAATTGGATATTTACCTTCATTTAAATAATCAGATTTCTTTTCGCCAGATATTTTGGTCAAGACATTGATACATCTTAAGAAATCAATACTTTGCCATTTATCACTAAACCCCGGCAAACGAATTTCTCCAGTCAGAAGTTTTTGCATCAAATCTTTTTTGAGTTGTTTTTTTAGTTTTATTTTTTTTGTTAGTTCATCAATAGCTTGATCCCATGTTTCGAGGACTGAGATGATGCGGGATTGTTCGGGGAGGGGAGGGAGGAGGAAATTTATTTTTTCTATTGTAGTTTTTGACAAACTAGGAACTCCGGATGCTTCATTATAAACTAACCAGTTTATTTTTTGAAATACAAAATTTATATATTTAGCTGTTGTATTTTTATAATTGTGAGTATAAAAAAGTGTATCAACAGTCCAAAAGTCTCCTTTATAATAAAATGGTTTGTTGATAGTTCCTTTTCTACCTATAAATACTGTTTCACCTGAATAAATTGCTTTATCTACAGACAACATATAACCACCAGTTCCAAAAACAGGGATATTACCCTTTTTGAGGTGTTTATAGTCTTTTCCACTGCCAACTTTTAAAATGTCACCAAGTTTTATTTGTTGCCAGTTTTGTGGAATTTTTGTTTTTTTGTTCATATATTATTATTTACTAACTTCTGACTTTCTTTTTTTGTATATAGGAATAATGTTATTTAATAAACATCAAAAATGAATTCTTCTTTTTTAGAGAGAAGTGGATCTTGTTCTTTTTTGTTAGCTTCACGAAATTTCTTTACAATTGGAGTTAATTCTTCAATAAAATCTAAATAAATTTCATGTTGTGTAATGTCAAACATTTTATTTGTATATTATCTTTTCTTATCCCACAAAGGATCAAGATTATCTTTTTTCTTCGGGTTTTGATTGGAACGTAAAAACTTTTTCTGACCTTTTCTTTTTACTGTATGATAACCTGGCAATTTATTTGCATCGGCTTTCTTAATTAATTCTGCATTTTTCTTTTTTTCTAAAGTTTTTTTATTTATACTTTTTACATTTCCACCTTTTAGTGTCTCTTTAATTGTTCTTAAATTTTTTTTTGGCATATTTTATATTTTTTTCTTTGTTAATCTATTTTCGTAATTTCCGAATTTACTAACAGAAATTTTATTTATTTTTCTTTTTATTATTTTTTGTTGTAATTTTTTTCTGATCAACTTTTTTTATTCTAGTTTCAGCTTTTCTTACACTATCTACTGCTGGTAGCTCTTCTGGCATCGTACCTCCAAGTTCTTCTATTGTCTGGCGTACTTTTTTGCCAACTTGATAATGTGTTATGACAGCTTCATGTTCACCGTTGATGTTTTTTCGTCTCAATTTGGCATCTGTCTGTGTCGCACGGAATAGATTGGCAGCAAGCTCTTCACTTCCCATGTGGTCAAGGATTTTTTGTGATTTTTTTAGATTTTTCTTTTTAGCTATTTCTGAAGCATCTAGACCACCATAAAGACCTTTATAGCCAAAATTTTGAAATTTACCATAATTTATCACTCCTACATTTGCTGCTGCTTCTGCTAGGGAAGTATTGTGTTTTTTACTTCTTGTCTAAGCATTACTCTTTTTTGATCTTCTAGCACAGCATCATTTTCTTCTTGTCTTCGTGTTTGTATGGCAAAATAAGTTTGACCTAAGGCTACAATTTCTTTGCTAGTATCAGAGTTTTGAATTAGTAGATAACAGGCATAACGTGATAAATGGGTGGTATCAATAGGTCTTTCTGCTCCTGATCCAATAGAGACCATATCGTTGGCTTCAACGAAATGGTTGTGGATATCTTGTCCACTGTTCTCACATGCCTCTTTTGCTTTGTCTATAACTTTCAAAAAATTGCGATAGTCAGTATAATCTAGTACTTTTGCCAGTTCACGTGCTGACCAATAGTCAGAACCATATTCATTAATTTTCTTTATTTGTTCAAATTGATTTTGTGCCATATTTTTCTCCTTATTTTATAAAATTTTTGATGTCTGCCTGATGTCAGGAAAACATCTGTGGATAATTATTTTATAATATTTAGTTGTTTCAAATAACTTTGCATTTCTTTTTCTAGTTTTTGTAATTCTGGATCAATCTTTTTTATTTCTTCCAAAGTTGCTTGTATATCGACAGGCACTTCCTCTATGAAAGTATCTACATAGCGAGTGATATTCAAATTGTAATCATTTTCTTTTATTTCTTTTAGATCTACTAGACGAGAAAATTTTTCAATCTCTTTTCTTTTTTCATAAGTATCTACTATTTTGTCAGCATGTTTCTCTTCCAAGATGTTTTGGGCTTTGCCTGTAGTAAATTCTTTTGAACTTTCGATAAATAATATATCTTTTTTATTTTCATTTTTACCTCCGACTTCGCGAGATCTGTCGATGATAAGAATAGCTACTGGAATTCCTGTGGTTTGAAATAAGCCAGCTGGTAAACCAATTACTGCGTCGATAATATTTTCTTCTAATAGTGCTTGGCGGATGCGACCTTCAGCTCCACCGCGAAAAAGTACACCATGTGGTACAATGACTGCGACACGACCAGTTTTTGGTTTGGCAGTCTCTACCATGTGAGAGATGAAAGCGAAGTCGCCTTTGTCTTTTGGTGGAACACCACGAAAGAAACGATTATATTTGTCGCCCTCGGCATTTTCAATTCCCCATTTTTTTAGAGAAAAAGGTGGGTTACTGACGACGATGTCGAACTTCATCAGTTTGTCATTCTCGACAAGTAGAGGGCCATTTAAAGTGTCGCCCCATTCTAGTCTAGCACTGTCTTTGCCGTGTAGGAACATATTCATACGAGCAAGCTGATAAGTACTGCCAGTACTTTCTTGCCCATAGAGCATATAATTTTTTGAGCCTTGTTTTTCTACTTCTTCACCAGCCAAAAGTAAGAGACCACCTGAACCAATACAGGGATCACAAATGCGATCTCCTTCTTTTGGTGAGGCAAGACGTGCGAGTAATTTGGCGACTGACTTCTTAGTAAAAAATTCTCCAGCTTTTTTGCCAGCATCTGTACCAAATTTTTCAATCATGTACATGTAGCTATTGCCGATCACATCTTCATCAATCTCTGCTAAATCTATATCATGAAAATCATGAAGAAGATGACGGATCATTTTGTTTCTTTGTTCTTTTTTCCCCAAGATTGCATCTGAATTGAAATCTGCTTGGAAAACACCTTCCAATTTGTTGCTATTGGCTTCTTCTATATTGTGTAAAACTTTGTTTATTTCCTCACCAATATTGTCTTGTTCTTGAATATCATAAATATCGTCAAAAGAAGAATTTTCTGGTAAATAGAATCTGTCTAGTTTCATTTTTTCTTCGATACGTGTTTTGTCATTGCCGAATCTTTCTTGATATTTTTTGTATTGTTTTTTGGATAAATCGCTTAAGTATTTCAAAAACAATATTGTCAATACATAATCTTTGTAAACACCACCATCAAGCTGTACTCTAGTAGAGTCAGCGGCGGCATAAAGTTTTTTGTTTAGATCTTCTTGGTTTATTTTTGTCATATATTTATAGTTGGGTAGAAAAAATATTGTCTGTAAGAATATTTAATAAATTAATTTTTTGTCTGTGTAATTGTTTTTGTTTGATTAGATTTTTCATTATATCTATTAGTATTTTTTGTCTTTCTGTTTCGATTATTGGTATTTTCATTTCAGCTAATTCTTTTTTGGAGATTGTCTTTATTGTAGCTCCCATCATTATACTTTTTAGATCTTTTTGTCCGTAGAAAGAATTGAGATAATAGAGTAGATATTCCGGTAGAATTTTTTTGTTAGTTATTCTTATAATAAAGAGAGAGGACGTCGCTACAATATTTTTTTCTTCTCCATAGAAAATTCCGACTTTTAGACCTGCATTGTCAGTACCACGACTGGAAAGAAGAATATCGTTGTTTTGGAGTAGAGGACTGTGGGTTTTTTCATCAAAGTTGAGCTGTACAAGATTTTGTGTATTTATTATACTAGTATCTGATTCAATGTCTCGGACCTGTACTACTTTGTGGGATCCGTCTTTCTCATTTTTGACTGCTCCTCGAAAAGAGTATCCTGAATATATGTTGGCTAAATTGTGAAGTTTTTGGTTCATATGCCTACACTGTACTCCTTTTAAAAAAGTATGTCAATATTTATTTATACACACATTCTTTAAGTGTAATAATAGTGTAATTTGTATATAATAAAAAAACAGAACTTCTCAGCTCTGTTCTTTTTAAATTTATTTAGTTTTACACTACACCCTTCAAATACTTTCCAGTCCAACTCTTTTTTACTTTGATAACATCTTCTACTGTACCTTCTGCAACTACTTCACCCCCCGCCTTGCCACCCTCAGGACCTAAGTCAATTATCCAGTCACTGGATTTGATAATATCAAGATTGTGTTCAATGATAAGTACGGTGTTGCCTTTGTCCACTAGTTGATTGAGGACGTGTAAAAGTTTTTTGATATCCTCAAAATGTAAACCAGTACTTGGTTCATCAAGAATATATAGAGTTTTGCCAGTGGAGCGACGAGACAATTCTGTTGCGAGTTTTATTCTTTGCGCCTCACCACCAGAGAGAGTAGTGGCCGGTTGACCAAGTTGCAGATAACCAAGTCCTACATTGCGGAGGATTTGTAATTTTTCAGCAATATTTTTTTGGTGCATGAAGAATTTGTAACTTTCTTCCACTGTCATCTTGAGAATCTCCGCAATATTTTTGTCTTTGTAGTGAATTTCTAAAACATCTTTGGTATAGCGCGTGCCATGACATTCGCTACATTCAATATAGACATCGTTTAAGAAATGCATCGGAATAGTGACATAGCCTTCGCCACCACAAGCTTCACAGCGACCATCACCTTTGACATTGAAACTAAATGTTCCGGCACTGTAGGATAGCATTTTGGATTCTGGTAGCCCAGCAAAGAGATCACGGATGAGAGTAAATATTCCTGTGTAAGTAGCAGGATTACTGCGAGGTGTACGACCAATTGGGGTTTGGTCAATCGTAATGACTTTGTCAATATTGCTTAGTCCTTTGATAGATTTGTGGATGCCTGGTTCATCTTTGGCGCGATAAAATTTCTTGGCTAGTGCTTTGCTCAAAATATCTAGAATAAGGGTAGATTTACCAGAGCCAGAGACACCAGTGATACTGACGAGTTTGCCAAGCGGAATTTTGACATCAATATTTTTCAAGTTGTTGGCTTTGGCGCCTTCAATAATGATTTCTTTGCCATTGCCTTTGCGAGGTTTTTTGGGAGTTTGTATTTTTTCTTTTTTACTCAAATAGCGACCAGTCATAGATTTGTTGTCTTTTTTGACTTGGGCTGGAGTACCAGAAGCCATGACTTCGCCACCATATTCACCAGCTCCTGGACCGATGTCAATCAAATAATCAGCAGCCTCCATAATAGCTCGATCGTGTTCAACCACAATTACCGTGTTACCAGAATCGCGCAAAGATTTTAGAGTCTCAATCAGTTTGGCATTGTCTTTGGAGTGTAAACCAATAGAGGGTTCATCAAGAATATAGATAATACCAGACAGTCCTGCTGAAAGTTGAGTGGATAAACGCACTCTTTGGGATTCACCACCAGAGAGTGTACTGACTGAGCGATCAAGAGTGATATAACTCAAGCCCACTTTATCAATATGATCCAATCTTCTTCTGACTTCTTTGGCAATGGTAATAGCGACCTCTTGTTCTTTTTCTTTTAGTTTTTTGAGTAAGTCGGATTTTTTGCCTTCAATATTTTTGAAAAAAGTCAGGGCTTCAGCTATACTCATTTCAACCATGTCAGCAATCGTCATGTCTGCAATTTTGACGTAAATACTGTCTTCTTTGAGTCTTTTGCGATTACAGACTGAACAATCTTTTTCGTGCATGTAAGATTCTATTTCTTTTTTGACGTACTCTGATTTGCTAGTCAAATATTTGCTAGTCAAATTGGGAATGACACCTTCATAAATAGTTTTTTTGCCATGCAAATCATATTCTTGTCCGTCGGTACCATAGAGAATGATGTCTATGATTTTTTGTGACAATTTGTCGACAGCTTCATCAACAGAAAAACCGTGAGCTTCGGCTACTTTGGCAATCAGTTCTTGATAATATACTTGGTTACCAACCAGTCTGGTCCAAGGCTGGACTGCACCTTCGGCAATAGTTAGTTTAGGATTTGGGATTACTAGCTCTGGATAGACTTCTAGAGTTTTGCCAAGACCAGTACAACGTGGACAAGCTCCATAAGGACTGTTGAAACTAAAAGTTCGTGGTTCAATTAGTTCAAAGACGCGGGCACATTGACTACAAATTGGCACCTCGGAAAAAGTAATATATTCATTTTTTTTTTCATCCAAAAGTTTGACAAAACCATTGGCATAGTCAAGAGCCTTTTCAACATGAGTTGTCAGATCACCCAGTGGAATCGTACTAAGTTTGTCTATCAGCAAATCTATATCGTAAAGATATTCAGGGTTGAATTTGAAATTTTTCAAATTTTTTATTTTGACGTTGACGCCGTTTATTAGCAAATTACTATAACCAGTTTTTTCAATTTTCAATTTCAAATTTTTCAAACTGATTTTTTGTTGTCTAATAATAGGGGAAAGGAGTAGAAGTTCTGGATTTTTCTTTTTGGCTTTTCTCACTTCTTCAATAATTTTGCCTTTGTTCAAAAAATCTACTGGGATGTGACACTTTGGACACCATTGTTTACCAATGCGTGCAAAAAGAAGGCGCAAATAATCATAAATCTCTGTTGTTGTTCCGATAGTTGATCGAGGATTTTTGGCGAAGTTTCTTTGATTTATTGCAATAGTAGGGGATAGACCTTGAATCTCGTCAACATCTGGCTTATCTTGCATATCCATGAATTGACGAGCATAGGCATTCAAACTTTCGGCATAGCGACGTTGGCCTTCGGCGTAAATAGTGTCAAAAGCCAGAGAGGACTTTCCTGAGCCGGAAAGTCCTGTAATAATAGTTAGTTTATTTTTTGGTATTTCAACTGAGACGTTTTTCAAGTTGTGTACTCGGGCGTTGATTACTTTTATTTTGTCGTGCATAGATTATTTTTATTTGTGTCTGTCAAAATTTTAAATTTATTTAAGATTATTATTTAACCTCCACCCCATTTGTCTGTATAGTGGTCATTAGCCTTCTCTTCTTGGGGATAGTTTATGAATATATTACTTACATTTATATTAAAAACAAAGCCTTGTAGTAGTTGTTCTTTGGTTATTAAAAGATCATGTGGTATACCTGGTTTTAGGATAAATAAATTATAGTTGCACCATTCCCAATTATCACCATCAGCTACATTCTTAGCAGCACAAAGGTCAATCATATTACCTTCTTTGTCTCTACCAAGGAGATGATTTTCATCTGTGGATTTTATGGGTAAATTGACATCTACATTTATAGCAAAACCAATATAAGTTGGTGTTTTGCCTGTATCGTTGTCACACTCACTAATCAAGTCATCAATATCTTGTTCTGTATAGTTTATTATATATTCTTCTTTCTTGGTATTTTTATTGACTTTATTATCAGGATCTGAATCTATAAAACGGTCAATAGTTTTGTGACTTTGATAATATGAAAGATCTGTTTTGCCATCATTACAAATAATATCTACTTCGATTTCGGTGATCCATTTCCAGCTCCAGAAGTTATTAATTGCAAACATGAGCATTTTTTTAGGTAAATCTGCATCTCCATAGTTTGTGCTAAACAAATCTGTAGCATAGATTTGTCCGATCATTTTGTCTTTTTTGCAGTTTTGGTTGGCTTCATTTACTCCTTGAAAACAGAGTGTGTCAGAATCACAATAATCTCCACGACAGAATTGGTCCTCTGATTTACCTTGGATAAAATAGTCAAAACCACATTTGGCATTATTTTTGCCTGTTTTGTCAGTATTATCAAATTGAAACCAGTCTGCTTCAGTCATAGCTATGTCTGGTCTGGTGGCAGATGATTGTTTGGCCAGGGCAATTTCGATGGGATTACCTTGCGGAGATTGTAATTTGTTGCAGGCATAGGGTACTAAGATGTCACTGTTGACAGCCCAGATACCTGGTAATTTCATATTTACTAGATAGGGGTTTACGACATTTAGCATGGTATAGGCCAGGGCCATGAGAACAAGCCCGATGACGGCACCGTAGATTCTTTTTTTGGCTTGTCCTACTGTGTCAGTATTGCCACCAGAAAAGATATACATCACTCCAGCAATGACAATGACCATGACAACTAATACACCAGCGACTACCATGCCATATTGATAAATGAATTTTATGAATTCTCCTATATTGGCAAATTTGTTACGTCCGCCAAAAGTGACAGTAGTGACAGGTTCACCAACAGGTAGGCAAAAACCAATATCTCTACCGAAGGCATCTTGACCTTTGTCGTCTGTCTCACAAGCCTTGAGAGCATCACTGTGAGTCGCAGCATCATAAAAACCGCCAATAGCATCAGTGGCACCATAATTTGTTCGGAATGTTTGGCAATCTTCCTTCACCCAGCATCTTTGGTCGGCAGTTTGACTAACTTGGGGTATGAGCAAAAAGGCAAAGATTAAGATTGTAAGTAATTTTTTCATTTTTTTATTATTGGTAAATAAAACCCCATTTTTTACCATATATATTATTTAATATGTTTAATTTTGTTTTACTAGGACAGATAGCTGAAAAACAATTTATATTTACATAGGTTATTTTACTTACGTCTATGTCCATTATAAACCCTTTTTTCAATAGCTCTGCTGTTATAAAATATGGGAAGCTCCACATACCTGGTTTAGCACTATAAATATAAGCCCAACAAGGATTATCGTTAGATTCTTCTGTTGTGTTTATACCTACATCATTATATGGACACAAATCTACCATATTGCCATTTTCATCTAAGCCTAACATATGTGTTTCGTCGGTTGGATCATTTGAGTTATTAACATCTACTTTAAAAACAAAGCCCACAACTGCAGAATTTTTACAATCACTTGCCAAATTATCTACATCAGCAGAAGTATAATTCATTAAATAATTTTCTTCCATTGTCTTTTTATTTATTTTGTCCTCTGGAGTGGAATCTTCAAGTGCACTACTGTCTTTAAATCTTCCTTCATTTTGGCATAGTGCTATTATGCTAATATTTGTTATCCATTTCCATGCCCAAAAATCAGTTGCTAATCCAAAACCTGCCTTTACAAAAAAATTTGAATCACCCACTGCTTTACTAAAAAAACCTGTGGCATAGATTTTTCCAGCTATCTTGGCTTGTATACAACTTCTATTTGTTTCATTCACTCCCTGAATACAAAGGTTTCCTGGGGTGCAGTAATCACCGCGACAAAATTGGTCTTCCTTTTCTCCTTTGATAAAATAATCAAAACCACAGACAGATTTATTTTTTAAATTGTTTTGTTCTTGCAAAAGAGATAATCCAGCTACAATCGGATTTACCGTCGGTCTACTTGGTGCTGAATTATTATTTGGTATAAACCATTGTGCTTCAGACATAGCTGTTGTTGCTTTTGCTTCTTCTGATTTTTTGGCAATAGCAATTTGGCTAGTTGCTGGTAATTTATTACAAGCATAAGGGGTGGTACCTTCGGCATTTATCGCCCAGATTCCAGGTAAACGCCAGTTTGTTAAGTAAGGATTTAGATTATTCAAAATAGTATAAGATAAAGCCATAAGTGCTAGTCCGATTAGAGCTCCAAATATTTTTTTCTTAGCTTGTCCAACTGTATCAGAATTACCACCAGAAAAAATATACATTATTCCGGCGACAATGATGACCATGACAGCTACTACTGCACCGACTATAAAACCGTATTTGTAAATAAATTTTATGAATTCTCCTATATTGGTAAATTTGTTTTGACCACCAAAGGTGATGGCTGTCACAGTTTCACCAACCGGCAGACAAAAACCTATTTCTCTACCAAAAACATCGACACCATCTCCATTTGTTTCGCAAGCTTTGCGAGCATCATCGTGAGTCGCAGCATCATAAAAACCACCTAGAGCATCAGTGGCCCCATAATTTGTTCGAAACGTTTTGCAGTCTTCTTTGACCCAGCATCTTTGGTCTACAGCCTGACTAGCTTGTGGTATAAGCAAAAAACTAAACACCAAAATAACAAATAGTTTCTTCATATTTTATTGGTTTAAATTTTTGATGATAATATTATCCCATTCCTCAGCAGATATGACACCTTCTATAATTTTGCCGTTTACTAAATATGTTGGTGTACCACGTAAACCAAGATCCACTGCATCTTTTAGATCTTGTTGGATGTCTGTTAGATTTCTTTGAGTTTTGAAACAAGTATCAAACTTGTTCATGTCTAAACCAAGACTTTGACCATAATTATAAAGTGAATCAGTATCTAATTTTTTGTTGGTAAAGACTTGGGTGTAATATTCCCAAAATTTGTTTTGTTCACTGGCACAAGTACTTGCTAGAGCGGCAGCTATAGCATCTGGATGTATATCAGTAAGTGGTAAATTTTTGAAGACAACTTGGATGACTGGTTTGTATTTTTCTATAACGTGAGAAAAAGTTGGATAACTTGTCTGACAATAAGGGCATTGAAAATCTAAGAAAGTAATAATAGTGACTTTAGCATTAGTATTACCTTGTGTGGGATTGTATTTTCTGACGAACTTTTTGTAATCTGTAGTATCTTGAGGTGCATCTTTGTTTATATCTGTACTGAAGTTTCGCTCATACTCAGAGGTTATTTTTTTTTTGGTTTCAGAATTGCCATATCTAAGTTGTGCTAGATAATAAATAAAAAAAATTAAGAAAAATGTAAAAATTAAGCCGACAATACTAGCTAAAAATATAAAAAAATATTTCCAAAATTTTGATTGTTTAGGCATAGTCGTTGTATAAATAAATGGTGTTCACATTATAACATATTTTTGCTTTTGTCAACAGAGAAACACGAAACACGAATCTTA
>Ga0210057_1002972_pt1 | contig 23734 bp, 22 predicted proteins | sample CryGeyCG2114_010_2_FD_183968 | JGI IMG/M metagenome (GOLD analysis project Ga0210057, IMG submission 183968) | Groundwater microbial communities from aquifer - Crystal Geyser CG10_big_fil_rev_8/21/14_0.10 (SPAdes) (version 2) | ecosystem: Environmental > Aquatic > Deep subsurface > Groundwater ...
TAAATACATGAAAGAGCATATACACCGCTAGGTACGTTGCGTTTCCAAATGTGGCGTCAAGACGCACCCCACCTTGGTTGATGACAAAAAATCCAGCTAGCTGTAGCACTCCGTATATTCCAACAAAAAGTGACACGAAAATTGTGGATTCCCACAAATTCTTCCAGGTTTCCTCAGATCGAAGCGTAGAGATCAAAACGGTAAAGTATGCAAAGAGGTGCGCGAGCGTCACCCACCCTTCCATGCGCTCGAAGTTACTCCATATACTTTTAAAAGCGTTTGCGCCAAAAACATCGGCTACTCCTATTACAAGTACAAAAATGGCAAAAGCACCGAGAAGCCACGAGCGATTAGGCCGATATTCAGGTCGAATGAGCGCCAACGCGAGCCATGAAGCAACCATTATTTCGACAATTATTCGAAAAGTGAAATTCTTCCCTGTAATGAATGGGAAGAAGAGTGACTGCGTCACAAGAAGCGGTATGAATGGAAGTGCAAAAACTCCTCCAAGAACGACGTATCTCAACATCTTCTCAATCGTCATAACCCCCCCACTCTAACAGACCCTCAAAAAGAGCGCCACCTGCTAACATTCCCTATCCAAAGAAATTTGCTAGAGTACCGTCTGGACCGATAAAGAATGAGGAGAATGATGATGACTATTTCGCAAAACCCCATACTGATATTCCAAGAAAAAAGATGTCAAATAACGAAATACCTCCTACATCCCGGAATGTCACTGAATTTCTCTCACTACCATTGCGACAGCTTCATTCTCGTACTTGAAGGCACTGCAATTGTCACAACCGACACTTCTCGCAAACTAATCTCGGAACAAGAATTAAATCCGGTGGTCGTAAGAAGAAGCATTCACAAGACTGTCGTTGAGAATCCCGGCAAAATTACCCTCGTATTCATCGAAATTTGCAAGGGAGAATGTTTCGATGACTGATTCTGGATGTCTCGAAACAACTTAGCAACCCAGATTTGCAACAAACAAATCTGGGTCCTTATTTTAAACAAGTTCGCTGCTTAGCACTATTTTATCCTCGTTGTCTCAACACTGAATTTCTCATATACTCCTTGTATGAAAAAAGCACTGCTGACCGGCATTACCGGCCAGGATGGGTCCTATCTCGCCGAGCTTCTTCTGGAGAAGGGCTACGAGGTACACGGCCTTATTCGACGTACAAGCACTTTCAACACGAAACGAATTGACCACCTTTACCAAGATCCACATTTGCCGGATACGAGGCTTTTTCTCCACTACGGCGACCTCTCTGACAGCAGCAATCTTTCGCGACTCCTTGAGAAAATCGCCCCAAACGAAATCTATCACCTCGGTGCACAAAGTCACGTACGAGTGAGCTTCGATATGCCCGAATACACTGCGGATGTCACCGGGCTCGGCACACTACGAATTCTTGATGCAATCCGCGAATCTGGCGTCGCAAATAACATACGTTTCTATCAAGCTTCTTCCTCAGAGATGTTTGGAAAAGTGCGTGAAGTTCCTCAAAATGAAGAAACTCCATTCCATCCTCGCTCTCCTTATGGTGTAGCGAAAGTATTCTCATATTGGATAACCAGAAACTACCGCGAGGCATATGGATTACATGCCTCAAATGGCATCCTCTTCAACCACGAATCTCCCCGTCGAGGCGAGACTTTCGTCACTCACAAAGTCACTCACGGACTGGTGAAAATAAAAAATGGGACGCAGGAGAAACTTTTCGTGGGTAACCTCGATGCGAAGCGCGACTGGGGACATGCGAAAGATTATGTTGAGGGAATGTGGCTTATGCTTCAGCAAGATGCACCAGGTGATTATGTGCTCGCCACCGGCGAGACCCACTCAGTGCGTGAACTTATTGAATACGCTGGGAGTCTACTGGATTTTGATATAATGTGGGAGGGTAGCGGTCTCAACGAGAAAGGAATCGATAGGAAAACAGGGGAAACGCTAGTCGAGGTCGATCCTCACTACTTCCGTCCCACTGAGGTAGATCTCCTGATCGGAGATGCGTCGAAAGCACTGTCGAATCTCGGCTGGAAACCAAAAATCACTTTCAAGGAACTCGTTCGTCTAATGATAGAGGCAGACCAGCAACAGAAAAATTAGAGTGATGATTACTTTCCTTGCTGAGAATCTCCTAAACGGTATAGTGACGAAGAAATATTTTTTAAGCAATTGAAACCAATTCACATGACAATTTATCTTAAAAATAAAAAAATCCTTGTAACTGGTGGAGGAGGTTTTCTGGGAAGTTTTGTGCTTGAAAACTTGAAATCGAGAGGAGTGCCTGCAGAAAACATTACCGTTCCCCGATCAAAGATTGATGACCTGCGAGACCGCTCAGTATGTGAACGAGTAGTAAAAGGACAAGACATTGTTATACATCTCGCAGCAAAAGCTGGCGGGATTGGTTTTAATAAAGAAAAACCGGGAGAACTGTTTTACGACAATCTTATTATGGGGACAGAGCTTATGGAGGCCGCCCGAAAAGCAGGTGTAGAAAAATTTACATCAATGGGCACTATTTGCTCATATCCAAAATTTACTCCCGTCCCATTTAAGGAAGAGTGCCTGTGGGATGGTTACCCTGAAGAAACAAATGCTCCGTACGGATTAGCAAAGAAGATGCAGCTTGTGCAAGCGCAGGCATACCGCCAACAGTATGGATTTAATGCTATAGCCCTCATGACTGTAAACTTGTATGGTCCACGAGATACATTCGATCCAAAAAGATCTCATGTTATCCCTGCTCTTATCAGAAAAATCGAAGAGGCACAATTACAAGGAAACGATTGGATTGAGGTATGGGGAACCGGAAACGCAACCCGCGAGTTCCTTTACGCTGCAGACGCAGCAGAGGGCATTGTTAGAGCAACAGAAAAGTACAACAATTCTGACCCAGTCAATATAGGATCGGGTAATGAGATTAGCATCCGCGATCTTGTTACTATTATTACCAAGCTTATGGGCTTTTCTGGCGAGATACGTTGGACAAACACAACAGATGGACAGCCGAGGCGATCTCTTGACACGTCCCGAGCGGAGAAAGAATTTGGATTCCGCGCCAAGACCTCTTTCGAGGAAGGTCTCGCGGCAACAATACAATGGTACCGTAATACTATAAAAAGTAGCTCCTAGACAGGACATCTCTGACTCATGATATACAGTGCAATAATCGGTGGGCTTGGCAACCAAATGTTTCAATATGCCGTAGGGCGTGCTTGTTCAGAGCGAGAAAAAACGATTCTTAAACTGGACACAACTGGTTTCGAAACATATCCACACCACTCATACAGCCTTCAACATTTCAATATCATTGAAAATTATGCATCAAGAAAAGAGGTCCGGCGCTTTCACTGGTTACGAGATGCGATCTCGACACAACCTCCTCACTTCCTATATCGTATCTTGCGAAAAATGAAAATCGCTAAACAGGCTCTTAATGCACTAGGGTATGTGCGAGAGTCCCAGCGAACATACGACTCTAGCGTAGTTAAACTTTCCGGCACACGATATCTTGACGGATATTGGCATACTGAAAAGTATTTTAAGGATATTGAAACAATTTTAAGAAAAGAATTTTCATTAAAACAACCCATGGGGAAAGTTGGTCAAGAATTTGCTGCAAACATTCATTCGCAAAATACGCCAATTTGTTTGCATGTTCGCCGCGGAGATTTTGCCAACAATCCTGAAGTGTCAGCACATCACGGAGTTACACCCCTTTCATACTATTATGACGCCGTTAAGGTGTTAGCTAGAAAAGTTGAAAATCCTCACTTTTTCATCTTTTCAGACAGCCTTGACTGGGCGAAAGAAAATATTTCGCTGCCTTATCCAATGTCCTTTGTAGGTCAAGGAGCCGATAAAAATCATGAAGATATTATTCTCATGAGTTATTGCAAGCATCATATTCTTTCCAATAGTACATTTGGATGGTGGGGTGCATGGCTTGCTAATAGCCCAGACCAAGTAGTCATAGCACCTAAAAAATGGCTCGCGAAAGAAATCGATATTTCCGATCGTCTCCCAGAATCTTGGATACAAATGTAGCATATGGAGAAAAAATTTCTTGTTGTAACTTCTATCAACCCCCCTACCGAGGCTGTAAGACGTTTAGCATCTATGCCTGACTACCAAATCATTATGGTGGGAGACAAAAAAACACCCCTTGACTGGCAGGAAAAAAACGTGACCTATCTGTCACCTCAGGTACAGGAAAGTCTTCCCTACTCTCTTTTGGCCCATCAGCCATGGAACGTACCTTCGCGTGCAAATATTGGATATCTGTATGCTCTTGAAAATGGAGCATCGCTTATAACTCAAGTAGATGATGACAATATCCCGAACGAAAAGTGGCAGATCCCGCTGTTTCAAGGATCTTTTGCAACACTCAAACACGATGGATTCATAAATATCTATAGGCATTTCACTGACCAGTTCGTATGGCCTCGTGGGTTACCGTTAGATAAGATTCTCCTACCCCATACAGCTGTAACAACTGAATCGCATCATCATGTGGGTGTATGGCAACATCTTGCCGACAATGATACTGACGTCGACGCAATATATCGTCTCACAAATAACACTCCTGTCTTTTTCGAACAGAAACGTCCGGTTGTATTGAGTGTCGGCACTATCTCACCTTTTAATTGTCAGAGCACCACTTTTTCTCAAGCCTCGGCACCACTTCTATATTTACCAACGTGTATCTCGCCACGTGCAAGTGACATAGTGAGAGGGCTAATAGCGCAACCCATCTTGTGGAAACATGATCTCGCTCTTGGCTTCACAAGTCCGATAGTTCACCAACAAAGAAATCCTCACAACAATTTGCATGATTTTAAAGATGAAATACTCATCTATAATTATTCTGAAGAAATTTTCAATACTGCTATGACATCTCTGTCCAAATCTCACTCAATGGCAGATGATCTTTTCAGTGTATATACTGCATTGTGCACAAAAAATATTATCCCGGAAAAAGAATTAGATTCGCTTACCGCATGGATAGATGATATCCAACTTATAACACGATGAAAAAAGATACCTCACAAAAACCCATTGGGCTCGTAAAATCCACATTCATAAGTGAAGCTGATACTAGAAGAAAACTCGCCCAATTTGTGCGTTCCGCCCCCATATTAAGCATGGGTGAACAAACTTCCCTGTTTGAAACATCATTCGCAAAAAAACAAGGGCGAGATCATGCGGTGTTTGTAAACAGCGGCAGTAGCGCGAATCTCATTCTCGTTCAAGCACTCTTAAATCTAGGGAAACTCAAGCAAAACGACCACGTTGGTATCTCATCAATTACATGGGCTACTAACGTGATGCCTATTATTCAACTTGGTCTTATACCCGTCGCAATTGATACTTCATTACAAACCCTCAATGTTTCACCTTCAACGCTCGCTAAACAACATGCAACAACCCCTCTAAAAGCACTCTTCCTCACTAACGCTCTTGGGTTCTGCGATAACATGAATGAGATTGTACGTTTTTGCAAAAAAAACAAGATACTTTTAATTGAGGATAATTGCGAATCTCTCGGATCTGTTGTCAACGGAAAGCTTCTTGGAAATTTTGGATTAGCATCAACATTCTCTTTTTTTGTTGCACATCACCTTTCCACAATAGAGGGAGGGATGGTCGTCACTGACGATGATACACTCCACCAGGAACTTGTGAAGGTTCGTGCACATGGGTGGGACCGTAATTTATCCAGCAGATCACAGAAAAAGTTGCGGAAAATACACCATGTAGATCCTTTTTTCGCTAAGTACTCTTTCTATGATCTTGCATACAATGTCCGATCTACCGACATACATGCGTACTTGGGTAATATACAACTTCCATACTGGGATACTATAGTTACCAATCGCGCAAAAAACTTCTCACAGTTTGAAATTGCTATGCGAAAAAATCCTGAACTCATAGTGCCCGAGGTTGGACACATGGATATAGTATCTAACTTTGCAATGCCAATTATTGCAAAAGATGTAAAGCTCTTTACAAAATATCGTAAGCGATTCCAAGATAATATGGTTGAAATCAGGCCAATTATAGCTGGCAACATTGCCGATCAACCATTTTATAAAAAATATTCTAGCCAATCTCCCGAGAATAGTAATGCGCGATTTATACATGAGCGAGGATTCTACTTTACTAACAGCCCAGAGCTTACCGTTTCTGAAAAAAGTCGATTAGTTTCTCTATTGCAACCCTAACCTTACCAAAATCCAGAAAACTAACTTTTTTACTTATTCCTCTTGAACTTCTTTAGGAAAGCCTTCCCTGCAGACAATAGACGTGGATGAATACGACCAAGAATCGGAACGATGGACTCCCATCTTTCTGCAAAATACTCATATTTATATGGGTGTACCAAGGCTAATGCAAATCCATTACCCGATTCAATCTCTGCTTGTAATTTAGGATATTTCGATAATTCGCTCTCTTTCACATATATAATTGTGTTCTGTTTAAACCAAAAATTGACTCTGTCATCATTCCATATCTTTCGACGAATACAATCTACAGGGATATATCCATGTTTTTTGAAAATGTTTGCCCAATAGGCGGGCCACTGCTCATTCACATGATGAACCCCTCCCTGATGAGGTATTGCTGCTGAAAACAGAACAACTGGTGCAAGTTTTACTATACTCTCAATAAAGCCCTCAGCCGATGAGATTTCAAGATGTTCAGCGGTCTCGAGAGAAACAGCAAGGTCGAAACTTTTTCCAGTCTCAAAAGGTTCCTCAAGATTTCTTGGAGAAAAACTCGCCTCTGGAATCACGAGACGCGAACGATCAACCCAATCGTTATCGACTCCCTGCACTTCTATGGCGCCATTATCTCTAAAAACTGACAACCACATACCAACACCGCAGCCAATATCCACTATCGATTTTACCGAAACATATTCGAGCACAAGCGGGACTATTACACGAGCCGACTCTTCTCCATTTTCATAAGCAAATGCGTTTGCGGATGATTGTTCCATAATTATCCTTGTAGATCTTTCATTCGCGATAAATATGAATCTCCATTTTTAAGCATCTCTATGGGAGATCCTTCCTCAAGGATATTTCCATTTTCTAGTACTACAATTTTATCTGCTGACGTAATAGTAGAAATACGATGCGCTATGACAATGAAAGTTATACGCCCTCTCAATTCATCAATTGCTTGCTGTATGGCTCTTTCGGATTCTGAATCAAGAGAACTTGTGGCTTCATCTAATACCAAAACTGAAGGTTTTTGTGCGAGCGCTCGTGCCAATACAATTCTCTGTTTCTGTCCCGCTGAAAGCGAAAAACCTCGATCCCCGACAACTGTCTTGAATCCTTCGGGCAAATACATTATTTCATCAAATATGTGAGATTGCCGTGCAGCATGTTCTATATCCTCTTTGGAAATAAAGTCTCTATAAAAACGAATGTTTTCCTCAATTGAGGCATTGAATAAGAAAAGGTCATGAGAAACATATCCTACTTCTTTTCTCCACTCGTCCAAGAGTACGTTATCAATCGGCTCTCCATCAATACGAATCACCCCTTCTGATGGAGGAATTAGCCGAAGCATCAAATCCGCCATGGTCGTTTTCCCGCTCCCTGACTTTCCAATGATGCCAACGAAAGATCCCTTCTCTATCGTGCAGGAAATGTGTGAGAGAGCGGGAATCTCTGAGTGATATGAGAGGGAAATGTCCTCGAGAACTAATTCCTTTTCGAATCTAAAATGTTGTGACCCTTTCATTACCTTCTGAGTGCCAGATTGTAGACTATCCTTGAAATGCCCTATGTTAACGGCAAAAGGTATGAGATCTGCAACCGAATGAAGCGATGCTTGCGTAGATTGCATGTAGGTGAATATCTTTTGAATTAGATAGAGAGTCGCTATAAACGTTGGTAAATTAAATCCAGGCATCTTATATGCAATTCCGAAAAGAATAATGATAAATATCACGCTGAAAGGTTGAATGAAGTTGATACCCAATGAGTGGGTTACCACCGTACGCATATAAACCCCCCTCATCACTTCAATTAACTCTCTTCCTTTTTGAGTTATTATGCTATCGACTCCGCTGGCTTTCACTGTTTTTAGTCCCGCTATATATTCAATGAGATGTTGAGTCAATCTTTTTTCAATATTGCTTGTTTCTTCACCCAAAACTACTGTTTTTCTTACAAGCGGATACAGTAAAAACAAAAGGACTATTCCAGCAAAAAACGTAATTACAGTAATAGTAAACGAAATATTTAGCGCAATAACAAAATAAATAAGAACACCAGTGCCTGACTGAATGAATTGAGCAACAACTTCAAGTAAGTTCGCAGTTTTCCGAACATCCCAGTAAATAGTATTTTGTATGTAACCAGTCTTGTACTTTCCTATCAGCAACCAGGGCGCACTCAAGACTAGCTGTAGCATTGAACCCCCCTCTCTGCTCATGAAGCTCGTACTGATGTACGCCCGCATCCATGCAAATATAGCCAACACAGCTGCTCTGGCTAAAAATAGCACTGCAATAAAGCCCAGAAGAAACTTGAAACTAAACGGAATCCCCCAAAAAGCAAAAATTCCTTTCATAATCTCCGTTATCGACCCCGATGGAAGTGACCCAGATTCCCCCAACAAAAAAGACAAAAGTGGTATGACTGCGCTGATTCCTATACCATCTAGTATTGCACCAAAAATCCCTAAAATTGTAAGAACTACTAGATGTTTCCTGTAACCCTTAAATGTAGAGTTCAGGGTGCGTATTTGCGAAAATCCAATATTCATTCATCCTAGAGTACTCTGAAATTAACCAAAAACAAAGGACATCTACTGGTCTTTCTGAATCCAAATTCTAGACTATTGGTAGTAAAATGATAGTCTGAGTGCACATGTCGGCTATAAAAAAAGCCTCAGAGGCCTTGTTCATATATCGTTTGATGCCGAAGCTTATATCCTCACTAAAGGGAGGGGTCGTTTCCCTTGAGCCCAAAAAACCACTGCGTGGGAAAATCTTGCTTTCATATACCACTCTCCCATTTCTGGGGAAAAAAAGAGTTCTCGGTGGGCACACCAATCAATGGGAGTGTATCGAAATTGCAAACTCATTCTTAGAAAAGGGATACGCAGTTGATGTTATTGATTCAACAAACAATACTTTTGAACCGAAACATGACTACTCATATTTTATTGATGTTCACTCAAACTTGGATCGCATAGCCCCCCTTTTAAATTCTGATTGTATAAAAATACTCCACGCAACAACATCTCATTGGGTGTTCCAAAATTATGCAGAGTACGAACGCTTGCTAGCACTCCAGAAACGAAGAGGGGTATCCCTTCTGCCGCGCAGACAACTTCCTCCTTCACAGTCCGTGGAAATCGCCGACGAAATTACACTTCTGGGGAATGAGATAACTGAAACAACCTATTCGTATGTTAAGAAATCACTCACGCGAATTCCTCTGTCAACAACTCATGAATTTCCCTCACCAAAAGATAAAGATTTTGAAAAAGCTCAAAAAAGTTTTCTTTGGCTTGGCGGGGTTGGCATGGTACACAAAGGTCTTGATCTCGTACTAGAGGCATTCGCGTCTATGCCTGAGTACAACCTTATTATTTGCGGAAAGGTGAAAAATGAGTCTGATTTTACAACTGTTTACCATAAAGAATTATTCGGGCTATCCAACATTAAGGTTGTGGGACTGGTAGATCCAGGAAGTCAGAGTTTTGAAGAAATTCGACAATCAACGATTGCTCTTCTATACCCCTCATGCTCAGAAGGTCAGGCTGGTTCAGTGGTAACTTGCATGCACGCAGGACTAATTCCGGTTGTTAGCATCCATTCAGGAGTAGATGTTCATGAGTTCGGTACTATTCTTAAAGAAAATTCCGTAGAGGAAGTTAAGGAGGCGGTGCGCACACTTGCCTCATCTTCTACAGACGAGATCCGTCAACGCTCAATTGCATCTTGGGAATATGCGCGCAAACATCACACGAAAGAAATCTTTGGAGTAGAGTATAGAAAGTTCGTCGAATATTTAGAGAAAAAATACCATTCTTCCTAAACCCATATGGATGAATCTCCTCTTATCAGCGTCATTATTCCTACGCACAACGAGGCGCCAACGCTCGAAGTTGCTGTTCGCTCAATAATGGAACAAACGTACAAAAATCTTGAAATCATAGTTGCAGATGATTGGAGTACTGATGCCACTCAACAGATTATAAAAACATTGGTAAAAGAAGATCCACGGATTCGATATATCAGAACTCCGACCGAAAACCAAAATAAAACCGACTGGCGTGGCACAAATATCAGCGTTGGTTATGATGTGCGCAACTATGCAATGGAATCTTCTCGTGGCGACTGGATAACCTTTCAAGACGCTGACGACGCTTCTCTTCTTAATCGTGTTGCGGTGCAGTTGAGTCTAGCTCTAAAATATAATGCGACCCTCATTACCACCGGATGGCTACCACTGCGAGAGGATTATTTAAGAAAGAAATTGGACACAACAAAGTTCGAGAAAGACTTTCCCGAACCCTCTGCATCACCAAAAACAATTGCAGCTATAGCAGTAGAAGCAAAAGGTCTTCTTTCTGGGAATGGGCTGTTGAATCAATACATTCCTTTTGAAATAAAAAAACGACTATTACGACCTCTCTTCTGGGGCAACTTAAAACCATATCCTGGAGCAGACAATAGTATGTTTTTTAAAAAAGAGGTTATTCAAAAAGTGTCATTTCGCTCCCGCAATACACGAGTATGGCCCGCCCTGAGTGGCCGTGGAGTAGGAAGAGATTTCGTCTTTCAGGTCGCGGAAACATTTCAAAACAGTTTCTCGTTCCTTCATCCGCTGTATCTATGGCGAATTAGGGACATTCCAACAGACTCTGACGCTTTTTCCCGGTATCTTATATGAAATTTTCAATAGTCACTCCTTCGTACAACAGCGCGAAGTACATTAGAGAAACTATCGAAAGTGTACTTACACAGAAAGGGCCATTTGAAGTTGAGTACCACGTGCAAGATGGAGGATCAGCTGATGAAACAATAACGATTTTAGAGGAATATGATGAACGTGTAAGAAACCGAGAATTCGGTCAGTCTCTAACATTTACCTGGAAGTCTGAAGTTGACCGGGGTATGTACGATGCAATCAACAAAGGTTTTTCGCAAGTCTCTGGAGATGTCTACGCCTGGATAAATGCTGACGATGCATACGAACGTGATGCCTTTGCCCAGATAACTCATATTTTAGAATCTTATCCTGATATTGTCTGGCTAAAAGGAACAAGTTCTTTGATAGATGAATCAAGCAAGGTGCTTAGAGAGGGTCGCTGTTTTATATACCGACAAGACTGGCTTAAGCGTGGAGTATATGGCGTGCGAGCATATCATGTAGAGCAGGATAGTGTTTTTTGGCGCTCCTCCCTCTGGGATCATGTGCATTCCATTCCAAACCAATATCGTTTGGCTGGTGATTATTGGTTATGGACTCAGTTTGCTCTCTATACAAAACTTTGGTCCGTTAATGTGCCAATTAGTCGGTTCAGAAAGTCACCCTCTCAGCTAAGTAAACAAGTGAAGCAATATCGTGACGAACAACTTGCAACAGCTCCAAAGAGTCACTCTGTGGGTGTGTTTTTTGGTCTTTGGTCAAAAAGTTTGCCTTTTGGATGTAGTTGGATATTTGAATTTTTATATCCTATATTTTTCTTCCGCTCAGTCGAATATATTCGATCAAAAAATGGTAATAAGACAAAAAGTTCTACCGTGCGATTTTGGGTTCACTAATGCCACTGAAAAATTGGATCAATTTCTTTGCGGTCTTGTCAGCTTCACACTCTCTGACTACATACTCTCGCGCCGCTTTTCCTAAACGCTCTCGCAGTACACTGTCTGAAAGCACTTGTTCAAGCGCCTGTCGGAGGGCTATCGGGTTACGCGGAGGCACCAAAACGCCTGTAACCCCATCTTCAATATACGATTCAAGAGTTGGTGTTTTCGTTGCAATTACCGCTTTTCCCATTGCCATGGCCTCTACCACCGTAGTACTACCCGCCGCATCATTGATACCTCCACTTATATCAAGTGGCACTACAATTACTTTCGCTTCTCCATATGTTTGCAGGAGTTCTTCAGTTGAAAGCTGTTTCTTTTGAACAAAAGAAGGGATTGATTCCAGTTTGTCCATCTGTCTTGATTTGCTTACTACGACAGAAGTATCCATGCCAGAAGCCGCTTCAAATAAAGTTTCGTAATCGCGACACGGATCAAATCCTGGAGCAAAGATGTAATTTTTTTCTGCATTTTCCCTCGGAGAGAAAAACTTAGTATCCACCCCAAGTGGAATGTAGGAAACTCTGTCCTTCATGTGAGGAAAGAGCGTCCGCATCTTTTTTTCCTCATACTCACTAATGGTAATAATCCCCGCCGCTCGACTAATCAACCAATGAAGTATTTTCCCCTTCACTCCCGGGTACTTGTTTAAGAGACCCGAGAGACTGAAGTCATACATAACCCAAGCGGGCGTACGCAAACGAAACAAAGTGTGAATGAATTGGGCTCCAAAAGCGTTTGAGGCAAACACCACATCATAAGAAAGCAGTTCCCAAAAAAGCGGAACATGTTGAAAATACACCCCCCCCACTTTTCTCATCAATAGTGAGATCTGTTTTGAAAAATACTGTTCAAGCTCAAGATGTTCTGCGTCTACCCCATATTTCTCCAAACGAAACATTCCGTAAAATGAATTATCGTGCAGTGCGCCACAACGAACCATTTCTGGCTCTCCCACCCTGGTTCGATTGAAAAGATATGCAACGCGCATGGCCCTACTATACTTGTTTCTTTCTTTTGCGATAGTGTTCCTCCACCATATCCAACCCTCTCTCCTCCTCTTTTGTATTTGATTTTTCTGTCCTGTGAATAAACCCTCTTTCGCCCTCAAGACAGTACGTGCTCATCCGATAATAAGGGGAGAGTGCCCTCACTTTGTTTGTGAGACCCTTTTGCATAATCATGTCGCGCAACGGCTTATCATTCTGGTTCCAATCGCTCAGCTCAGAGAAATCCCCTGTGGTGCTGAATTTTCCTTCACGTGTGAGAGTTGTCCGAGAAAGGTCAAATGACCCCCCCATTATGTCAAGCATTTCTTTTGTGAAAAATTCGAACGAACCGCGGACTGCAAATACCTTCGGCAAGTGCAACCACTGCCGCAATCGACGCTGCGAATTTCCTGTTGAATTTGAGAGAATCAACCAATCGTTCTGCGGCAAAATATCGTTGAGCATCTCGTCGGTGAGTATGAAGTTATCATCGTGAGTGAAAAGAAATTTGTCATACATTTTATAGTCATGCTTCTCAAGCCACTGATTCGTATTACCCCAATCTCCCATCGTATTCGGTTCAAGTATATATTGCCAACCAAGTGCTTTAATTTCTTCCACACTTGCCACTTTGCGATAGAGTAGTCGATCATACAAATCACGTCGTGTGTATCCTAAATTCGCAAGTGTGTCACTCTTCTCCTCAATTGCAAATGATGGGTCTCGATGAGAGATAAGGAAAAAATCAACTTCCCATCCAGCTGGAACTTTTTGCGCTGCCATCTGTTCGAAAAAGAGTATAGGGAAATGCCAGCCACTAGCTACTACTGCGAGTCGTTTCATATGTTTGATTGTATCCAATATTATTTATTTACACGAGCAAGATAGAATCCCCGACAGTTTGGAAAGTCTACTTCCTGTGCCACATATTTTTGACGCCAAAAACGTTCAAAAGCAATGTAATTTCTAACGTACCCAGCAAACACCACCACCTCACCACGAAGAAGGCCTCGTAGAATACGCAGTGCAGCCTGCAGCAACGACCACACAGTAACAAAATACATAAAACCTAGGAAAATGTGTCTGACCCTAGATTCGTGCATTGCCGCGAACATCTCCCGCCACTGTTCATCAGAAAACTCATGCTCATTTCGATAGATAAATACAATCCCATTCTGATCTTTTCCGATTTCTTTCCAAGAATCAGCATTCAACGCATCAAACAAGCGTACTTCATCACATTCAGTAAAGACACGTCGAAGTCGATCTACCCCTTCCTGCGTTACTTCCGAGGCGACAATTTTTACGTTCGGCATTCTCTGTTTCAAAAAATATTCAAAAACTCCTCCTCCAGACCCAATTGAATACACAGTGGCAATGTGCTTCTCTTCAAGAAGTGTGACAAACGCCGCGACCCTATCATGAAGCCGAGCATCTTGACCATCTTTTTGAAGAGCGAGCTCTCGAATCCATGTTTCTCTATCTTCAGGGATACTGTATCGAGGATGATTGTTGCGCAATATCAACCAGTTCTCTGGAGTCAGTTCAGTATCGACTAGCGACAGGCCAACCTTCCCCAACAATACATAATGTTTAATTGTGAGCGGAACCGGTATCTTATTTAGATACTTCAAAAACCGGATTATCATGATTGCGTATCATTGAACTCCTTGACCGATTCAGTAATGCGCCGCACATCCTTTACCGATACACCCATATGCAATGGGAGAAGTAAATACTGGCTCTCTAGTTCGTCCATCATAGGAAATATCTTCCTACCACCAAAAATAGTATATTGATCATTTCGATAGTGGTGCATTCCACTCTCTACGCCACGATCTTTCAAATACTCCCTCAGTGCATCACGATCTTTAGTTATCACTAAAGCGAACCATGGATACGCCACTATACCTCCTATGTTGTATTCTTCTATAAGTCTTTTACGGTGGGAAATAATTCTAGGTAAAACTCTAAGATTTCCTCTTCCTAGTGCCCCTGCAATATCATTCATGTGATACTTATATCCGGCTTCAAGCAAATCGGTGTCACCTTTTTTCTGTTTTTCTTCTCTATCGTACCCAAACCAACGCAGACGCTTCGCTTTTTGATGATCACTTTCGCTTTTGCACATTAACATTCCCCCGTCCCCAGAAGTCAGTGCTTTTATAGCCTGAAGAGACACGCAGGTGAAATCAGCCTTTCCCCAAAAATCTGAACCCACTGCTTGCGCGGCGTCTTCAATTAATATTATTCCTTTCTCCCTTGAGACCTCCAGAAGCTCCCTGAGCCCGCGGTTGTTACCTCCAAAATGCACAAAAACGATGGCTTTTGTTTGAGGAGTAATTTTTCTTTTTACGTCCTCCACATTTACATTCAAATCTTCTGCTGTATCAGCAAAAACAATATTTGCCTTTCTGCGCGCCAAAGGAATGTTTGTTGCGGTACAAGTTAACACGGGGGTAATCACCTCATCACCCTCCCCTATGCCCGCAATATCATACGCGATCTCCAAGGCAGCGGTACCAGAATTAACTGCCGCAACATGTTCAAATCCGAAAAAATTAGCAAACTCTTTCTCAAACGCTTTGACTTGAGGACCTTCAGCCAGCTGCCCACTACGCAGTGTCTTGAGCACATTCCATACAGCACCCCAGCTTACATACGGTTGAAATAACTTTACTCGTCGCATAAATATTCTTTTAGTCCCTCCTCAAAAGTATACACCGGATTCCATCCCAATTCTCTTATGCGAGTGCTGTCCATTTGATACTTCAAATCCATTCCTGGGCGCTCAGATGGATGAGTAGTTACTGTGCGGCCAGTAACTTCTTCAGCTTTTTTTACAAGCTCAGAAACCGTAAATCCATCGTTTAAAGTCATATTGTATATTCCTTGCCCCCTCTCAAGAATTAATTCAATAGCAGGAGGAATGTTTTTAACATAGATATATTCTCTGTACCCTTTTCCTTCTTGATGAAGCGGTATCGAGTATCCTTCATCCATACTCCTTTTTATTGCCGAAGTGATTTTTGCTGAATCTTGTCGAGGCCCAAACACATTACAGAAGCGTGTTTCCGCTGTTTTCCCTTTTAAAGAATCGTAGGTGTTGTCGTAAGAAATCCGCATCAAAGACCCTACTGCCTTTGAACATGAGTATGGATTTTTAGGATTCATCATTTCTCCTTCCTTTTTCTTGTATTCACATTCTCCATACACTTCGTCAGTTGAGACGTACACAAACTTTTTTAGATTCGGCAACTGCCTGCAGGCTTCAAATGCGTGCAAATTCCCTCGAATGTTTTTTTCGAGCGTACGTCGAGGCTCGCGCACCGAGTAGTCAACGTCACTAATTGCCGCCGCGTGTATTACATAGTCTGGCTCTTCTTTGACTATCAAATCAATCACTTTTGGATCTGCCATGTGAAAATGATGATGCATGAACGAGCCATCGATAATCTGAGGATTGCTTCCTTCTGAGAGATTATCAATGACGACAACATTCCATCCTTTTGCCACGAAATATTCTGTGACATGGGAAAAAATAAAGCCTAATCCTCCGGTAATGAGAACCTTTGGCTGCCCCTCTCTATGCGGAGGGTTTGTTTTCCCGAAGCGCCTGAACCAAGTACGGAGAGAAGGAATCATATCGAAGGTAGTGCTCAAAAACATACCGCGCTTTTCGCTGCATTGCAATGAATTGTTCCGTACTTAATGAGTAGTGAAAATCAGCAAGAATCTTTGGTAAATCGTGTATATCAGAATAGTCCACAAACACGCAAAACTCCTTATAGTCAATAACATCCTCAAGTGGAAGCACACATGCAGTGTCTAAAAAAAGAGGGATGCGCCCCAGTGATAGAGTTTCGTAAAATCTTGTTGCTGCGTTTGCATCCCCTCGAATGATTAGAGTGTAGTCTGAATTAAGAATGTTAGCTACAAATTCTTGACGATTCTTTTGAGGGTCTCCTTTTAGCGTATTCGTGTGCCCAGAATATGAAGACCTGATGATAAATTGTGAATCTACTAAAGAAGAAGCTTGCATTATGTTTATGGCTTTTTCTCGCCAAAATACTCCTTTTTTGTACACTTTGTAGTGCGACTTTAGAAGAATGAGTATTCGAAGCGGGATCTCTTTTATGAATGTTCGCACTCTCTGCTTAAAATGCACACTTCCCCATCCTACAAAACCAACTGATGGAATTTCTCGCTTTTCCCTCTCCACAAAAAGTCCTCCGGCATACGATTCTAGAAGATCTTCACAAGGAATTGGCATCGTTATTTCGTGGGCTGGCAAATCAAATCGATATTGATTAATACGCAACACTCTACTGTGAGGGATTTTCACTTCTCCGTGTCTGTCGCCGCTTGCATCTATTAGAAGAGGTTTTTCGTGCGCCTGTGCTTTTTCGACTATTCTATGTAAAAGTTCCGGGTGCTTCTCCTTGATATGCCAGTAATCGTGCGGCACAAGTACGTACTCCGATTCATCAATGGAAGAAACTAATGTCGCATATCTCTTGTCAAACCCATGATCACTAACCGTTTTTTCATTATACGGAGTCTCCTTCTTGTGTATTGTTCCCCAGAATGGATACAAGATAAGCACATAATCGAGACCTTCCGCGATTAAATCTGGGTCTACATACAATCTCAAAGGTTCAATATTCATAAACTCATCGTATCTCATATGTCTGGAAAAAAAAGTGAGGGCTCTCATCGCTGAGAGCCCCCGACCGCAGTGCCAGATGAGCGTAACATCCGAGAAGGCAAGCGCGTCTGCCCCATCGAATGTTCATAGAGTGTTGCTGCTGCACCAGGATTGAATGGAATTTTCAGAGCAGCCCGAACCTCGCGCTCAACGAGATCGCGCAAACGAACAATCTCTTTCGGAGAGAGTGCATCGGTCGCCACATGTGACACATATCCATCATCGGGGTCGCCCTTGTAGTAATCAGCCTCCTCCAGGTAATTCACTGGAGTCTGATACAAGCGATCTCCGTTTGAACATGTGTACACCCATCGCCCTTCCTCGAGAACCGCCTCGTCGTAATACGGCGATCCTGGGTACGGCGTAATGATCGTCACATCGAAGTCCGAAGGACGCACATCGAGAAGCCACTGCCGCGTTTCTGCGATGGTCTCTCGAGATTCCCCCGGATGCCCCACAGACATCAGAGCCTTCACCTTAAGCCCACTCTCGCGAGCAATATCCATGCACCGCGTGTTGTCCTCACGCGAGGCACGCTTCTTGATATTCTCCAGAATACGGGGCGATCCGGATTCAAACCCAACAAGAATCCAGCGAAACCCGGCCTCGTACATGGCGTGTGCTTGCTCTTTTGTGAAGAGCTCGGCTTTTATAAAACCGCGTAAGCGCCACTCTTGCCCGAGTCGTTGCTGCGCTTGCTTAATAGCCCTCATGAGCGCAACCATGTCCTTGTTTACATTGAGCTCGTCGTCGTAGAACATGAATCCCCGATATCCATACTCGTGGTTTATCGAGACCATCTCTTCAACGATATTTTCGCTGCTCCTTGTACGAATATTTCGCAACATAGGAGACAATCGTCCCGCACAGAATCCACACCCGAAAGGGCATCCAAGCTGGGCGATAAGCGATGTCGCACGAACCCCATCGATCTGGTAGTGATAACTGTCCATGTCGATAAGGCCACGAGCCGGTGGATTGGTATTTTCGAGCTCCTGGTTCGTCAGGAACAGCTCTGAGCGCCGATCGTCGGCGTCCACCACCTTGGGGGCGTTTTCCTCGCAGGCAAAAAAGATGGCTTTTTCTCCATCTCCTGCAACAACAACGTCACACATACTCGCAAGCTGTTCTAACGCCGCTGTCGCGCGCCCAGAAATGTTAAGCTTACGCTCACGTTTCTGCGCCGCAACAACCAAAGTAGGATGAGGTCCACCAAGAATGATTTTCTTTTGAGGGCTTATTTCCCGTATCGCCTGCACTATCTCTCGTGTAGCTGGCATTTGTGCCGTCGTGGCAGAAATACCAAAGACGTCGGCGCGCGAAGTTCTCGTATGTACTTGCACAGCTTCCGGAAAGTTCTGATATCCCGAAAGATCCAGAACCTCGACTCCCCACCCAGCTGCTTCCAGTGAGGCAGCGACCTTGAGAACACCGAGGTTCACAAAGACGCGCTCATCAAGAAGGAATACTGAGGGAGGTATGATCAGACATACCGTTTTCATTTGCCTATCCTCTTAGACCATGCCTCTCATGAGTATAGAAGAAATTACCCTCGACTCAAGGACTAAAATAATTGTCATTTATATGTCTCTTTCAATTCGTTCGCTAGGCGGGATAGACTGTGCTCTTTCTCAACGAATGTAATTAATGCGTTTGATCGTCTTTCATAATCCTCATCCATTAACTCGATCGATTTTTTTATTTGCTCAACTAACTCTTCCACATTTCCGCATTCATAAAATCCTATTTCACTAACCATTTCTTTAACTGACTCGTTACATACCACAACCGGAAGTCCACATGCCATAGCTTCAAAAATAGTTTTGTCTAAGCTCCCGGAAGGTGTGAGATTTACAAAGATTCCGTGCCTATTATAAATGTCAGGAAGCTTTGCATAAGTAACTCCTCCATGGAAAGTCACTAACTCTTCGTCCATCAAATGAGCGGCAAGTGTTTTTACGTATTCAAAATATTTTTCCTGTCCGATCACTGGATCTCCATAGATTGAAGTTTTCACCGATATGCCTTGTTTATGCAAAATGCGTAGCGCTTTGATGAGTTCATGAACTCGTTTTATTTCTGAAACTCTTCCAACCGAAAGTATGCTTTTTTTGTCTCTATCTATTCGGTCGTCTTTTGCAAACATATCTGTATCAATTCCCACCGGCATCATTTGGGAAGTGCTATATCTCCTTGAATACGCAAATGAAGACGTGTAGAAAATTTTGTGTGGAAGAATGTGGCTTATTCTAAGATATAGACTTCCTTTCTTGTGGTTATACCAAAGCGCAACCTTTTTTTTCAACAATCTCCACACTATGCCCCCAAGAAATACGTATTCCGGATTCATGTGTACTAGCACCCCCTTGTACTCGTTCCTTAATTTCCATAGAAAGCGATAGAAATTCAAAATATACCTGGCCCGAGATAGACCTTCTTCTTTCCCCAAAGAAAATACCGAGACATTGTCTGGTAGATCATATTCTCCTTTTCTGAGACAAATGACGTAAATGTGCTCAAATTGTTTAGAAAAAACGATGATCCAACGATGAAAGAAGCCCAATACTGAATCGTTTCTATCTACAACCTGAGTAAGTATCAAGATTTTCATAGAATTCTTCTAGACTATCTCTATTATTCCATTGCTCCAATAACACGTTCACCAAGCTTAACCAATGTATGTTGTGATACAACTTCTTCGAGCATCTCCGTTATGCGAGATGCTGGCTGTCCTGAAGACGAGAGCCTACCCTGCAATTTGATTGAGAGACTACTTGCATTCTGGGTTTCAAACCATAGGTCCACACCTGCGGCATCTTTAAAATCCTCACTTGCAGCTATCGGAATACAGCCGCACGCCGCTGCTTCGATGATAGTTTTGTCGAACATTCCGCTCCTACTCATATTTACAAAAATCTCGTGTGCCGAATATATTGCGGGCGTCTCGACATTTGGGACGCTCGCGTGGAAAAAAACTCTGCTTTCCAACCTCTTTTCTTCCACTGAATACTTTACAGTATCGTAATAATCTTTATCACCAGGCAATGCCTCTCCATATATATGCGCAATGAACTGTACTCCTCTCTCGTGCAGCAAAGCTAGCGCCTCGATGAGCACATGAATGTTTTTGGAGGGAGCAATTCTCCCCAAGGAAAGAATTGTGCGCGGTTTGCGCTCAATCCCATGTACAGATTTGAATATTTCTGTGTCAATTCCGATCGGCATTAGCTCTGTTTTCTTATATTTCGCCGTATACGAATATTGCGAGGTGCAGAAGATTTTTGTGCAAAACAGTACAGCAAGATCAGTAAGTCGTGATCCTGCATAGTGATTCCTCCACAGATATATGCGTTTGCGCAATAATTTCCACAGCACTCCTGCAAGAATCACATACTCCTGATTCATGTGCACGAATACGGTGTCGTAATTGTCCCGCTCTTGCCATACATATGCATAAAAGTTAGTCATGTTTTTGAGGCGTGATTCGTCTGTTTCTTTGCCAAGCGAAAATACACGCACGTTCTCAGGAAGATCATGTGTTCCAGCTCTAAGACAAATCACCACAATATGCTCACAATGTTTTGCAAATTCATCAATCCATCTATGAAAAAACCCAAGAATTGGATCGTTTTTATCTACAACTTGAGTTAGTATGAGTAATTTCATATTGTTGTCCTTAAGTCTTTAGCGTACGCCATTACATATTCTTCAAAAGAAGAATATGGATAGTTTTTGAGTTCTCCTCTTTTTCCTTCACTAAGTATTTCAACGATCTTATGAGCAAATGTTCGCGGAGTGTTTGCGGCAATGTGCGACCCTGATTCTCGAGCAACACCAACATCGTTTGCAACAACGGGAACCCCTGAAGCAAGGGCTTCAACTATGACCATTCCATATCCATCATAAAGAGATGGGAAGAGCATTACGTCCGCCATTGCATAGTATGGCAACGGATCGCGCCATCCTACACACTCAAACCACTGGTTAACACCTAAAGCTTTTGCTTTTTTTGTTAGTATCCCCGCCTCGCTTCCTTGACCCACGACAACAAGCCCCGCCTCTTTTTCTCCACCTTCACGCAGAATCTTTAAAGTTTCAAGTGCGAGAGAGACGTTTTTTTCTTTTTCAAGGCGACTCACAACAAGAAGCATTGGATTAAAACGTTCATGTCTCGCTCGCTGCACACCTCTATATTTCTCAACGTCCACAAAAATTGGTAAGACTGTAATTGTTGATTTGGTTATATTTCTATCTTCAATCAACTCCTTGATTCTCTCTGAAACCACTCGAACACGCTGAGCCTTTTTCAAAATTATACGCGCGATAACCAATCGGGCGCGATTAAGCCAGGAGTGTTTTGCAAACTCCGGAGAAAATAAGTCCGTATGTACTTGCACATGTAACGGAACTTTAAAATGATTTGCAATAAAAAACCCAGCTAGACCAGATTCAAATGGATCCTGCGTCGTTACCACATCAGGCTTCGTGAGTGTTTTGGCGATTTTGATTGCATCAACTATGTACAACCACCTACTTCTGGAACGAGTTGCATACAACGATAACTTATCGACAATTTTTTCCTTTTGGCAATTTTGATTTAGCCGGCTAAAAACAATAGTGTCTACCGAGCCCAGTGCTTTTGCATACTCAAGCGCTCGCGCTTGCACTGCGCTACTGTCGTCGAAAACATTCCTGTCGGTGCTAATGCTGAGAACGTGCATAGTTCAAAACTTCCATTACTCCTTTGATTGTATTGTCTAGAGAAAACTCGTGCGCCTTTCTAAATGCTCGCTCAGCATGAAGTTCTGATTCCTCGGGATGCTCAAAAACATACCTAATTGCTTTACGTAAAGATTCTTCATTACCAACCTCTACAAGTATCCCTTCAGCTAGATCTGTTATCACCTCAGGATTGCCACCCACGGACGTAGCGACAACTGGCGTTTTTAGACCCATAACCTCTACTAATGTATGTGAGAGCCCTTCGTACGCAGAGTTAAGTACAAACACATCAGCATTTTTACACCACCCTAGCATCTCTTTCCTTGGCAATGCACCAGTAAAAGTAACTCTGTCTAATATCCCCTTTGTATCGGCATGTGCTCGTAAATCTTTTTCTTGCGGACCATCTCCGACAATCACCAAATACCAATCCTTCTCTAAAGCCACTACAGAAATAAGTTCTTTAAAACCTTTCCACGGCACCAAGCGACCAACAGAAACTATGACTTTCCCAAACGGCTTCTCTCCCGGCTCTATAAATTCAATCGGGAACTCGATACCGTTGTAGATCCTTCGCACGCGTTTTTCCGAAACTCTCCATCCAATAATAATATTTTTTAAGTAATCACTCGGAGCAATAACAACAAGAGCCGCCCTAACAGTCCATCTCTGTATCCACCGCATAATTTCAATCCACGGCGCATATCTTCTCGTTTGAAATGTATCTAAATCATCTTTCACTCCAAATTTCTGTGTCGCCTGCTCCCATGCGTAATCTCCAGGTACTCGCACCACTGCTCGCGTGTCAGCAAAAATACTCCCAAGCATCGCAGGAAAGCCGCTGCTTACTGTGTCTTGAATCAAGACTACGTCGGCCTCTTTAGCAGCTTTAAATACTTTCCAAAAATACACTATATGGCGTATACCTTTTGGAAATTTCTTTACAGCACCAAAAGGCAGGACTTCTACTTGGAATCCCTCCTCCGGCAACCTCTCCTCGAGAAGCGCCGTGTACGTGGCCGGGCCGCCGATTTCTGGCGGATATAGCGGCGTCGTTATAAGCACCTTCATGGCTATACTCTAGCGTAAAGCACCAATATGTGCGAGATATCTTGCTTACTACAAGAAAAGCGTGTCAAATACTCGAGCCTTCATGTCTCGAGCAACAGTATCCCAATTATATTTCTCCGTTGCTAATTTTTTCGCCGTTTGTACAACACACATCACTTTTTTTGGCTCTTTAATAATGTCTCGAATTGCACCAGCGATTTGGTTCGGTGAATTCTTGTCGACAGCCCACCCGGTGGTCTCTTTATCTGGATTTCTTTTTTCATCAAACAAAAAATCTGCAATTCCACCCTCTTGTGTAGCAATTACAGGAAGCTCGGCGGCAAAAGCTTCTACAAACGAGTTACCCATGCCTTCTGATCGTGACGGGCGAATAAATA
>Ga0210057_1002973_pt1 | contig 23733 bp, 16 predicted proteins | sample CryGeyCG2114_010_2_FD_183968 | JGI IMG/M metagenome (GOLD analysis project Ga0210057, IMG submission 183968) | Groundwater microbial communities from aquifer - Crystal Geyser CG10_big_fil_rev_8/21/14_0.10 (SPAdes) (version 2) | ecosystem: Environmental > Aquatic > Deep subsurface > Groundwater ...
AGATCAGCCTCGTCGCCTTGGCCTTCAGACAACCACAGAAGCTGATTCATATCTGCTTCAAGTTTTGATAGGTCGGCGTAGGCCTGACGAGCTGTAGTCAAAGAGTTTGCCGCTGACTCGGCCACATCCCCATCGTTGTTGCCCAACACGGCCAAAGCCAGTTTTTGACCCGCTTCAGTTGCTCCTCGTGCTGACTTTTGGGCCCCGTCCCATTGCTCAATAGCCAGAGTTAACTGACGGCTCTGTTCAAAAATTGGGCTATCCACTAATTGCCCATAGCTTTTAGCTTGCCAATTTAGCAAGCTGGCATTTTTAAGTAGCTTTTTCCAGCCGGGCTCGTCATAAGCCTCCAAAATTGTTTCTTCAGACATTAGGCTTGCAAACTGCCGCCTAACCACTCGCTCATTAAACCAAAAGACTAAAATTAAAAACAAAACTCCCAAGCCAATGCCCACAAATCCCAATCCGCCATAGAATAGCCAGCGTCGAGATCTTCTTTTTTGGCGAAAGACAGCCTCTTGTTGGGTTAGTCCCGTGATCACTGATTGTTTTTGTTTAATCCTTTGTGTCCGGAACAGGTTGGAGATTTCGCCGGCTAGCTTGGCTGAATCCGGACGAATGGATTGTGGTAGTGTGGTTTTGTTTATTTTTTCATTCCTAATAGGCGCCGGGGTTTTAAACGAGGCGGAGTTATACCAAGCAGGAATAGTTTGGTCTTGAGTGGGAGAAGGAATGTTTTGGGCCAAACTTGTTAAAACCTCATTACTCGAAGACAAATCCTCCAGAGAGTGCTCTTGAGTTATAAATCCCAAATGAATTAGTTTTGATTGAGTTAGTTCGTTTAACTCAACCCTCACTTGATACATCTGTTCATAAATTTGACCAACTTGTTTTGGCAATTCTTTTATGAGTTGTTTAGAGTGAAAAAGGTGGGTTTGTTGTGAGTTTGGTTTAGATAAGATTTTTAATATTTCCGGCAATGCGCTGGACAACGAGAGGGGGTAGGGAAGAGCTGGGGCTGAATATAAAACCAGCTTGTATAGGTCTTGCAAACATAAAAACAGCGAACTGGGTAAAAGCCAGGGTTGAGTAGGCAGGACAACTTCCTGCAGAAGAATTAGTTGAGTTGAGGGAAATTCAAATAAAACTTGGCTTAAAATTTGGTTTTGAAAAGAGTATTGTTGTCTCCAGGCCGTAGGTAGTTCTTCTGAGTCCAACTCTGCCAAAATTGGCATGACAAATGTGAGGGGTTTTCCGGCCATTTTTTTAGTTAAAGACTTGATTTGAGCGAATTGACCAACGAGTTGCTTTGAAGTGACAAATATAACAATTTTATAGCTACTTCCAAGTTGCCGAAACCAATCTGGAGGCAAAGAATCCAGCGAATAAACCCTGTGTTCAAATCTGTCCACCGGCAAACTGTGGCCCAATGTTGCGGCGGACGCACCATCTGAGGTCAGCCAAGCCAATATTGGCTTATTGTCAATCTGATGGGTGGTTAATTGAGAGGGCATAAGGCTCACCCATTGTATGAGAAAAGCCTACTTGGCATCAAGCGCCCGATTAACAAGTAGGTCTGCTTGGGTGTTTTCCTCCCGAGGCACGTACGTAATTTGGTATTGGCACTTTACTCTTTGCAGTCCGGTCCAGGCTTTTTCGGCCAGGAGTTTTAAATGGGGGAGTTTAATTTTCCAGTTTTTATTAATTTGTTCAACAACAAGTAGGGAATCTAACTTCCAAACAATACGGGTGGTGCTAAGTTTTGCTTGGTGAAGTAGTAGCCAATCAAGAGAGTTGAGAAAGGCCAGATATTCAGCTTGATTGTTGGTGGCCGAACCAATTTGACTGGCCTGTTCATAAATCACTCGACCGGCCTGAAAAACAGCAATCCCTATGGCTGCTGGACCAGGGTTTCCCCTAGAGCCCCCGTCGGTATGGATAATTATTTCTGAGCTCATGATTTATGATTTGGCCTGGATTGTTAGTCGACGCATTCGGCCTTCGCCGCTTGATATACTCTCAAGTTCTTTAAAGTCGCCACTTTCGGCAAGGGTGGAGTGAACAATAAATCTCTCATAAGAAGGCAGGAACGATCGAAAGGTATAGGGCTGTCCGGACTGCAGAACTTTCTGAGCCACATCAATGGTTAATTGTTTTAATTTTTCCGATCTTTGTTGTCGATAATTATTGAGGTCTAGCACAATTTTTTGGTTTTCATACTCAGAGGCAAACACAACTCTCAATATCCTCTGAATTGAATCAAGAACTTCTCCGTGGAAGCCGATGACTGCCCCCGATTCGTTTTCCGGAAGTTGAAGAAGCACGCTTAAAACACTTTCGCCATCCATAATTTCAACTTTTATGTCGCTTGGGTCAAGACCGCAGTGTTCAAGAAGTTTGCCTAAAAATGAGTCGATTGTCATAGCTACTCCCTACTTAAAAGTACTAATACCTTTGTTCCAAAATTTTAGTGAGTTTAACGACTCTTTCCGCTGGTCCTTACTCATGGTTTCCCACTGCTGAAAAAGACTGAGTAATGTTGAGACTACCCAGTATAAAGAAATACCAGCTGGAAAATTGGCGGCAATCACTCCAGTCATAACCGGCATAATATAAACCATTTGTTTTTGCATCATGGCCATTGAGCTTACACTGGAAGCAGGAGCTGGTTTTTTAGACTTTTTGTTTGACTTACTTTCCTTGTTAGCCCCGCTTCCCCCCATCATAAGATGAGACACGGCAAATTGAGAAATTGCTGCTAGTACCGGCAGAATATAGAAGGGGTCGGGGATTCTTAAATCAAGACCCATAAAATGAGACACAACTGTTCCGTCGGCAACCGCTTGATGGCCCAAAAGCAAAATTAGAGATCTATATAGAACAAGGACAACCGCCAGTTGAATTAGTTGGGGGAAACAACCGCCCAAGGGGTTTATTCCAGATTGTTTATAAAGCTTGAGCTGGGCTTGTTGAAGTTGTTTGGGGTCTTTGGCAAACTTCTTTTGCATTTTTTCAAGCTCTGGTTGAAGAGTTTTGAGTTTTAGGGCAGATTTAATCGCTGATTTATTGATGGGATAGAGGAGTAGTTTGATAATAAGGGTAAAAACAATAATGGCCCAACCTAAATTTCCCAATTTAGTTGAGAAGAATATCAATACTTGGACAACTGGATCTAACATGATTACTCCTCTTTATTTGTGTATTTTAAAACCGGGTATAAAAATACAACCCGCACTTCTTTTTAGTCCTAAAAACAAGCCCTTAATCAAGCCTAATTGCTCAATTTTATTCCAGGTATAATCTCCGCAAGTGGGGTAGTGGTAGCATTGGCTAACCGACCCAAATTGACTACTAAGGATATTCAGGCGAAGAGATTTGACAAATAACTTAATGAGGTTGATATTTTTTTTCATAATTGCTTGCCTCAATTGCCACTGATTTTAAAAATTAACTTTTCAATATCTTTCTGGATTTCAGGCCACATTGGTTCGGAGTATTTTTGACATGTCACAACGAGCAGCTGACCAGAAAGGAGGTGTGTTTGGAGTTTTTCCTCAAATATGGCGGTTATTTTTCTTTTCAAAGCGTGTCGTTTAACGGCTGTTCTGGCCGAGTCTTTTTTCACCCGAATCGCTATTTTAATCTTATCATCGCTGGGTCTAAAATAGTAATACATTAACCCCAGTTTTGTCTTATAGCAGCTCTTAAAAAAATCTTTCTCGGCCCGAACTTGGAATCTGTTTGTTTTGGGCAACATATATGCTACTTGACTAAACAGTTAAGGATGCCCGACCCTTTAGTCTGCGACGCTTTAAAACCTTTTTGCCCATCAGTGAGCGCATTCTTTTAAGAAAACCGTGAGTTCTTAAGCGTTTTCTTTTTTTGGGTTGCCAAGTGCTTTTTGCCATAAGAGAGGTATTGTATCACGTCTACTTGTTGACTCTGAAGGGCATAACAACGTATATCGAATTTGGGCTGTTGGGCCAACAGAAAACCGCTGGTTTAAGTGGCTCGACCATCATGAAAATAACGACGCCTTCATTAGAGCTGACCAAAAAATCAAGTAGATATCGCCCATTAAAAGCTATCTCATTTTTCTCACCTTCGCTTTTTTCAAGTTCAATTTCGCCTTGATATGTACCAAGGGCACCTGATGTTGAAGAAATTTTCAGATTATCTCCCAAAGAAAAACGAACGATGTTCGAGGTATTTTGACAAAAAATCAAAGCTCTTTTAACATGGTTTAATAGTTCTTCTCTGTCTACCTCAACTCTAAGACTAAACGAAGGCGGGATAATTTTTTGATAAGGCGGGTATTCTCCCTCAAGAAGTCTAACATAGATGCTGTTTCCCCCAACTTGAAATAGTAATTGTTGGTTTTGGGTCGAAACAATTGCCTTAACTCTCTCTACTTTTCCGTCTCTGGCAATATTTATCACTTCCTTGAGCGACTGAGCCGGGATAAGCAGTGAACTAATATTTTCCCCGATGTCCAAATCTTTGAGTTCTGTTCTGGTTAGTCTATATCCATCTGTGGTTATGGCTTCCCAGAACTCCTTGCCTTTAGCCAGCAAGACTCCTGTAAGTAGCGGTCTTGTTTGGTCGCTTGAGGCAGCAAAGAAGGCTTTTTTCTCTATCGCTTCAAGCTGAGGTAATGGAAATACAATGCTCTTGCCTGAAACCTCTGGAAAATCCGGATAATCATTACTATTAAACAGACTAAACCTAGCTTTAAACCCTCGACTAGTAACTAATAATTGATCCTCTTCTCGAATCAGCTCCACATCTCCTTCGGGTGCAGTGCTAAGTAGTTCTCTAAAATCTTTTCCAGATACCACTGCCACACCTGGTGAAGAGGATACTGCATTTATTTTTACTTTAATGCCTAAGAATAAATCTGTGGCTGACAAAAAACATTCAGTTTGGTTGGCCTCAATCTTGATTGATGAAAGAATGGGTAATTGAGCGCGACTAGTGATGGCTTTTTGTGCGATTTTGACAGCCGCAAGTAACTCTGATTGTTTAACTGTTGTTTTCATTTTTAAGTTCTCATCGCACGCAGCTTACTGTCTGTATTGTAATAGATATTAGTAGTCTTAGTAGTAGGTCCTAACAAATTCGTATAAAAATTAAGTGTTTTAATCAAGACTCCCTATGTTGATAAAATGTGAAACTTACCCCTTAGAACATGTGAATAAAAACCCGGCGCGGTGTTGGTGGGGTGAAAAACCCATACTAAGTTTTAGATAAAATTCTCATACTTTTCCACCCTTATTCACAATTTTTCCAAGACTTATTAACACCCTTATTCACAAATGTGGAAAAAGACTTAACCAGTTAAAGACAAGGTTGTTCTTAGGGCCGATACATCCTGGAAAACCTGGTCGTTTACCCTAATTTCTTGACCAATTTTTCTTGTGGCGTAAAGGATGGATGTGTGATCCCTGTCCGAAAACCACCGGCCAATCTCTGTTAGAGGTAAAGACAGCTCTTCTTTTAGAATATACATGGCTATGTGTCTGGCAAAAACAATGTGTTTAACGCGCCGGGTGCCTCTTAGGGCCGACTGTTTGAGTTTAAAATGATTGGCAACCGCCCTAATGACCTGGGTTGGGCTGGCTGTTATATTGGGGCGAGCCCGTTTTGTTTCAAGGCTTAGAATTTTTTCTATTAATTCAGGAGAGACTTGTTTGCCTTTTAGTTCAACCTCAGATCGGATACTAGTGATAATGCCCTCAATTTTCCGGGCGCTTTCAACTCTGGAGGCAATCATTTTGGCTAATTCAATGGGGATGGGCAGACCGGCGGCCTGAGATTTGACCAATAAAATAGCGGTTCGCAGTTCAAATGACGGTTGTTGAATATCAATCATTAACCCCGCCTCAAACCTGCTTTTTAGCCGACTCTCAAGCAAAGATATCTCTTGAGGAGGCCGGTCTGAGGTTAGAACAATCTGGCTGTTTTGTTTAATGAGGGCATTAAAGGTGTGAAAAAACTCTTCTTGAACGGCGTTTTTCCCAGCTATAAATTGAACATCATCAATCAGAAGAACGTGGGCAGACCGATACTTGAGTTTAAAATTACTGGCCCGTTTGGTTTGGATGGCCTGAACGATTTCGTTTGTAAATTCCTCACCAGTACAGTAAACAATTTTGACATCAAAATCCCTTTTCAAGATGTTGTGTGCAATGGCGTGCATCAGGTGGGTTTTGCCCACTCCCACGCCTCCATAAAAAAACAGCGGGTTGTATGAGGTCGAGGGATTGTTAGAAACTGCTACGGCAGCAGCGTGGGCCATCTCGTTGCTTGTAGAAACTGCAAAGTTTTCAAAAACATAATCTGCTCTCAAACCAATGCTTTGAACCTTGGCCTTCAATCTGTCTTCTTTGGTTGACTGAATGGTTTGCGGGGAAAATAAGTCCTCAGCCCTGGGTGATTGATTGGTGCTAAAAGCATCCGACAAGTTGGGATCAAAAACCAAGTTGGCATTTGAATTTAATTCCTCTTCGCTCCGATTTTGCTGGCTGTTTGTTTGGGTTGGTGGCGAAACCAATCTCTGACCAACTTGATATTCAATTTCCACTCGCGCTTGTAGTACTGCTTGAAGCGCCGCCGTCAACACGGGGTGAAGATTTTTTTTCAAATTTGTCGAATGAAAAGCCGTGGGGCTGGAAATTGTGACCAGAGCGCTGTCGGCGCTTGTGAGGACAATTTGACTGGCTGGGTTGGCAACAATCCAAGTATTGTAAACCGCTGGCGATAATTCCTGCTTAAGTTTTTCGCAAGTTTTTTTCCAAATCCTACTTTGCTCTAAATGATCTAGGGTTTGCATAAGCGGCTCTAACTTAACTTCTATTTTTTTAGTTTACTAATATATAGCTTCGTGGCCAACTCAATATTATAAGTTGTGGTAAAAACCCCTTGTCCCGATTTTAAAAATAGCTGCGTTTTAACACACTCAGTCCTTTAATATTTATTTAAGGGCGCGTTTTGGGGGGCAGTCTGCATAGTTATACACAGACTTTTTCACACTTGGCAAGTAGGAGTTTATATTGATTCAGCCACATCTGCCCCAAGCTATTTATTGCGTGGGCGGCTGATAGTCATCAATGGTGGCGGCATTAATATAGCGCGCCGGCTGTTCATCGCCACTTAAGTTTTGTTTTTGGTTGCTGGTTGAGCCAAGGGGGTTTTGATTGGTGTTTTGAGGGGGTTTTGATGAAGCGGGCTGGGGCGCAGCGTTCGCGCTCTCTTGATCCAATTCTTCTTCTTGCCGCTGTCTTCTCACGAGCTCCTCTGGATCTGTGGTAATTAGTTGATGTTCTTCATCACTGGCCACCACCCTAAGAGCAACATGATTTTGACCGGCAAAAAATATTCCTTCACCAACGTCCGACGTTACCAGGAGTTGGCGCTCTCCCTGGGAAAGATAAAATGTTTCAGACAAAACCGGAATCGAAGCGGTTGACTGTTTCATCAATAGTTGAATTGAAGAGTTGGTGACAATGGCTTTGCCATAGTCGTTGTGAAGAAAATCTTCAACATCTTGGGTTATGGTGGTAATGCCCAAAAAATATTTGCGCGCTCTTTTGACCATCGAGTGAATAAATGAAGCCGAATCTGGGTGCTTCATAAAATACCAGGCTTCATCAATTACTAAAATTCGTTTTCTCAAATCCTTTTTAATTCTGGTCCAAATAAAATCAAGAATCACATACATGGCTATAGGCCTCATGCCCTCTTCCATTTCCTTAACAGAAAAAATTGTGAGTTGGCTTTGGATGTTGATGTTTGAGGCTTGATCAAAAATTCCTCGGAAAGAGCCAGTAATAAATTTTTCCAGTCTGGCGGCCACATCGTCGGCTTCCGCGTTTTCCATGCCAATTAGCGCTTTATACAGATCTTCCATGAGTGGAGCAGTATTTGTTTGGCTGGCCGGATCCGGAGTAATGCCTTTGGCCTTGTATGTTGCCACCAACGACCGATCAAGCATGGCCTCCTGCTGTGGGGTCATTTGCCCCAGCATGACCTTAAGCAAGCCGTGAATAGAGATAATTTTTTGGCCCAACTCATTTTCACCCTCTTCATAAACGGTTGACAGGTCAAAGGGGTTAATTTTTGCCTCTGAGCCAAAAGTGAAGTTGATATATTCACCGCCCACCGCCTTAGTTAGCTCTTCGTACTCATGCTCTGGGTCCATAACAATGACTTCCACTCCAAACATGAGTTGCCGCAATATTTCAAGTTTAACCGCATACGACTTGCCCGCCCCAGATTTGGCAAAGATCACCATGTTGGCATTTTCCATTTGAAATCGGTCAAAAATCACGAGTGAATCATTGTGTTCATTAATCCCATACATAATTCCCGACTCCATAGTTAATTCTGAGGAAGTAAATGGGAAAGTGGTGGCTAAACTGGTGGTATCCATATTTCGGGTAATCAGTAGCTTGTCTACCCCCATTGGTAATGTGGTTTTGAAACCCTCGTCCATTTGTAGAGTTGCTTTTTTCGACACAATCAGTAGGGCGCCCAAACTAGATTGAATTGCCTGTGTAACCTTATCCAGTTCGTCTTTGTCTTTGGCCTGAATTGTGACATATAGTCCAAATTGAAAAAAGCGTTCTGATCCCTTGGCTAAGTCCTCTCGAATATAGCGGGCATCTTCTAATTTAACTTCGGTATTGATGTTGCTAATTTTGCCCGCCCTCAGATCTGATTGAATCTCGGCCTCCATCTCCGTGATTTTGCGTTTTAAGTTATTAAGAATCTCCGATGAGTCGGCGGGATACATAAACATGGCGATGGATATTTGGTGCGGAAAGTTAATTAGGGGAGATAGCCAGTTAGCCGGAACACTCCTGGGATAACCCGCCACAAATATAGTTCTGGTGTATGTAGAATTAATTTTTTGAAATGTGAAATCCACCTCAATGGCTTCGGGGGCAATAATGTCCTGAATAGTAACCAATCCCCTGGAAAACTCCTTAACTTTTTCAAGCTCCTTTTGCTGCTGAAGATCTCCGGCATCAACCCGATTGGAACTAGGTTTCTTGAAAAAAAATGGTAAGTTTTGCAGTAAGTTGGGCATGGTTGTGACTTTTATTACTACAGTTCGGGAATGGGAGGGGGAGTGCCCTGTCCCATTCCGGTCTGCGGGCTTTCCGGCGCCATTTTCGTGGGCGAAATTGCGCTCGTTGAGTTTGTGGGAGGATAATCAATTACTTTGTCGCCCGGAGCGGACGGGGAAGAACTACTCATTGGCTCTGTGGTGGAGCTGGGTGGAACACTGATCTCAGAAGATGAGTTGCTCGGTTGAGTTGGTGGGGTTGGCGCGGCGGTTTGCGCAGTAGTCGGTACGACCATTGGATTTGGCTGAGAGTCAAATTGATTAACAACCTGATTAATTTCTGCTTGAATGCCGGCCTGAGTGACAGGATCTGGATTGACGCTTGGTGGAGAGATGGGCGGTGGTGAAACAACCTCCGCTCTTGCAGGTTCTTGTGACTGAGTCTGTGCCACATCGCTCGTGCCAAGCTGGTCGCTTTGTGTGGTTGGTAGTTGGGGGGTGGGTGGGAGGGCTTGGTGGGGCAAATCTAGGCCGGCGTCATCAGTGACCGAGCTAGTTGTGGCTGCCGAACTGGCCGGTTGAGAAAACGAACCGGCAACTGGAGTACTGGCGGCCGAGCTAGGAGTTTCCAGATTGGTGGTAGCTACAGCTGGTTCGCTTGTTTGAATAACTGGCGACACCGATTGAGCAGAGACATTTGGCTGAGGATTTGCATTGGTCGAAATGTTTGTACCTTGGGAAGCTGGAGTGGCATTGAGCATAAAATCTTTCTCTATACTAGCAGTTACTAGGGGACTAGTGTAATTATTACTGTCGGCAATGACTTGACCTTCGGCTGCTTCTGGATTATAGCTGATATAGAATAATTGGATGATTTCTTGAGTAGTTAGCTGTTTTGCAAACAAACCAATTCTGGCAAACTGAGCAATTAAGTGGTCTCTCCTGGGTTCAAGTATGTTGTGGGCCTTCTCAACAATCACATTTGTTTCAATGGCGCTGATATCAAAACCTCCCTTTTGACCAGGGACAAATGATTTGGCGGACACAAAGCCCAGTTCTAATCCGCTGGCCGGAATCGCCACATAAAATTTCTTGTCAAGCACGTTTCGTTCCCGAATCAAATTGCTGACAAACTGTCGATAGGTTTTAATTCTCTTACGCATTAGCTCATTGTTCGTCTGTTCCTCCTGAGATTTGAGTAGATCTAGGTATTTGGTCACATCTTTGGTGTGTGAGCTCACGACCACCTGAATGGGATAATTTAGTGAATTAAGAAGCCCTGCGTAGGCATACATTACGGCGTCTTGTTCTTCTTCGGCTAACAAGCCAAAATTCATAGCATCAACCGTGAGCAGCATTGAAACAGACCCATCCTTCATGATAATAATGTCATTGGTGATGTTATAAATATCCAGAAATTGTTGTGTGGTGGAGTCAGTGGTTGCGCTTTTCATGTTGGGCCTATACTCCATCTTACCTGAGTCGTTGTTGGTCGCGCAATTGCAAGCCAGTAATTGTTGATTGAATGGCTAAACACTTCTCACCTCCATTGGCTCAAGGTTTGTGCCCACCACTTCAAGTTTTTGTGGCTCAAACTTAAAGCCATCTTTTTCAATTTCCACCACATATTGGCCATTTTTCAATGGTGTGGTCACATAAAATTGTCCCAGAGCATTTGTTTTGACCGCTCTGGCCGTATGTCCGTCAGAAGTTTTAATTTCTATTATTGCTCCAGGGATCAGTTCATTATGGGGAGTCAAAACCATGCCGACCAGTTTGTTGGGTTCGCTGGGAGCAGTGGGAAAGGGTAGGTTGGCATTAAAAAATGCCGACTTAGTGTGTTGGGAATTAATAACTTCTTGAGGCTGTGTCTGAATATAGGCTCTGTCTCCACCATCAGCCTGACGATGCGAGATCGCCAATTCTTCATCGCTGATGGGATCGGCTTCAATGTTGAGATTGGGAGTGTCTGGAATAACGATTTGTTTGGCAATTTGACCCGTGGTCATGCTGGCCGTCTTTGGTTGCGTCTGCCGTTTTTTATTGTTCTGATCTATGGTCATGGCTGAATCAAGCATCCTATCAATCGAGCGATTGCCTTTACCCGCTTTACCAAGTTTTCTGACTCTAACCTCAAGTGTTGGTTTGATAATTCTTCGCTGTGTTTGATTAACCACAACCTTTGTTTGCCTAAAAATGTTTAAAATTGAATCAATTTGAGCCTTTTCCTTTGAATTGAGCTCGTACTGATTCGAAATCGGCGACTGAATTGAGGCCATAAACTCTTTGACACGATTGCGTCGGGCAGGAGACAAATCAATTTCTGGAGTCGACGGCTGGCTGACTATGTTAGCTTTATAGGTAAAAGGCGAGGGGATAAACGGTCGCCTTTTCCAAAAATATTGGGTGGGTTTATACATGATGCCGATAAACGTGACGATCCAATGGTCAACAGGTCTTTCCTCAATAGGTACAAAGGCTGCTAGGGCCCCCAGTCCAAATGAAAAAATAGCCATCGGCCACTTAATAAAACCCGGCAAACCAGTTTTGTACAATATAATGGCCACAATGGCTCCCAGACCTATTTCGGCAAATTGTTTTAGCGTCATGTTGCCGACAATATGAAATCTGTAACCGGTGATATCTTGGGGAATTGGGTGTTCTCTCATGGGCAGCTCACACAAATACTACAACGAAGTTACTCATCTCCGTCGTAAGATTAATGATAAATTTATTCTATCAGGTTTTGGTAGGTTGCCGACAGACCAATTAATTGCATATCTATTGGCTTTTGGCTCAATGTTTAGTAGTCAGTAGCCGGAGTAATGATCTGGGCCTGAATAGTTTGGTTATTTGTGGTAATCAGTTTGCCCGAAAAACGATAGAAGGGTTCAACCACAAGTTGTTTGTCAACTCGATACTCGATTTGAGCTTGATAAAATTGACCTGATAGGAACTTTGATCGGTCAATGGGTTGAACGTCATTTGTTTCAAGATCAAGTAGACTGGCATTGCCTTTTTCAATATTGGTTTGGGCTTGGTCCAAAGCTATGGTATCCCTGATGTTGGTGGGGAAAAAATTAAATATTTGAGTTGATAATTCCAGCTTGGTGAGCTGGCCATGGGCATCAATGAGAACCAGCGCCGAAGGTCTGAGTGAGGCTTGATTATAGGTCGGGAAGTCTTGGAATTTTTGAAAAAAAGACAATTCAATGTATTCGGCTAAGTTTTCTGAGACTTCCTTCTGTTGATATTGACCAGATAGGTACCGAGTTTTGCTCTGATCAACCACCAGGGTTGTTTGGGGCAGTAATTGATTTAATAGTTGCTGGGCATTGTTTATGAGTTTGGCAGAGTCAAGTTGTGAAGAAACCGGTTGAGGTTGGTTAAGGCTCAAACCATAAATAGCCTGTTGATTGTCGAAATAAAGTGAATATTTTTCTCCCATCCACAAATTAGGGGCGTCTGGGTTAGTTGATAGGTCGTATTGTTGTGTTAAGGTGAGCTGAAGCTCATTGGTATTAATCAATTGGGCTGTAGCCAGGCTAAGAGTTTTGGGAATATTTAGCTCCTGTCCTTGGTAACTGAAGTGGCTAACTTGGGTTTGGGTGCCACCAACTTCTGTCAGTTGGGGGTTTGGGTTGGTGGTTGATTTTGGAGTGAGCAATTTAAAAATTATACCAAGCGCAATGGCTATGCCCAACCATAGAGAAATTTTTTGCCAGAGATTAGTTTTTATTTTCATATGCCCAAACAAGTATATACACTTGAACCAACTGTGATATTGACATCTTCTGCAGGAATCAGGTCGCGAAGCTTCAGGCCGGTTCCGCCTTTTGTACTTCCAATTAGAGCATAATGAAGGTGGGGTCCTGTTGATTTGCCGCCGTTACCAACTTTGCCAATAATATCTCCAGAATTGACACTTATGCCGGTCGCATTATTCATATCGACTGTGGTAGACATTAAGTGGCCAAAGAGAAGATGGCGTTGTTGTCCGCCGTAATTAAAACGTAAATAAACTGGATAAGGACCATAAATAGTTTTGCTCACATTAGCTGGCAAAAGGGTGCCGGCAAACGGAGCTCGAACGTCTGATCCAAGAGGCGCGGCGATGTCGTAAGCATCTGAATTAGTATGTGAGTAACTGCCCCAGGGAAGTTGAGTGATGGTTCCGGAAACCGGCCAACAATTGACCATTGGATCTCCGATATCGACGGTAGCCATTGTAGTTTGAGTTTCTGTTGTCAAAATATCGGTGGGATTTTTTACACTATAAACATTAAAAGTGACTGTTAGCTGATTTTGTACTTGTGTATTGGCGCCTCCGCTCAAGACGATTTGATATTGGGTGGTTTTTAATGTCGAGATCATGGGGTCGTAATCTTGGGGATCGGTTATGGCTGGATCGGCAATAATGTCCTCAATAGATAAGGGAGACTGACTGGGATTTTGGGAGGGTGGAGAATTTACCTCTGCGCCGGAATGATACGAAAAAACGTCAGACAATTGAGTTACCTCAATGATGTAGCCGGGTCTAGGCTTGAGGGTGATTGTGTAGGTGATAGTGGTGTCACCAGAGTTGTTGGGAAGTTGCGTTGGGCTGGCAGTTTTGCTAAGAGTGAGATATTTAGACTGCGAAATGTTTTTGCTATTTGAGTTGCCCACGGGTAATGGTGCCAAAAAAGCGGAGAAAATTATATACATGGTGTAAGCCGACGTCATTACTATTAGGCCAATGGTAATAATCGTTGAGCTGAGTGCGATGCCGCTTCCGGCGGCCCAGGCTCCTGCAGCCTTAACTCCAACAATGGCGCTGGAGGCGGGTGAGAGAGCTGGAGCCGCGTGGGCGACTTGGGCGTATGTGGGAGCCGCCTGAGCCAAAGGCTGGCCGCCCAAGGAGCCTGATAATTCTGATGAAGTACCCAGTGAACTCAGGGAGGATCCGGTTTGGGGTAGATATGCTGGACCAGATGACGGGTTGATCACTTGTCCAACAGTCTGAATAGCGGATCTAATGGGTGGGCCGACAGAAATCCCTCCTGATTGCGCAATTTTGACGGCCACAAATGAGCCTGCTGCTCCACCTGCTACAGCACCAGTGATGCCGCCAACTATACCGCCAATGACTGCGCCAATAGGCGCGCCGATGCCACCAAAAAAAGCGCCAATGGCGCCGCCAATTTGAGCGCCCAAAATGGCTCCTCCCACCGCACCGCCCACACCGCCAACAATAGCGCCATTTAAGGCAATTTTGCCATACTTCATAATTTGGCCAATAATTAGGGAGGTTAAACCACCAACTGCGCCTCCCCAAATAGCGGCGATTTTTTTTCGATGCTTGATGGCAAAAGCGGCCGCCCTTCCTTGCCAGCCTGCCTTGGCCAACATCTTGAGAGCCACTTCTTCGCCCATCTTTTTTTGGGCCGCCTGAGCCATCATTTGCTGGGCTCTTGAATTAGCCGAGCTTGATAGTCTGCCGCTTAGGCGTTCCCTCAGCGACAACTTTTGTTGACCACTGCTTTCATCCAAACTAGCATCAGCCGCCATGACATCATTTAGCGAAAAGTCACCAATTTGGGCTTGTTCAGCCGCTTCCAATTGATCAACGAGCTCTAAATACTGGGCTTCAAACTCCGCCGTTTCGGCTTGAGAAATTTGTTGGCCTATTTCCGCAAGTGAGGTGATGAGGGCAATCTGATGCGCCTCAAGCGCCGCTTGTTGGGCATAAATTTGTCCAGCGATTTCGGCTTTCACAAATGCGGAAATCTCCTGTCGTCTTTGGGCGCTCAATTGTTTAATGTAGGCTTCAATTCTCTGCTGCCTCTCTGCCTCTAACTTTTTTTGTTTAGCCACGGCCAAAACGAAATCGCCCCGAGCCTTGATGGCTTCGTCAATAGCCTCTTTGGCCTGAGTACTGCTTCTTTGGGTCTGGCCAATAAATTTTCTAGCTTCGGCCATAACCCCGTCGAGAGGAGCCCTAAAGAAAACAGCTTCATCAAATGTTAAAAAATCGCCTTGCTGATGGATTAGTTTGTCTAGCTGGGGAGCTGAAAGGCCAAGCAGTTTTTCTTTTGTGAAACCCCTGGGTAGTGGCAGGGTTTCAAGTAAACCAGATTTTTGATAAGCCACCAACTTAACGTAACTTGGTAGGAACTCCCAGGCTCTTTGATATTGCGCGATAAATCCAGCCAGCTGTTTGTTTTTAATGTCAAAGCCATGCCCACTTCTTTTTTGTCTGTCTTTTGTTTCTTCTTCCTCATCTTGACCTTGAGCTGCGAATTTTGAGCCACGTTTGGAATTAATTTCATCTTCCTCATCTTGAAGCGAAGGATTTGAACTCAGGGAAAGTGCGTGATATTGACTCAGGGTATGAGGAGGTAGCTTGGGTTGGTCTTTAGCCTCCTGATTAATCTGATCCGCCACTTCTTTTGGGGCGATGACTTGGTTGGCGTGCCAAGCCTGATGTTCCAAGCTAAGTTCGGTAGCTCTAACTTTAAGATAACTCTTAATCAGTGATTGAAGCTTGTCCAAAAATGGAGCAAATCTTTGATCGATTTGCAGCCTTCTTTTTTCCAGTTCGGCGCTGGTCATTTTTTTGGCATCAAGTTCGGGAAAGATTGTTAGCCAGAGCTGCCTGACACTTAAGCTGTCCACAACGGCCAGCGCTCTAGTTATTTTGGCTGATTGAATTTCTAAATTTGGATTCAATATGTGTTCTGGAACCAAATCCTTGGGGCTAACACCGAAAGTTCTAAGTAAGAACTCAACCTGGTCTTTGGCATTAATGATAATTGGATTGACGTCTGGAGATAAGTTGTCCGAAACGCCACCTATCTGCTTGAGCAGATCGTCTAATTGAGCTTCAAAAATTTCATCCGGAGAATCCTCATCAGTTTCAAGTAGTTCTTTTTCCAGTTCTTTTTGAAAGTTGGGTGGAGCATCATTGTCTAAGCCTGCTTGCCCTGCGTCCAGTTCAAGATCTTGATCTGCCTTATGTTTGTTTCGAGTCTGATAAATAAGCGACACAATTCTTGGATTTTGGGATATGACACCATAAACTTCCTGAAGAGTTCTTTGCCGGGCGCTTGGGCTGGCAAAAAGCCTGGCTAATTCAGAGGGGTTTTTTTTCCAAAGTTCGCCACTTACAGCGCCATACAATTCGCTGAGGAGTAATGGATCAACCTTGTCTGCGTTGATACCCTGACTGGTAAAAAGTTCAAGCAATAATCGGTTGTAGACCCAAGCTGTTTCGTACGAAACAGCTTTAGCAAACTGGCGTCGAGCCTCTGGAGTAACAGACTTTGGAACATTTTCTTCAGCGACTTCCTCTTTTTCACCCTCACTCTCGGCCTCTTCTTTGGTTTCTGATGCTCCCTTGGTTTTGCCTCCGCCGATCACTTTACCTTGATCGGATGCTTGTTTTGGAGTTTCTTCACTTTCTTCCTCGGATTCGTCAACTTTTGTTTCATCTTGACGGCCTTGGACAAAATCGTAAGCCTCTTTAAGTAGGTTGATTAAAACATTCTGTTGTCCCAGGGAAATGGAAGAAAGCAAGCTTATTTCGTCAACCGCATCTTGGCCAGAGTCTTGTTTGACATCAATGGTCCGACCCCATTGTCGAACATAATATTGCCAATTTTTAGCTTTGTATCCAGCCAAACCAATCGGAGGATTTTTGGCATGGACAGCCAAAACCAGAAGCTCTGTCTTTTCGGCTACTTGAATAAGAAATCTAGCAAAGTCGCTAGGAAATAAGTAGCTACCACGATTTTCATGTGCCTGTTGAGGGTTTTGCGGATTAAAGATCGAAAAGGATTTTTGCCCCAACTCAACAGTTTTAAATATGGCTGTTTGATCTGGTCTTAAACCATCACTTTGGTCAAAAATTTGATCCACTGTGGCTAAAAATTCAGCCAGAGCCTTGGGATTAAAATCTTGCAGATCGAGCTGCTTCACTTGGTTGATAGTAGATAAATTTGTCCCAAGATATTTGAGTGTCTTTTCCTCTTTTTTGTTCGAAACCACCTGATTGTTGGCGACCGATGGTTGATCGGTTATTTGAATAGATTGATCACCTAAGCCAAAGGGAAGTTTCCCGTCACCTGTTTGCACAGACACATCATCCGACCCATCTGGAGGTTGGAAATAATCATTTGCCACACACCCATTATAACGAGATTAATTAGTAGATTCAGTGCAAAAAAACATTTTAAGATTGGGGTTGAACTGAAAAATGTTGTTGTTTGATTTTTAATAAATCCAAATCATTCAATTGCCTATCAGTAATTCCATCCTTTGTCATTTTTTCAAAAAGAGCCTTGATCTCTTTCGGCTCAAGCTGATGACGATGTTGCATTAGACCAAAATATTCTCCAGACATCATGTCGACTCGAAAGTTTTTGCCCAGTCCTCGAAGTACGCCAAAGACCTCATTACCTCTAAGTTTTTCCAAATACTGACGCAGCTGTCTAAAGTCAAAAGTATCGAGTACTTTTTCATGCATACCTGAATCACCTCTAATAGATTTAACTTTTTCTGGATATTCTCTGGATATGAGGTCGCGAATAGTTTTAACTTGGGTCACCAGCTTTGGGTTATTTGCTGTATCTGTCGGGACCCGGAGCTACATTTGGTTTTGAGACTGGTGCTTCTGCGAATGTTGGAGTTTTTGTTTCGCTCATAGGCTCATGATAATACAAAATAGGTTGTGCTGGTGGCAATGGGTCAATTTGATATATAATACATGGACATGCCAGACCGAGAACCACCCGCTCAGCGAGAGACAAATCCTCAACATTACGACGATGCACGGGATGATGAAGAATCGAGAAGTGCTGAAGAACAAGCGGTTATTGATGAAGTAGACAAGATAGTTACATTTATTATCGGAGTTCATGAAAAATTCAACCAACTGCTTGAGGATTTTGAAACCTTCGACGCGCTTGAAGAAGATGAAGTAAGAGAGATCGTGTCCAAATTTGAACAGGTAAATAAAAATTTGAGAAGAGCAAAATCGGAAGTCAAACAACTAAAAAGCGATTTACTGCGGAACAAACAAGTTATTTCAAAATTTTCTACGGGTACTCTCAATCGCCTTAGAGAGCAAATAATTTTAATTGAACAGTATATTAAAATGTCCGAAGACACGGCTGAAGATATTGGTAAGGTCAGAGATGAATATTTGCGCAAAACAGAAAAAAATAGGGAGACTAATCGTGAAGTTTCTGATTTTGAGAGAGAAGTGGATGAGCTTAGCGATGATTTTGAAAGTGGAATTATAAGTTTAAAAGCTGTTGAAGAGGAGTTAGATTTGATATCGCGTCAAAGAAGACTTGAGTTTCGCCAGCTTGACGATGATACTAGACTAAGAATTATTCAAAAAATACAGGATCTGCGAGGTAGAATCGGAACTACTACTCCGGAGACTACGCCACCCCCCCCTCTGATAGAAGCTTCACCTATTACTCCCCAAGCACAAACTCCAGAGCATCGGAATGAGCAAAATTTTGAAAGGAATTTTCCATTTGACACTTGTCCAATAATTGAAGACGCTTGGGACAGAATTACAAAGAGATTTAAGGAAACTACTGACGAAGTTAGCCAAAAAGATGTGGAATTGATTCGAAGATTTTTAGACGGAATTGAAGATGAAGATGAGAAAAAAAGAGCAAGGAAAAAATGGGCTCACATTTTTGACTTATGGGATGGATTAAAAAGAGGTTTAGAGAAAAATGATGAAATGGTCAAGCTTTTGTGGAAGAATGCCAACAAGTCTCGCGAAGCGGCATCTGGAAAACTTGAAAAAGCACAAATATTGGAGTTTTGTCATTTTCCAGAAATAAGGCCATTAATCCGACGAGTTGAAAAAAATATGGATGAATTGAGAATTGGTTATCGAGCAATTGATGGTAAGGGCATGCTCGGTAAATTTAAATATTGGGATTATGCAGCCAGGGGAAATCCTACTCCAGGCGAGACCAAGGAGTCAGTAGTAGTTGAAATTGATGGGAGAAGAACACTTGATAACAATCAAGAACAAGAACTTGAGAGAAGGGTGGAACAGGCTCGAAATAAAGATGCTAAAGCTGATGTGTTGTTGACTTACAAAAATACAAACGACGATATTTTTGGAGTTTTGTCTTTCGGCGATTTGTTAAAGAGGGATATTAGAGAAGGAAAAGTAAAGGCTGAGCAAAACGATATTGATGCAGCTAAACTAAGAATAGAAGAAGTTAACTCTCCTCAAGAGACAGTAGAAAATATAAATCACAGAATTCAAATGACTCCAGACTCAGTAATAAGAGCTGTTGTTGGAGTGACAATAATTGCCGAATTAAGATTCAAACATTTTGCCAGTCGTTATAAAAATTACCAATCATCACCAGTCGAGTTTGATCCTTCACCCGTTGCTACAATTGATCCTTTAGCCAGAACTCATTACAATATTCGTTCTTATGGCAGAATTCCCGAAGGCTTCAAAACAATTTTTAGAGTCCTCAGAGCTAACAAGGATTCAATGCCAAGTGATCACAGAGTTACAGTAATCGAAGCCGTTGATTCTTCAAATCGTGAATCACCAAAAGATAATATCGCAAAAACTAGAGCCAGAGTTTTTGAGTTTTTAGTCAAAAGAGTCAAGATTAAAGCAGAAAGACGATCAAAAAATCAATACCCGACTATACCTAGAGATATTCTGGGTCCTAATCACGTACATCCTTGGCTTCGTCACGACGACGAAGATATTATGGAATATGTACCACGGGGAACTAATGAATCTTCTTTAGGTGGATTGTCTAATAAAAATTTATTACACCGAGGGCGGAGCAATGAGAATCTAATTCGAGCACTCTTGGTGAGAGAATGGCTTGATGTTAAAGAAACATCAAATGATTATATGTTTGCTCCAGTTACACTTATGCCAGACGGTTGGTTGTCTCTTCCTCCTCTTTGGGATGTGTTAACCAAAGAAGAATATAATATCAGTTATGATGAATATTTGGAGAGGTCAAAAGCGTGGAATGACTTGCATCAATTTTTTGAAAAAGAACACATTATTAAAAGCTCTCTTTCCGAAATTGAGGGTGTAGTTAATGAAGTTGCTAGTTTGCTATCAAAATACAAGGGCATGTTCGAGGTTTTGCCTAAAGATAGAGCGGATATAGTTAAGCAGGTTATAGCTCAACTATTTTTGCGTTTGTTAAAGGACTTATATGATCAAGTTGAGTTGAGAACTCCAGAGTTAATGATCAGTGTTGAATCAATCATGTCGGGAAGTCCAAAAACACCCAAGGGTTTGTTTTTAGAAAGTATTATCCCCGTAATTGAACAAGCGACTACGGTAGATGGAGAGATTAGAAAATTTTTAATATCTATACTTAAAACATCGAAAAGGACAGTAATTAAGTATGATTTGTTCTCTACAGAAACAGGCTTTGTAGACCCTCCCAAAATTTTCCCCGCTCAATATCGTGAAGCATTAATTAGAAGAGAAATAACCAATCAAGTACTGATGGTTGCGCAATCAGAAACAGAAAAAGAGGGGAAATAATAAGTCGTTGACAGATAAAACGTCACTACTTACCTTTTTTTCTGGCTTGAGCTTGCAGCGCGTCTTCAATGGTTTGAATTGTTTCTCTTTTCTTAATTTCTTCTTCAGATAAGGCGCCCTTATCTATTCTATCTGTAACTAGTTTCATAATATCAGGTTGGTTAATTCCTGCACTACGTTGTATCCAGTTGGTAGCTCTAATTCCTCCGCCCATGCCTCTTTCAAAGCCACCTCTAAAACCAGTGCCTTCTTTACCATCCTTACCTCTAGATCCCCAAGCACTTCTGGCTTTCCCAAAAATATTGCTTTGTCCACTCCTGATAAATTCCTTTCCAAATGAGCCTGCCCCTCGAGCTAAACCTGCACCACCACCCAAAGCCACACGGCCTACAGTAGGGGCAATCCACCTGTTTGCGTCTTTGGCATTTTTACCCGCAGTTTCGGTCAACCAAAGACCCAGCCCCGCCTTGTTAACTAGGGGCTCTTTAATTTTTTTCACAATGTCGGGCAGGGATAAAATAATGGCCAACCCCATGAGTGAACTCAAGGCTCCCGTATCGCTATTGTTAAGCAAGAACGGTGGATTAAATCCTCCTTGGGTTCTCTCGCCCATAGCGGTAAATTGATAGAACATCACAATTACTACCAAAACTGTGGGAAAGGGCAATAGATTGCCAATTAAGTCTTTAATCCATGGTACAAACACATTTTTGCCAGGAATCGCACCCAACATGAGTTGAATGGGTGAGGTAACCACGCTCAAAACGATTGACGCATATGATTTAAGCAGCTCAAAAAACAGCCGCACGGAGCCAATTAAAACTGCCACCGCCAGCAGTAAAGTTAATAGTAAACCTCCCAAGAAACCCAAAACTGTGGTGGCTGCATTGGCATTGCTTGACATAAAACCATCAAGAAACATTGTTGACAAATCTATATTGGCATCTATATTGGCTGGCCCAGCCCTCCAGAGCATGCCAAATAAATTAATAATGTTGTAATTTAAAATATTGGTGTTACTGTCTCCAAACGTTTCGCCAAAAATGCCCAGCAATAGGATCATTAAAATATACATGGCATCAATCAGCAATCCGGCAATGGCGTAACTAAAAGTCACAAACAGCAATGAGATAACAACTTGAGGAATAGCTTGTTGGGCGGTGACTGCGGTTTGGCCACCAATTTTGGAACGGAACATAATCATGAAGCCAATCACGATGAAAATGACTACAAAAAATAGATAGGCTAAATTTCTAAAGTTTTTCCACAGGGGCAGAATTGGATCAAGAGAGGCAAAGCCTAAGCCTTGGGCATAAGCGGGTGAAGCAATATGAGCCGAATCCAGAACATCAGCCACATAAGTTGTGGAGCTGGCCACTGGATTTGCATACATCACCCCCATTAAATAACCTAAGCCCCCAATAATACCTCCGTCAATTTCGGCTACCGGAGAGGAACTACTATTACCAGCATCGGCTCCCAATGCATTCCGATGATCTGCGCCCAGGATGTTAAAAATCCACTCCATGGCAGAAAAACGAGTCACATGATGAACCAAGCACTCAAGAGAGGGTGTATCACAATTTTGCACGGCATCAAAATATGAGGCCTGCTCTTCTTTGGTGAACTTAAAACCATAAGCTCCCTCTGTATCGTCTGGCAATGCGCCGGGGGGTAGTGTGGGTGCGGGGGTTTGGGCCAAAGTTGGTGCGAAGTTGGCTAAACTTAGGCAAGCAATAAAACCAACCACAAAAACCAGCAGGATGGTTAAAACTCGTTTCATCTAATTTATTGTAGCAGGCTTGTTGCTACTTCGCACATCACTTTTTTTGCCTATTTTTGTTATTGGAAAATATAGTATGATGGTTATTGATGATGATGGATGAGAGTAAACTGAACCACTTAAAAAACTTGATTACATCGGCCCAAAACATCATTATTGTGATTGGAGAAGAAGCCAGTTTCGATCAGGTGGCCTCAGCTTTAGCATTGGCTCAATTACTAAGTGATACCAACCATAAGAATGAACAATTTGACAGCAGTTTGGATTCAAACACTGTAGAAAACGCGCTTGCAGACTCCAAAGATCATAAACAAATCCGGTTAGCCTCACCCAAAAAGAGTTTGGGAACCTCTCAGCTAACTGGCATGGAGGGAATAAGCCAAGAATTGGGTCACCAGAGTCTCACGATCAGTTTTGACTATTCGGAAGAAAAAGTAGATAAAATTAGTTACCATATTGGTGAAGAAGCTGGCAAGTTCTATCTCACAGTTAAGCCCAGAGTGGGAGTTGAGCCACTGGATCCCAAGACGGTTAAGTACTCTTTAACTGGTGCCGAGGCTGACCTGCTTGTCTTATTTGGTGTGAGCGAACTTGATAAGTTGGATCAGCTATATTTTGGTTATGAGGAGTTATATCGCAATACACCCCTCATCTCTTTTCATGTTTTTGAGACTGATTTTGGCACAGTCAAAATAGACACAAGTCCATTTTCCAGTACTGCCGAAGCTGTTTATGAGCTTGTCTCCCATTTGACTTTGGAAATTACTTCGGATCCTGCTACAAACTTGCTGGCCGGAATTGAACAAGCCTCAAATTGTTTTCAATCACGAACTACCAACGCAGAGACTTTCGCTATTGTTTCTGACCTACTCAAGAGGGGAGCAAGAAGAGTTATAAAGCCCAAAGTCTGGTCGGGCACTGGGCCAAAAACCTCATCAGACGTTTCGTCCAAAATGACCAAAAAGACCGAGGCGATTAGACCTCAATCAAAGTTGAGCGGTAACCTGGAACTAACTTCAGCCAAAACTCCTCAATCAACAAAGAAGCTTAATCAAACTGTTCCGGTTGATGGAGGCAAAAAATTCCGCTAGTTATGGTTAATAGACTCATTTTGTTTGCGAGAGCGAATATTAGTGCTTGATAAGCAGAAGTACTCCTGCCAAGTTTTTTGGGTCAATTAAAAAATTCTTTTAGGTAATGATTTGTTACCAGCTAACACAAACTCGTTCGTTGGCCGTTAAACAATTGCCTGGATCAGCGCCGGGTGCAAAAATTAAACCGCAAACAGGATTTGGTGGCGTTAAGTTACTGCAAAAACCACCCTTCGTT
>Ga0210057_1002974_pt1 | contig 23730 bp, 15 predicted proteins | sample CryGeyCG2114_010_2_FD_183968 | JGI IMG/M metagenome (GOLD analysis project Ga0210057, IMG submission 183968) | Groundwater microbial communities from aquifer - Crystal Geyser CG10_big_fil_rev_8/21/14_0.10 (SPAdes) (version 2) | ecosystem: Environmental > Aquatic > Deep subsurface > Groundwater ...
TCTAAATCCTCTTTTCCAGATATTTTTTGATTTGCAATTTGGACATTTTTTTATCATTTATCTCACCCCCTTTCGTTGATAACTAGTGAGAGGATTATATAAATGTGACGTTTATTTTACAATATCTTGTGGTGTGAAGCTTACAAATTATTTTGTAATTATCCTATCAACAAACTTAATTTCAATATTTGAATAGATTAAATTTCCCTCTTTATCAATAAAAAACTTGTCTTTAGACTTTAAGTTTACGATAGTATAAGCTTGCGCAATTTGTTTATCCGCCTCTCCACCACTCAAAACATTCCCATTATTATCTTTTCTAACAAGCTCCACACTCCCCCCATAATTTCCCAAATTTTCTCTATAACATTTCCCTTTTTCTAATTCCGATAATATCCTGCACTTTTCCCATGAATCACTTATATCTTTTATTGAATTGAGTCCAAGTTCGTCGACATCTATCGAAGATTCTATATTCGTCTTATAATCAATATTATCTACATTCTCATCGGCAATCTCTGCCTTCATATCAATATTTTCAATTATTGCCGTAATCTTATTTCCACTGAAACTCAATTTGATATTTTCTAGTTTCAGACTTCCAAGATTATAATTTCCGATTCTCTTCCCAAAATTTTCTTTGAATTTCTCATTAAACTTTTCATCTTCATTCCATACCTTATCAAAAACAAGAATCTTATCAGCATTTTTCTCACTAACTGTAAAACAAAAATCATCGCTCACGCATTCATAAAATGTTTCTATATAAGCGTCCTCTAAAGAATTAGTTAAATAAAATTTAGTGTTATCTTCTTGCAAATAAACATTATCTATCCTATTTGGATTGGATATAGTTGCAGAATATGCTTTATTCGCAGCACTAAAACTAAACAGAGCAATTCCAACAAGAACTAAAGCGAGTATCACAACTAACGTTACAGCAAAATCTCCTCGCCTATTTTTTAATTTAATCAACATGCTTGATCTCCACTATAAAATTTTACATATAAATTTTTATCATTGATTATAATTTTCGTATGTTTTATTAAACGGAGTCTATTTGCAATAGGAGTTTCGAGTCCTCCGGTTTCATCGTTATTGTTGACAACAACTATCGTATCAGGATTATTGATATACTCAGAAACTTGATTATTTCCCGAAAGACCACTAGAAAAAATTGCTTCATTATCTTTTGACGAAGAATATAAAATCCTGCATTTCCCAGGATATTTATATAAAACTTTCCCAATCTCTGGCATTATCTTTTTTCTATAATCATTAGCCTCGCTGTTCTTATCTTGACTTTTTAACAATCCCCATTGTTTCACTCCATCTTCAACTTTAATTTTCTCACCATCAATAGTTACTTCCTCAATTAAAAAAGAATTTAATGTTCGTAGAGAATTTGCCGAAGCTATCGCATCATATGTGATTTTATTCTCTTCCACTCCAAAGGATATTTTTTTCTTTCCAGCTATAAAACCCGTCGTTACAATATAAAAAAACATTAAACCGACAATGATTATAAATGCGACTGTCCAATTTAGTGTTTCTCCAATACTCCCCTTTTTGTTTATTTTTATTTTTCTCATTATACAACAGGAATTTTTCCTCCCCTTTGATTGGACGCGGTTTTAATCACAATATAACCTTCTAGCATTTCATCTTTTATTTTATATCTCACTATTTCTCTTCCAGTATAGCATTTAGCGAAGTTCTTTGCGTTAACTTCAGAATCAGTTATAACAACACAATCTTTTCCATGACCTTCATTTCCCCCCTTAAACTTTCCAAAACTTAATTCGTTTGCATCAATATCTGTTAAATACGTTTCAAAATAAAAATCTCCTTCCTTCACAATAACTTTTGGATTTAATTCACATTCTTTCATGATATCAAAACTTCCATTTAAATAATTCTCATTCAAATATCCATTTTCATTTAAACATAAAGCAAGTTTTTCATATAGCAAACTCACTTCGCCATCTATCACATCAACATTCGCAGTATAAAAAAGCCAAACTCCTATAACAATCCCTCCTCCAATGATAAGTAAAACAAAAAGTTCCCAAATAGAGATTAATTCTGTTCCCCGTCTATTTTTTAATTTTCTCATTTTATTTTTCATTGATTATTAAAGTTAATTTTTTTGTAGTCTCATCGATTCTGCTTTCAACATCATAATTTGTAAAAAAGTAATATCTATATCCACCATGACTTGATAATCTGACATCAACATACCCTTCATCAGAATTAACATGAACAATATTGCTTGCAAGCACTTCATTCTCCTTTGCAATTCCTATTCCTTTTGAAACATCATAAGTTATAGTCGTTCCCAGTCTCGCTTTATCGAGAAGTAATCCAATATCTTTTGCATAAGCCTGCTCATATACTAAAGCCCCCATCGCAGATTTGTAAACAAAAAATGAAATCAACCCAAAAAACACTATATAAACAATAGTTCGAATAATTGTCGGATAAAGCGTGTCACTTCCGTCTCCTTTTTTTTCGTTTAATAATTTTCTGTATTTCCTCTTTTTCATGATTAATTCAAGATAAAGAATGTTATAAATTTAACGAGATGAAGATTTTGAAGAATAAATGAAACAAGAAGTTTGAAAAAATATATTTTGTGTTGGACTAAATATTTACGAGCAATTTCGTTTAATTCAAATACAATCTGGATGAGATACTCCTCACCCTAAAGGACGGGGTATCCTTACGATTGTATTGTATTAAGTTTTATCACATATATTTCAGGATTATCAACATCTTTTATAAAAAAATATTATTAAAAAAATTTGGATTAATTTATTCGTTCGAACAAAATTCCAGTTCTCCGTGTCGCATAATTTGTGAGCATCAATCTGCGAAGCAGCAAAATATTAATCAGTTTTTCTTTCCCTCCTCCCTCCCCTCAACCTCGAATGTAGAGGCTCCTCCCGATTAAGTGGGCGAGATTGGAAGTTGGGGGGATGGGAGCGAGTAATCTCGTGATAAGGGTGTGAGTGGGGTTTGATGGGCGAGATTAGGAGTAGGATTACGAATTTACGAGTGATAACTAAATAAAAAACAGCTTTTCAGTCAGTTATCAGAGTAGTAAAAAATCAAGGCGCCCCTTCAAGATCAGTGCACTTTAATGCTTTCAGAGTATCAGCATCATATGGTACAACTGTTGGAGCCGCATATTCATAATCATCATTTGCTCCAGAATAAGTAAATACTGCAGTCCCAACCACAACGCCAGCAACAACAACAAATCCAACTCCAGTCAAAGTAACAGCTAATCCTGTCACAGAAGCAATCCATGCAAGTCCGTAACCAGCTCCCACTGTTGTTCCAACACCTGAAACAGTAGCCCAAGTAAAACTACTCGCAGTTCCCTTTGGAATTTGCTGAACAACTATTGCATAACTTCCTGAATTTAAATCAATAGAATTAGATTTCAAATCACTTATTTTAAAACGATCATCTCCTAAAATTTTCTCTCCAGTTTGATCAGAATATAATTTTAAGTCATCCAGTTTATCCACTTTGTAAATCTGTTTCAAATAAGAATCGCCTTTATTATCTTCTCTTTCATCTAAATAATTATAGAGCTCTTCTTGGGTGATCTTAGGAGCAGATTTAGTATTCTTGATTTTATCATCTACTCCAATTTTTGTGCAAACAATACAGTAATTTCCCTCTTTAAGTGAGTGGGGCATAAAATTAAGTTTACCCTCGCCCATCATAGAATGACATCTATACATCGAATCAGCTATTTGACTGATAATTTCCCCTTTTGATTTCTGAGGTTTACTGCTTATCCCAATTTTTTTTACCGCATTATCTTTTGTTGAAACAACTCCAGATGTTTCACATCCCTCGCCTTTATTTGCTTGCAAACAAAGTTTTTGTGTTCGACAATTTAACGGAATATATTCTCTTCCAGGTTCTCCAGGACCAAAATTAAAAGTGCTTCTCTGTATTACTGATTGATGACACGCATCATAATCTGAATCGATCGACGCGAAAGCATTATAAACAAAAATAAATAAAATTACAAATGAAACAAGTGCAGTAATAACTATTAATGTAAAATTATCAATTACTCCTCTTTTTTTCATAAAATTATTTTTCATCTTATCTTTTTATTTTTTCTCAGTATTTAATTTATTATCCAGTCAATCGTCTTACTAAATATATAACCCCTCCCCCAAGTATTAACGCAAACGCAATCCAAAGCAAAGTTTTTATAAAACTTTCAAGCGCTCCTTTTTTATTCATTTAAATGTCCTCAACTTTACATATATTATCTTATCATTTACATTTATCGGTCTGTTCACTTCTGAAAGAAGATTCCCATTATCCCCTTTATTTGTTCTGACCCACAGTGCCTGATTTATATAAATCCAGCAATTTTCACTTCCGGGTGGATTTCTATCAAAACAAATTGCAAATTTATCGTTACCAATCTTTTGATTTAAAATCTCTAATGACTTTGGTAACAAAATATCGTTAAGTAATTCCTTTGACGGTCTAGGCTCATCAAACGATTCATAATAAGTGATGAAATCCGAAACGGACATCTTTTTAGATTCATCTTTATATGTAAATTCTATTTGTGAATCAAGATATTCTTTAATAATCTGAGAAGAACTTACTTGATCTTTTGAAGAAAATATTTCTACAACATTACCGCTCTTTTTTATGTAAACATTTTTGGCTACATCAATAAACACCGAATCAGAAATCCCTATTTCCATATTCAAATTTTCATTATAAATTGTGCATGCTCCCAAAAAGTCGCAACTTTCGATATCCAGTTTTGGACAAAGACATAAACAATTTTTATCTTGACAAAATTTTGGTTTATTTTCTTTATTAAATCCTCTAAAATACCATTCCTTTGGCGTCGTTAAAATATAATTTGTATCTTCCCCCTCATTAAGTTGACTTATTAAACTTTGAATATTCTCTAGTTGATCTCTTGCTTTATCTTGATCAGTTTTCGCTGGATATAAAAGTTTAAACCCTAAATAAATCAAAAACACGATGCATATTACTGATATGATGATCTTCAGAACTTCACTAATTAAAAATCCTTTTTTGTTTAATTTTCTCATTATGCTACCACCCCTCGATTTTCTATCACATAGTCATTTAAACCATTCATATTATTTGTTATCTTAGTTGCCCAATTCTTGTCTGAAGCATATTTAACATTCATTTCTTTCAAATTATCGGAAGGATATTTGCATTTTGTCGATTCTCCTTTTTCACAAAGATATCTATCCCTTATCCATTTTACTCCTTCTTTTATTCCTTCTTCTTTTGAATCAAATTTAAGAGCGCAATCAAACGGACATTTATCATAAGCGCCGATACCAAAGGGATTGTTTTTCTCTTTCCAAATTTTTGATGTCCCCCAACCCGTTTCATGGACAAAATGAGAAAAAACGTAATAAGGATCGATCCCATTATCTTTTGCAGACTGGATTATCGCATCACTAAGTATAGACAAGTCACTTCTTTTTTTATATGAGAAATAACTGTCTAATTCCTCTTTATTCAACTTTCTAAACGATTTTAGATTAGTTGTAGTGGTATATGATTCGACATTGTTCGCTTCAGGAACAACTTCTACTTTCAAGCAACAACTATATCCATAAAAACAATCAACTCTACCTTTAGATATTTCGCCAGTATCACAATTCCACCATTCACAAGTTCCCTTAAAAGAATTTTCCCCTTCGCCTTCACATAGCATCGTTTTCTCTTGAACTTTCACATCAGGTTTCTCTGTAATCACCTCTTCATCTGGTAAATCCTCTCCACTAGTACTTCCACATAAAAAATAATTATCTAAAACATAAGCATTATTCAAATCAATAACAAATTTTGATTCTTTATCTGTTTTATCTTTATATTTGTCAATCACATCTTGATCAATTTGAATTGAAACTCCGTTATTATTTCCAACAACCCGATCTTTAGTATGATAAATCACAACTCCTTTTATCTTAACATCCCTAAACTCTTTCCCATCCGCATATAATTCATAAATATAATTTCCTCCCCTAGAATCTATCCATCCAATCAATGTGCATTTTTTATCTAAACTTTCTTGCCAAAGTGAATCTGAAATATCCGGTAAAGCAGTTCTCTTATCTGTTGAATGTATAGTCGGTAAATAAATCCCAAACCTATCCTTAAAAGCCATCACTAAACTTCCAATAACAATTGCAACAATTAAAATTACTAAAGCATAGTCTAAAACTTTATTTATCCCAAGTCCTCTTTTATCATTAACTATTTTTTTCATCTTCTGAATTTTAAAAGCTCCTTAACATAATCCCAGGCATTATTGAGAATTCTAAGCAAATCGAAAGCATTTGTTAACCATATAAACAAAACAATTAACATTACGATTAATAATCCGATGTAGACTTCATCTAATCCTCCTCTTTTTCCTTTCACTCTCATCAAAAAACGAACAAAAGGAGATTAATAAAATTAACTGCCTCTGATACAATAAAATGAGGGAAGAATAAAAATTTTGGGGTTAGAGTAACCTCTAGGAAATTCAGTGCAGGATATGGCGAGCGATTTCTTGATAAGGGTGTAAGTGTGAGATACTCCTTGTCCTAAAGAACGGGGTATCCTTACGATTGTATTGTATTAAGTTTTATCACATATATTTCAAGATTATCAACATCTTCTATAAAAAAATATTATTAAAAAAATTTGGATTAATTTATTCGTTCGAAAAAATCTCGTTCTCCGTGTAGCATAATTTGTGAGCATTAATCTGCGAAGCAGCAAAATATTAATCAGTTTTTCTTTCCCTCCTCCCTACCCTCAACCTCTAAGGTAGAGGCTCCTTCCAGATTAGGGTGGGACTCAATTTGGGTGGGCGAGTAAATTACAAACAAAATCTCACAAAAAAATTTAATTTGGGATGAAGCCGATAATTCAAAAGAATTTATAAAAACCTTTTCCTCATCGCGGGATAAAATAAAGAATATAAAATCAAAATCCCGATTATTATCCATATAAGGACAATTAATACAAATAACCAGTCAAAGAAAGAATAAGGTCTTTCACATATCATACAATACGCCCCTCCACAATCAACACCCTCTTCATCAAAGTCTTTTACCTTATCAAAGCAAAAACCGCAATATTCTTTTTCAGTTTGAATTGGAAAATTAATATCAACTCTGCTCAAATTAATTCTTTGTGAAATTTCGGTTTCTTTGACTCGACTAACGAGTTGATTTGTTATTTTATCGTAGATTTCAGTATAATTTTCGTAACACCATATTGTATTATTTGCATAAACCGATACTCTATAATCACACGTTTGAGTTTGGGTTTTATCTTTCAGACATCCTCTTGTTGAAAAACAATCTCTATCTCTTACTCCAACCAAAGAAATATTATTATTGACGATTTCCTTCAGACTAAAAGTTGCATAGCATTCGCTCCATTCTTTACAATTAAAATCTTCGTAGCAGCCCGATTCACTTTTCTCGACGCAATTTCTATCTATACATATTTCATATTCTCCACATTCATTATCATTTATACATTCAAACTTCTTATCTATTTGATTGATATTGCTCGAATTTAAGTCTTTCCTTATAAGATCAGAGATGTTCATCACAACAACATATAGAATAGCAACTGCCACAATTCCAATCAAGACAAGAATAATATTTCCAATCACTTCTGATTGCCCTCTTTTTCTCATATCCAAAAAAAGAAAATCAAATTCATAAATATAACTATTATTATCTAAGAAGAGGAATAGAATTTAATTTTTTGTTTGTTGTGATAGAAATTTATTCTGTAACTTTCTGAGAACAGCTTTGATCATTCTCGTTGAATACTTTATTTTGAGTCTCGCAATTTTCTCTTGCTATTTTAACCTGTTCTAGGCGAGTCTCTTTATCTTTGCATTCCTTATTGTTCTTATCAACTTTTTGGATACCGTCTTCCCAATAAACCATATTCCAAAATCCTAATTTATCATAAACACAAATTCTTGTATATCCTTGCTCATCAGCTCCAAACATATGGGGAGAATTAGCAACCAATGCTCCATAATAAATAGTTCCTGTAACATTCGCATCTCCAGAAACATGCAAAGGTTGCTTGGGAGTTTTTGTTCCAATTCCAATTCTATTATTTTGAGCATCTAAGACAAAAGTAGTTACATCCATAGTAATATTACCTTCCGGGGAGATTAATAATCTTGAAGTGTCAGACGTCGAACCATTTGATGTCGTTCTCAAATCAATATAAGCAGGATTGCTTGTAGAAGTCCATGCATCTCCAGTTAAAAATTCTATTCTCGCTCCTTCAATACTTGATACTACCCCATTACTCGCCTGCGCTTCTATATATCCGAGCCTTTGTCCTCCGGTTGTTGGTCTATTTCTTCTATTTAATATGATGTTAGCCCCGTAATCATCAGTAAAATAAACACTATCTGTTGCTGTATTCGTCGGAAGGAAAACCTCAAAAGTAAAATTAGAATTTGAAGTTCCAATACTCACAGACGATCCATTTGTGAATAATATATTTGATAAGCTCGAATTTCCAGATGCGGAGAAGTTACCAATAACAGTTAATGTTGATGTTGGAGAGGCAGTTCCAACTCCCACATTCCCTCCACCCTCATTTAACACTAAACTTCCTGTTCCAGTAGATTGAGAATTAATTATTGCTCTAGTTCCATCATGATACAGCCTCAAATTGTAAAGAGTATCACTGCTAACAATTGCTAGACCGCCTGTGTTAGTATCACTGACTTGATTAACCTGCAGTCTTCCAACCGTTGGAGATGATGTTCCGATACCTACTCTTCCACCACTTGGTTCGTGAATACTTAATATCACTGTCTCATTCCTGTTAGTTATCAACCACCTAACATTATCAATATCATATTGAAAAAAGAAGCGGGTGTTTCCGACGGCATTTTTTATTGAAGAGAGATTCTTAATACCTGATGCTCCAGATGGAGATTGTATTGATAGTAATGTATCTGGATTTGAAGTACCAATACCAACCCCATGACTTGTTGAATTAACAAATAAAACATTTGTATCAATATTAAAATTTCCTTGCTGAAAAATAACATCTCCAGCAATGACCATACTAATTCCTAGAATTAGAAAAATCATAAATGCATAAAAAGGTTTGCTATTCAAAACTCTCAAAGAAATTTCCTTAATTCCTCTTTTGTCTTTCATCTTATTATAACAATTAAGTTTTTCCATTTTATAAACATTTTGATTATGGCGTCGAATTTTCATACAATGTTCCAGTTAAACATTGATTCCCATTTGTTGAATCAATAACAATAACTTCATTATTACTTCCATCTTTGACTATAAATGAATCGTTTGGAGAAGAACATGAAACTTGCTGATCGCTGTTTGCACAAGTTGTTGCACTCTCAATACATAAATTTCCATCGCTGTCAATAAATGCTTTTGTATCTCCGGAGGAATCTTTTATGATAAATGAATTTGCTGGAGCAGTACATGTTCCTCCTGATGTGCAAGATCCTTTCAAAACAATATTTCCTTCACTACCCAGCCAAGCGACATTATTCCCTGTTGAATTTGTAATTCTGAATTTATGGGTGTCATTTGGAATAATAGGAGACTCTATAGTTATTATTACTGTTTCTGATTCATTATAAATAGAATTATCTGTTGTTTTATTTGCGAAAGCGAAAAACACATAATCTCCAGCGTCTCCAGTTGCATTTACATCCCATGAAACATTAACACAATTATTTTGATTTAATTCAAATTGTTTAGGATTTGAAGTGTTAGTGTAGAAAGGCGTCTCCCCAATAGTAGTGGAAATAATTCCCTTTAATTGGTAAGTTATATTTAAGTAAGGATGTTCACTAACAGCAAAATTTTCTTTTGTTGAGAATTGTAATTCTTCAGTTATAGAAATACTTCCTGTTCTACTTGTTGGAACTAAATAAAATGATTCATTTAGATCTTTGTTTTGAAGTATAGAAGTAACATTCCAATCAATATATTGATTCCCCGGAGAACCAGTACCTCCTTCGATAGTTACTGAATCTGTGGGTGTAGAATCAAAATCACTTGATGAGGGTCTCGAATTCCATGTTACAGATGTTTCTCCAAAATTATAAGTGTGGAACAAATGATAAGAAGATACTGTAAATGAATCACCAGTATCTAAATCATTTCCATCTAAAAAAAGATTTAATCTCGCATTAATTATAACTGCTTCTCTTGGAATTTGTGAGGTATTAAATTGTATTAAAATATTATCTTGATTTGAACTTGAATTATGAATTTCCATAACTGAACTTGTTCCGAAATTAGCATTATTATTATCTTCATCTAGGTAAGTATCGCCCATATTAACACTATTATTATCATGAATTGTAATGATTGTTGAGGCATCCCCCCATTTTATCTCTTGAGATAAGATACTATTCTTTGTATCTGAAAAGTCAATAGTGACTACTTGATTTGATCGTAATCTTCTGTCTTTGTCAATAACTTTTCTGTCATTATCAGTTGGTTTTTGTGTTTCGTCTCCTTTTTCATAAACTCTTAAAGGAACACCAAAAAGTTGTCTAATAATGTTTGAATCAAAAGATAAATCTAATGTTATGGAAGAATAATTATAATCAACAACTTTTGCGGGAAATGTTGGATCTTCATTAATTATAACATACCAGACATTTTTCAAACTTCTAGCATTTTCGATATTCTTCCATTTCTCATCTTCATAAACAAATCTTGTTCCAGAATAGATTACAGAATTACATAAACTTTCATCACAGAAAGTTTCAGAAATTTGAGTCTTTTCAATTTCAATTGGATCTAGGTATACATCGACTAATCCGCAGTCGTTATTCAAACAACAAACTTCTGTAGTATAATTAAAGAAATCAGATTGATTAACTGTAATAGATGAAGTTGGCTCATGAGTTGTTATAGTAATTTGAGGACTTAATCTTTCTATTGTTTCATATGAAGATGGAGTATGAGCTAATGAATTATAAGATAATGTAATATTTTTCGTATCTGTGAGTAATTGCAATAAATTGCCAACACCATCATAAATATAACTATAACGGCTGACTTCCTGTGAAACACCATTATAAATCTTTGTAAATACTAATCTATTCAAATCGTCATACTGCATTGTATAATTCAGAGAATTATTTGCATCATAAATATTTATTATATTTCCGACGCTGTCATATTGATAACTAAGATTTTGCATCGCTTGAGTTTGAATCCGAGTTAATCTGTTTAATTCATCATAATCAATTTTTGTTACCAGAGTATTAGAGTAAGTTTTATTTGAGATTTTGCCAAATGCTGTATAATTTATTGTAGACAAATAATTATTTATAGAATTTAGTTTTCCAATCTTATTATAGTTATGTGTAAAAGTTTCATGAGGCAAATACATATTTAAAATTCTGTCCTGAGAGTCATAATCTACTGAATAATTTACCACCTCACATTCATCATTACTTCCTCCAGGATCTCCAACAATTCTGTAACACGAAAATATGCTCTCATTTATAATTCTTAGTCTATTATCATATGTGTACCTTATATAAATTGGACCAGATAATTCACCGTCGTCAGTAATGTTAGTTAATGTTCCGTTAAACTGCCCATCATATACAAAAGAAACATTTGAATTTCCTGATTGTTTGAAAATTAGCCGATTTAAGGAATCATAAGTCAAATTAGTTGTAATATTTCTTCCATCTGTTTGATTTTTTAAATTTCCGTTGAGATCATATGAGTAATTCCACGTTTGCATATTAGGATCATCAAAGCTAATTCGTTGTCCGAGTGTATCATATTCAAAATAGAATTTATTATTTTTAGTATCAGTAATATTAATTAATTTGTCATCTGCTCTATAAAAATAAGTAGTATTGTATATAGTTGAATCGTTGTATTCTTTAATCTCTTTTATACGATTATAAGCATCAATTATATATAGAATTTTATTACCATTTTCATCAAATTGAGTTATATTTGTTTGATTAAACAAAACAAAGATTGAGCTATTATCTTGTTTTGAGAAATTAATAATCCTATCTTGAGAATCATAAGTATATGAAATAATAGATTCACTTTGTGGTGAAACTAAGTTTGCCGAGTAAGTTTCAAAATAAGGATTTTGTTCTTGTTTTATCCTATATTTATTATCATAAAAATAATTCTTAACAATCTGCACTCCAGTATCATAAAGAGTTTTGACTTGTATTACATTGCCAAATCCATCATATATAAAAAGATCTTCAGAATAATCTGAATTTTTATTTTTTGATTCTACTTTAATAATTTCAGGAGTAGCTCCATCAAAATTATATGTGTATTTCTTTGTTGGATTTGTTTTATTATCTGGACTTATTGTTTCATTAATTATTCTTCCAAAGATATCATATTCAAAAGTTTTATTTAATCCGTGTCTGAATTCATTTAACAAATTACCTGTTCCCTGATTGTAATTGTAGCCAATGGTGTGCCCTAAATCATTTGTTTCAACCTGAACAAATGTTCCTAATCCATCATAAGTATAATCTGTATTTGAACCTAAAGGTTCTATCTTTGAAATAATATTTCCAAAAGAATCATAAACAAATTGAGTTTCTGGATTAGTACCTTTGTTATTGTAGCTGGTTATTTTTGTCAAATCCCCTTTATCAACACCACTTGATAAACCATCATAAAAGAAAAACTCTCTTTTTACTATTGTTTGTCCATCTGAAGCAAATAGAGTATAATTCACTGGTTTATTTACAACGTATCTTTGAGAGTTATAATTAAAATCAAATTCTTCTAATTTTTCATCTCCTTGTATATTGACTTGTCCAGAATAGTTAATTAATTTTACATTTCCGAAGTTATCATAAGAAAAAGATATGTTACTTATAACAGGTGTTGAAGATCCATCATAAACTAACGAAGAAGTTTGGTTAAGATGAATCATATTATCAAAAGAATAAGTAAAATAATTTTGTTCTTCACGAATCTTTTGATTAATTGAATTATAAACTATAGTTTTATGTTCTCTTCCTTTAAGAATATTATCTTGATGAAAATAATGAGAATTTACAGATCCATCAGGAAGAGTTTCATTAACTAATCCAAAACCTAAAAATTCGAGATTGCTATAATCAAATCTTCCGTTGCTATAATTGTATAAATAAACTGACCCAGCATTAAATCCTTGACTAACTGAATTATTTAGAAATGTTGAATTGACTATCCAAATATTAAATCCTAAATTATCATCATTATCGTTCAGTGTAGATTGTTTATAATTAACTTGAGTAGTTCCTCCATATGTATGAGTTATTGTCTTAAGTAAAAATGCACTAGTTCCGTTTTTTATATTGGTTACTCCCTGATAAGGAGAAGCTGAATAAGCTCTGACAATATCTGCATAACCGTCTCCATTCACATCAGCAATTCTCCTTCCTATATTATATCCTTCGTCAGTAAATCTTTCAGGACTTAACCAGCCAGCTCCTGCAACCCATCCGGTTCCATTATTTATTTTTGTATTAGTCTCAAATGAAATTATGGAATTGTTACAATTACAAGTTTCATTAAAAGTTGTAACATTACTATAAAAATTTTGAAGAATATCCGTTAAACCATCTCCATTAATATCCATAAATCTGACTCCTAAATCAGGTCTGCTTCCAGAATAATCTGTAAATGATAAACTAGGAGCATAATCTGAATAACTAATCCATCCGGTTCCATTATTCAGCCAAGCATTTCCAGGAATTCCTCCTTTAATTAAATCTGGCAACCCATCATTGTTTAAATCAATAAGTCTCAATCCATTATCCTGATTACTGCTTGTAATGAAATAATCAGGAACAACAAAATTTGAAAAATTTTGCCAGCCAGTACCATTATTTAAATAAGCAAGTTTAGCACTTGATTCATGAGATCTTAAAATATCAACTTTTCCATCTCCATTTACATCAATAATTTCGGATCCTAAATCGTTTCCGCTAGAATCAGTGAAATCAATTGGAATATTCCAATTTGACGAAATATACCAGCCAGTACCATTATTTAAGTAAACAATTCGAGTACTATCTTTAGATTTTAATATATCAATTAAACCATCTGTATTTACATCTCCAAATCTAACGCCTTGATCTACATTATTTGAATCAACAAAATCAACCGGCACTTTAAACAAGGTATAACTATCCCAACCAGTTAATTTATTATTTATTTTGGTTTCATTAGTTCCTGCTTTTGATTTAACTAAATCAACAAAACCATCATTATTAACATCTAATAATCTTACTCCCGAGTCAATACCAACAGCACTTGTAGATGAGAAAGAAAAACTTTCTGGGACAACCCACTTATCGGTCGTATTATCAAATCCTTGAATTGTTTGATAATATCCAAATGAAATAGTATTAAGAACAGAGGAATTATCAGAGCCAATATAAGTTATATTAGATAAGGAAGTTAGAGATTTTTCTGCACTTAAGTTTTCATAATCAAGATGATATCTTCTTATTAAAGATCCATTAAAATAAACTGAAATATCTTGAAGCCTTCTGCTTTCTCTCAATGGATTTCCCTGTTCATAAATTAGTCTTGAATCAGGACGTTCGTTACCTTCATAATTAAAAGTGATTAGTTTTAAGTTATCATTATTGTAAGTAATGTTATATAGATACAATGTTCCAGTATCACTAGTAAATGGAACTTTTTTATAACCATAGAAAATCTTATTTCCGTGAACATCCTGTATTAAATCTAACCCCCATTTAATATCATAATTTGATCCGTTTGATTCAAGCAGAGAATTTCCATTAAATCCAAATCTGTAAAATGTTCCATCAGAAGTTGTAACATTCCAGAACATTTTAGTTCCACTTGATAAGTTTTGAATTTTAAACTTTCTTGGATCAATTTTGGTGTTGAAATTTGTTCCATTATAAAATAATTTATATCTTGAATTGCCTAAAACAAGAACAAAGTAATCATCATTTGTATAGTTGACAGTATGATTAACATCTCTCATAACATAGTTTTCTGTTAAACTCCATCCTGCACCAACAATTCCTGGACGTTGTAAAACGCTTTGGCTATTATAATCTAAAGAAATTAATGGTTGAAATCCTAAAACTCCTGGAGAGACTTCAATAGGATATTCAAAAGATCCTGCTCCCGGAAATAACTGTGTTTTATATTCTCCAAAAGTCTCCAACTTCGGAACATTTCCAACACTTGCTTTATGAAGATATGGTTTAAACTCATCAGCACTTTGAGCAGATATTAGTGATGATAAAATAATAAATGTTAAAACACAAGAAATTAAAATTAGTATTCTCATTATTCCTCTTTTCTCTTTCAAGTCTTTTATGTTCTTTAAGTGTTTCATTTTAATTTACACCTCCAAAGAAAGAGGATAAAGGAAGTGCAAATAGAATTAATAGGGAAATTAAAATAACAATAATTCCACTAATTAACGCTTGATTATTTGTTATTGAACCCCCATAAAACCAAGATTTTCTAGTCTGAATATCTTTGAATCCATTATAAAATAGAAATCCTCCTAAAATTAGTTTAAATCCAAAGGATGAGTAATCACTTAAAAACAAATTCCAGTCTATATAGCATAACAAAAGCAAATACATAGTAGTATATATGTAAATAGATTTATTCTTTAGATAAATACTACATTTAATCGGCTCTCTTTGCATTCTTTTCAAATGGGTTCTAGCGAGAGTTAATCCGATTAATAGTTCCGATATAGAATAAAGAATATTTATTTTATCACCTCGTATAATAACAAATAAATTACCTACTAATAAAAATATTACTGCCACCATAATTATAATTAATATTTCTTTTACGGAATACTCATTTGGATTCATTTTCTTATATTTCATTTAATACAACTTTTTATAACTCCACAACCATTAGCTGGTGTAAAATTTTTATTACCCCCTCCATTTCTCCTTTGATTTTGATTTAAAGATGATTGTGAACTTTTGGGGGAGAATAACTGATTTGAGAATAGAGATAAAGGCTTATTAACTCCATATGATGTATATGTTGAAACTAATCCTAATGAGGTTGATTCTCTAAACAAAGAGAGTCCTATTTTGTTTGGGTAAAATTGCCCAGATTCTCTAATAATTACACCTGGAGCGCCACTAAACGTTTTTGGTCCCAAAAATGCATTGGTTGTTCCATAGATTCCAATTTCTGAATAAGATAACTTAGATCCATCTTCTATATAACTCTGTTCTACATAAGATTGTGCCCCACCTATAGCTCCAAGTGTCCCTGTTCGAGCAGCATATTTTAATCCAGTAGGAGCGATATATCTTGAAGCTACTCCCGCTCCACCTGCAACGGATGTTGCACCAAAAGTTGCCACACCCAATCCCGTTGCAACGGCAGTTACACTTGCATAAGATAATGAAGTTCTAAAATCATTTTTAAAAACAAAATAGTTTATCAAGAAGTCTATACCGCCAGCTAATGCACCTACACCCAGTGCAACAGGAACACTAATTACCTTCCCATCTTCATCAACATACTTATAAGGATTATTTCTCTCAAATCGATATCGATTCAAACTTTGCGGATCATAAATATTAGAGAAAACAGCGTCAGGCTGAGTAAATAATCCAAGTTCTGGATTGTATGTTCTGAAATTAAAATCATACTCTCCTGTTGTAGAGCTAAACTCTTTTCCTTCATATTGATATCTACTTTTTGTCCCTCCTTCAAGAACTTCCCCGTATGGAGAGTAAAAAGTTTCTTCGACTTCATTTCCCGATGAATCAGTTATTAATGTTGTTGAACCAAGATGATCGTTATGATAATATAATGTTACTCCCTCAGAAAAATCTTCATTTAAAGTTGTCCCATTATATCTTTTTTCTGCTACAATTCCATAATCATCTTTCATATAATAAGAATCATTAACTTCTCTAATTCCTCTCATCTCATAACTTCTTACGAAGTTATCATTTACGTACAAAAAACTCTGCCGGACATTATTTGTATTGTTGTAAACATATTTAACAAGAATTCTATCCTCAGTTGGATGATAAATGTACTCTTCCAAAACTTGTCCAGAGGAATCACTTCCATTTCTTATTCTCAATAATTGATTAAAATTATTATATTCTCGGTATTTTCCGTCTCCAGTCACAAGATTTCCATTGTCGTCGTATATGAGATTATATTGTGTTGCAGAAATAGGAGTAATAGATACAAGCAAAACTACTATGAAACACACACCAATCCTTTTCATTTTTGATATGTTAATATAATATGAGAACTATAAAAACATTGTCTTTAGTTATAAAAAATAGCTAATCTCATTTATTCATAAAAAATCTATCCGATTCCACCGCCAAGAACTATCGACGTGAGTAATGACAATAATAAAATTCCAAGTAATGCAGTAATGAAGTATAACAAAGAACCCCTAATTAAATAAACTCCAGTCTTATATGTTTTCTGAAGTTTATCCTCTCCGGAATCTACAACAACCAAAGTTCCAGTCAATATGAAAATTATTTCTATAATATAAATTCCTACAATTATTTGCAGGTAATAAGGCGGAATCATAAGTTCAACGGGAAATATATTTAGCATATTTGTTAGTCCGGGAGTTATATTGAGTTCTGATCCAGCCAGTTTAGCTAGATCAAGTTTATTCAAAATAGAAGTTATCATCGCAGCAAGTCCAACAACGATTCCAGAAAGTAACGGCGCCAAAAACGTCATATTGCTTTTCATATCACTTACTATTTCTGCAAGCAGATCTTTCAATCTTTCATTTATTTTCTTGATGTTCTTGACATATTCTGAAATTGACATCAGACTTATTGCAGCAATAGTTAATCCTTTCTTAGAAGATTCAACAAGAATTCTCATAGATGTAGAAATTAATTGAGAAGGATAATATATCAAAGCGCCACGCTGTTCATCAAAAATAGCTCTCTCAACACTCATTCCATTTCTCGCAATATTATAATGGACCTTATTAAAAAATTCCTCTGTCTTAAGTCCTTTTGAACTTTCCCCAATTTTTCCAAATACAAGTTCTGGAGGAACGCCGTTACCCAGTCTATTTCCAAGCTGAAATAAAGAAGACGTGAACTCAACTTCAAGTTGCTGAGTATTATCTCTATGAACAATTAGTTTCTTAGTTCTCTTCCTAAAAGATATTGCAAAAAATAAAGCAACACCAAGCGGAATAAATAAACTGCAAATCAACGCCCCAAGCCCAAAAGGTCCAGTAACTTTTCCAGTCTCTGCAGTTTTATAATCAAAGAAAAAAGATTCTTCTCCAAAAATTCCCAACCCAAGTTGACCCATAGTATAATCCTTTTGAAGTCCAATCATTTCAGGCAAAGGAGTATAATGAAAAATTAAAGGAATGAGTCCAATTATAAAAAAAGGAAGAAGAATTAAAAAAGTTGTAACATAAACTTTCTTGTCAGTATACTCGCTATAATAAGGATTCTTTTCAAGAAGAGTTATTTCTCCATGACCTCCCGGTCGTTGCATCAAGACTTTATCAGTCAAATAAAAAACAAAAAACGGAACAATAACATTAAACATAAGCATTACATGATACCAAACGATAGCGCCCTGAAGCATTGCAGAAGCCAAAGGTAATAACGCAAGTCCCAGCGTCGGTAAAACAACACCGAGCATGTAAACATTAGTTAAAGGCGCACGAATTTCATGAGTGAATTTAAGCATCTTATCATAAACCCCGTCAAGAACGACTTGAAGTGCTTTCTCAAGAGTATTTATTCTCCGAGCATTATCTGGCTCAAACAAACTGCTTTCAATTAAATGGAATCCTTCAATAAATTCAATACTATAATCTCTCCAAGTCTCCAAATAATTATCTAAACTCTCTTTTATCGTAGAATATTTTCCTATCTGAACATCATAAAAAACTTTTTTGAAATCTAGCGCCAAAGGATATTCTAAATGCTCGCTGGCAAACTCAATTGCCTTTTCTAAATTCGCAGTATGCCTCATATAAACGACAACATAAAGAATCGCCGGAACCATCTGCGATGAGGCCTTTAGTCGCCATTTATTTGCAAATCTCATAGGATAATTTTTTGTATAATAAAATAAAAAGATTGCAAGAATCATCATCAAGAAAAAGTATAACATTGGGAAATTATCAACAGAAAATGAATCAGCGATGATGAGTAAATAACCGACTGAAGTCAAGACTCCAACTAAAAAAACAACAAGGAAAGTCATTAACGAAAGAGTTAATGCTTGCCAGGGTTCAACATCAAGATGAGCGATCTCTAAATATTTTCTGACCTCTCTTTCATCCTTAGACGACGGTTTTATTTTTATTATATTTCCTAAACTTCTGCACCATCTCTCATATCTATTTAGCTCAGGAGCCATCTCATTTTTGAAAGTCACATAATCACGGCTCCAACTGCTGCCTATCTCTTGACTATTTGTGGTTTTGATTTGTTTCTCAATCTTTCCGCCATACTTTCTAAGAACATCATCAGTACTAGGTCTTCTTTCAGCCATATTTTTCCTCTTTTGATTTATATTATCGTCAATGAAAAAGAATTAATAAAGGTTTGGGGAAAAACGACTTGAGTGAAACAATTTGATTTTTACTAACGTCAGGCAATTCAAATATTCTAATAGGGCGAGCGATTTCGTGTTAAGGGTGTAAGGTTTAGGGGTGTGCGAGGTCGCGAGTAGAGTGTTTACAACTTGACAAATTTAATGTAACTGTTTGTTGAAAAAATAAATATTTTGTGTCAGACTAACATTAGGTAATTCAGTGTTTCCGTTTGGGTGGATATCGAGGTTGAAAACCTCGAATCAAGTGGGAAATCCTCTGACACAAAAAACTGCAAAACATTTCAACAAAATAAAGATAATATCAGGTTGTAAACACGAGTAGAAATCACAAGGTGGGTTTTTCTTTCGAAGAAAGAAATTTAGTGGGAGATTAAAAATCAAAGATTAAAAATAAAATTTTAAGGTTTCATAGATGTGGAAAACAAAATAGAAGAAAATTTGTTTAACTATTTATACAAGAATTATAACCGCCAACTATCCATCCAAATACTCTGCATACCCAAATTCTGAATCCATTCTCTTCCTCTTGAGGAGTTTTTGAACATTGATTATTCGGACAAGAATCACTCACACATTCATAACCATTTTCACAATACTCTCCGGAAGACCGTTGAGACTCCATTTGTCCCGAAGACGCGCAATAATTGGTTTGTCTTCTCTCACCCATTAAAATGCATTCGTCATTATAACTACATTCGTTTTGAGAACATGTTGGAACAACGTTTGTCCTGCTCACTGTAAAAGTAACCGTATTAATTCCTCCCTCAAAATCTTGGCTAACAATATTATTCATAGTCACCTTAGTTCCATCTTTAAGAACTTGACTTTCTCCTTCTGACAAAGGTTCTGTAACTTCTCCGATATCTCCTCCAAATTTCAATGACGCAACTTCAAAACTCATATAGGATATAGAAACTTCGTAAACCTTCTCATCTATAACAACGGTAACCGTTTCACCTTCACTTAAGGTATATGTATTAATACCTCCCCCAATTCCTCCTCTACTTTGACCGCTCAAATAAACTTCAGCATAACTTTCACTTCCATGATAAATTATTCTTGCAGTATCTTGATCTCTAATAGTATTATGAATTACTTCTGTTGCTAAAGGAGTGTATTGAATATACCTATATGAAGCAGTATCTCCAACCTCCAAACCTTCCGTTAAAGAACCACCAACAATTTTCAAAACACTTATTTCTTTATCTGGAGACGCTCCAATATTAATTTTATATGTTCCTCCCAAAGCAAGGTTATCATCTTTATCTTCACTATTTATAATTAAATCAAAGCTGCTCTTTCCAACAACCGCCGATTCAGAAGGAAATACAATCTCCATTCCTTCTTTAGTATAAAGTCTATCAAAGTAAACATCCTTAGAACCAGCTAAAACAACAAACTCATCTCCTCCAGAAACATATTGAATATCTGTAATTGTAAAAGAAACGTCTCCAATATCACAAACATCTCCTTTGATTTTCTCCAGACAAGCTGGCTTCCATCCTTCAGGGATTAACTTTTCAAATGTTACTTCATTTCTATTGTCAACAGAATCATAATCTACTTTAGCTCTTAGCAAATATGATTGAGAAGCTTCCAGAGAATTATCTGACATTCTGTAAGATGCAACAAAAGAAGTATGATACCAATCTGCATAACCGGGACGACCATCAACATTTTTCTTTTCATAATAAGTTAAATTATTAACTCCAATCGCCAATCTCTCGTCAGAAGCTTTTCCAAGCCCTCCAATAGCTCCACTACCATTAAGATAAGCCAATCCAAAACTAACACTTCCATCTCTTAAAGGAACAATTAATTTCATACTATTTTGTGTGCTTTGAACGATATCTGTTACTTCTTTAGAAGGCATATTAAATTTCTTCATAAAGAATTTCAGATTTTTGAATTCGGGCATGATTAATTCTTTTTCAGTAGATAAAAATTCTTCATCATCATTTTTCCATTCAATCTCTATTTTATCTACACCTGTAGCATATGATGAATAAGATGGATAAATAAATCCTTTTATACCCGTTATAGTTTCTCCATTTATTTTTATATCACTTCCACTTGTCATTTCTAAAATACTCTTACCAACACTGATTGAAACAAATCCAGAAGCAGTAGTAGTATAATCCTGTTTCTTTATATCGATGACTCCAATATAAAGTCCTCCGCTCATCTTTGCGAATTGTCCGTTCATGAGACTACCAGTAGTTGGAATATTAAAACCATCAACTATAAATTTAACTTCATCGCTGTCAATATATCCAATGCTTATTTCATGTCCCTCAACAGTTATAGTCTCACCTTCGTATAGAGAAAACTTCTTAGATGATTCTATTAGTGTCAATTTTTTATCAACAGGAACATAATTTATAACATCATATTTTCCTCCAAGCAAAGGAATTGTCTTTCCATTAATTCCTTTAACATCCGTCACAAAATTTAGTGTATAATTTAAAATCCAAGAATTTGATAGAACTCTGAATCCTAATGTCGGAGTCTTTTCTGTGTATCCAACCGCTTCTTCATAATCAGAATCTCTAAAAAGTACAGGTTTAAGACTATTGAATTTATTGTAATCACTTGAAACAATTATACTCTGCTCATACTCCTCTCCGCTTTCAAGCTGACCACTTGCTAAATAATTTTTCAAATCGTCATCGCCAATTGAACCTGTCAAAGGACTTCCTTCTCCAAGATTCCATCTATCTGAAGATTTTTCCAACTTAATATTATCTTCAAACGAAATAAAATCTCTTCTTCTTTCAACACATACTCCTGCATTAATGCATTGATCATTAACACTACAATCAGCATCAGTTACACATTGAGTTGAAGGAACTGGAGGTTTCACAATACATGCCCCATCTTTACAACCGTTTTTACATGAAACAAAATATGGATGAGTAGAAACATAATATCCTGCAGTTGATCCACAATTTGAATCTATTTTAGAATCACAATACTCACAATAAGCTTCATCCACCGCACAATTTTCTCCATCACAACTAGAACTATATGCCCCCCCTCCATTACCAGAAGTTACCATGCAGATATCATCGTGAGTATAAAATTGCCCACCCCGTAAATATCCTTCAGTATGGCCCTTAACAAATTCATTATCCCCACCATCACTATCACTGCAACTTCCCTTACATGGATAAAACTCGCAATTATTATTAGGATTTCTTGAAACATAACTTCCATCTGGACATTGCATAACATCTGCTGTACATCCAACAGAACCCATTTTCTTTTTTATTGTTAATTCTTTTATATGAACCCATCCGCAACTATGATCTCCACCAACCCTAACTTTAATATATCTAAACGCAGTATTCTTCTGTATTGAAGACAATACACTGCCATCCACAACTCCTGCGCTGCTTTTTGCGCTAAATAACTCTACAAAATTTTTACCATCTTTACTTGCAGAAACAACACCAACACAAAGCGGATTTGTCGTATCTCCTCTCCAAGAATAATCTACAATATAATCTCCATCAATAACAGAACCATAATCAAAAACTGCTTCAGCTATAGATGCTCTTGGATACCATTCTGTCTGAACATTATTATCTATAGCATTTTCAACTTCGCCAATACAACCATATGGTTTATTTGTTGTAGGATCTATATCAGGATTACAAGGAGTTTTTGAAACGACACTCGCTTTCAATACTTGAAAATCTTCAGTAGTTGTTGGTGAAAGACCTACTTTCTTCTGAGTAACTATTAAAACTGCTAACACAATAATTGCAACAACAATTAAAATCCAAAACAATTTCCAATCAATGATTTTACTTTGACTTTTACGTCGAGAAATATTTTTCACACCCTTTTTCATTAACATAATAAAATAAACATCTTTATAAATTTTACTTAAATTTCGGCTTCATCCCAAGTTTCTCTGAAAGAGAAACTTGATTAAGTCTTAATCAAATATTGTCTGCCTCAAACTAATTTACATTTAATTTTTCTAAAACAATTATTCCTCTTCAATCTCAAAAAATTTTGACAGCTCTCGCTATTGAAATAACCG
>Ga0210057_1002975_pt1 | contig 23729 bp, 22 predicted proteins | sample CryGeyCG2114_010_2_FD_183968 | JGI IMG/M metagenome (GOLD analysis project Ga0210057, IMG submission 183968) | Groundwater microbial communities from aquifer - Crystal Geyser CG10_big_fil_rev_8/21/14_0.10 (SPAdes) (version 2) | ecosystem: Environmental > Aquatic > Deep subsurface > Groundwater ...
AAATTCTTTACGGGAAAGTTATTTTTTAGTATAATTTCCTTATGACATGGGCTCTTAAAAGACAGCTTTTATTTTTAGGGATTTTTATTGTGCTTTTATTAGCATTGGGATATTTAATAATTTCTCCCTATATAAACAAAACACCGACCTGTACAGATAATAAACAAAATGGAGACGAGACGGGGATAGATTGTGGAGGATCCTGTGCTAAGGCATGTATTTTTGAAGTAGATCAAATTTCAATTCTTTGGGCTCGTACATTTCAGGTTATTCCTGGACGTTATAATGCTGTAGCTTATCTTGAAAATCATAATAAAAATACAGTTATAAAAAAAATAAATTATAGATTTCGTTTTGCTGATAAAGATAATATTTATATAGGTAAAAGAGAAGGAGAGACTTTTATTCCAACTGGAGGTAAGTTTGCTATTTTTGAGGCAGGTATAGGTGTTGGTAATTCTATTCCCGTTTACACTACTTTTGAATTTACAGAGATGCCTGTATGGACTAAAGTATCGGAAGATAAAGTAAAGCAATTAAAGGTGCTCGTTTCTGATATAAAATTAGAAAATCAAGATACAAGTCCACGATTATCTACTACCATTAAAAATGACTCTCTTTTTATTATTCCAGAAGTGAGTGTTATTGCGTTATTGTATGACGAGAAGGGTAATGCTGTTTCTGCTAGTCATACTTATTTGGATGTATTGGAAACAGAGGAAAGTGAGAATATTAATTTTACATGGCCGGAACCTATCTTGGGGAATGTAATCGCTAAAGAAATAATTCCTTTATATGATATTTTTTTGGTTAAGTTGAAGTAATTAACCCGCCAAAATTTTTGTGGATGAAATTTATGATATTAATAGTAGGAAATAAAATTTAGGCGGGTAAAATATGATAGACAAAGTTCTTAAAAGAATAGATTGGCTTTTGGTTCTTTTTATTGTTCCTATAGTTTTAGGTGGTCTTTTTACGATGAAATCATTTATTCCACAAGAAGGTGTAATTAATTTTTTTGATAAACAGATTATTTGGATTATATTATCTTTTATTGTATTTTTTGTTTTTGCTTTTATTGATTTTAGATTTTTACGTCGTACGGATGTGTTGGTGACATTATTTTTAATATTTTGTACTTTACTAATCGTTTTGCTTTTTATTGGTAATATAATAAAAGGCTCACAAAGTTGGTTTTCTTTTGGTGTTTTCTCTTTTCAACCTGGAGATGTGATGAAACTTGTGCTTGTTCTTATTTTGTCAAAGTATTTTTCTCGTCGGCATGTGGAAATCAGAAATATAAAACATATTTTTATTTCTGGATTTTATGCATTTGTACCTTTTATTTTAATTTTGCTTCAACCTGATTTTGGTTCTGCAATGGTTATATTTCTTATATGGTTTGGTATGGTACTTGTTTCTGGAATTTCTAAAACGCATTTGTTTTTTGTTTTTTTGTCTGGTGCACTTATTTTTATTTCTCTTTGGACTTTTGCTTTTGCCCCATACCAAAAAGATCGTATTATTAGTTTTATAAATCCACTCGCAGATATACATGATTCTGGTTATAATGCATCCCAATCTATTATTGCTGTCGGTTCCGGACAAGTTTTAGGTAAAGGTCTGGGTTTTGGCACACAGTCTCGCTTGAAATTTTTACCAGAACCGCAATCTGATTTTATTTTTGCGGCATTTGCTGAAGAGTGGGGTTTTGTTGGTTCATTCTTTATTCTTTTACTCTATGGACTTGTTATTTGGAGGATTCTTCATTCTGCTTATTTAGGACTTTCTAATTTTGAGATGCTTTTTAGTATGGGAATTGCTATTTTTTTTATGAGCCATATACTTATAAATATTGGTATGAATCTTGGATTAATGCCTATTACAGGTATTCCATTGCCGTTTATGAGTTATGGTGGTTCACACTTAGTTACTGAGTTTGCAGGGTTAGGAATTTTAATGAATATGCGTAAATATGCACGATCAGTACACAGGGATGACATGAAAAACGAATTTCTTGGAGCGTAAGTTAATTAGGTGTTAGTAGCTAGGTGCTAGAATTATTTAAATCCCTAGAAACTAGTCACTAGAACCTAGAACCTAATGTATATAATTGATGGTAAAAAAATAAGAGATGAAATCTTGGCCAAAGTAAAAAAAGAAGTTGCTTCTTTGTCGTTTCGGCCGATTTTTTGTGATGTGCTTGTTGGTGACGATAAAGTTTCGATGCAATATGTAAAGATGAAAGCACATTATGCGGAAACAGTCGGTATCTATTTTCATAATGCAAATTTTTCTTCGTCTATTACAACAGAAGATTTGATAAAGGAAATAGAAATTTTAAATAAAATGGAAAATATGTGTGGAATTATTGTACAACTTCCGTTACCAGAAACTATAGATCGTAGGGCGATACTTGATGCTATTGATCCCGAGCTTGATGTCGATTGTCTTGGAACTGTTGCGAGCGAAAAATTTTATGCGGGCAATATATCTCTTGGTTTCCCCACGGCGCTCGCCTGTATGACTTTACTTGATTCTTTAAATTTTGATATTAATCCTTTGACTATGCTCAGGACAAGAAAAATAGTTGTCTTGGGGCAAGGAGATCTCGTAGGAAAGCCTGTTACCGCATTACTTAAATTTAGAGGATTAAATCCAAACATAATAACAAGTAAGACCGAGGGAAAAGAAAAAATTATAAAAGAAGCTGATATTATAATTTCAGGCACAGGAAAGGGGAGTTATATTACAGGTAATATGATAAAGAAAGGGGCCATTTTGATAGATGCAGGTACTTCAGAAGAAATAAGTGGCCTGCCTTCTGGGCAGGGACGGGTAAATATCGTGGGTGATGTTGATTTTGAATCGGTAAAAAATGTAGCAGGTTTTATATCTCCTGTACCAGGAGGGGTAGGGCCTGTGACTGTGGCAATGCTTCTTAATAATGTACTTAATGTGGCGAAAAATATTAATAAAAATTAATGCCCATCTTACATATCAGCTATAGCGTATATTTATAAATAATATATAATATGAAAATATGGTAAGTAGATATTATAAAGGTATACAAGTGAATGTTTTTGGTTTACCAGTTTTTAGTAGTTCCAAAAAGAAACAAAATAAGAAATCTCACAGAAGAGTCAGAAGTCTTTATCATATTTCTTTTTTATCTCACTTTAAAGAAAATTCCCCAAAAAATCTCATAATTATTTATGACATACCAGAAAATTTAAAAAAAGAACGCGATTGGTTTCGTCGTCACCTAATAAAGTTTGGATATATTATGATACAAAGAAGTGTCTGGGTCGGACCCTCTCCACTACCAAAAGATTTTCTTGATTATCTAAAAGAAATAAAAATAGGGGATAAGTTTAAAACCCTAAAACTTGCAAAACCGTATAACTCCTCGATATCAGCTATAGCGTAAATGAGAGATTAGAGCTTTTTATTTGAATGTATTATAATTAAATTTCTATTAAGCAAGACTTAGTGGAAGATAAAAGCAGATAAGATGATGTGGATATATTATGATATATTATATATATGGGAAAAAAAATTAAAATAAAATGTCGTGGGATTATTTTTTATGAAGGGAAGTTACTTTTGGTAAAACATCCAGGAGATGTAGAGAATTACGCATTGCCTGGAGGGAAATTAGAATATGGAGAAAAAATTTTGGATACGATAAAAAGGGAAATATTAGAAGAGTTTGGAATAAAATCGGAGATTGGTAGACTTTTATATGTAAACAATTACATTGAAAAAGATGGGATAAATTATATTGAATTCTTTTTTGAAATAAAGAATGTAAAAGATTTTATAAGTATAGACAGTTTTAATGGGATATATAAGGATGAATTATCAGAAATAGTTTGGAAAGATCAAAAAGACGAAATAAAAATTTTGCCAGAGCAAATAAAGATTGATTTCCAAAATGGTAAATTATTAGAACAAGAAGTTAAATTTGTTTCATAATGTTGTTAAATAATCAAATATTTTTCTTTTTTTATAATTTATCTCATCAATCTATTTTTTTTGATAGAGTAATTATTTTCTTTGCAGATATCTTTCCATATATTGTTGTTGTTTTAGCTGTAATATTTTTACTTTTTCATAATGAAGTTTTGTTTTCCCAAAATCCGATAAAAGAATTTATAAAAAAGTGGAAAGAAATTACTTTTGTGTTTTTTTCTGGCGCTTTTGCTTGGATTTTGGCTCATTTTTTGAAATTTTTATTTCATATAGAAAGACCTTTTGATTTATTTACTCAAGTTATTCCTCTTTTCTCTGAAACAGGTTATGCTTTTCCATCAGGACATGCGACTTTTTTTATGGCTTTGGCTGTAGCTTTATTTTTTAATCATAAAAAAGTAGGCTATGTTTTTATTCTTTTTGCATTATTGATAGGAATTGCTCGTATCATGGCTGGAGTTCATTTCCCGATTGATATTTTAGGTGGATTTATTTTAGGGTTTTTTATTGCGTTTTTTTTGAAAAATGTGTAGAATGACTATATATTTACCTGCCTACCGGCAGGCAGGTGTGGAAAAATTATGTTAAAAAAGATAATTTATATACTAATAATACTTATCTTAGGATCTGCCGTGGCTTTTTTTGTCTTTAAATCGGAACCTAAATTAAACCCTAATTTTGAAGCTGAAAATTCATTTTTTAAGAACTCCCAATTTCGTCTTGGTCTTGATCTTTCTGGTGGAAGTCATTTGATTTATAAAGCCGATGTGAGTGGAGTACCAGGAGGAGAAGTATCTGCGTCAATGGATGCATTACGAGATGTGATAGAACGTAGAGTAAATTTGTTTGGTGTTTCTGAACCAATAGTGCAAGTGCAAAATAGTGGATTTGTTTCTGGAGAAGATGAAAAGTTGATAGTTGATCTTCCTGGTGTGACAGATGTTGAGAAGGCGACAGCTATGATAGGACAGACCCCACTTTTGGAATTTAAAATTGAAGCTCCTGAGGGTACACCACAGGAAGTAACTATAGATAAAGATGGAAAAGTTGTTTTGGATGTTGAGTCTCAATTTGTTTCGACAGAATTAACAGGTAGATATTTAAAGAAGGCCATTCTTGAGTTTGATCAAACTACTCGTGAACCAAAAGTCAGTTTACAATTCGATGACACAGGTACTAAACTTTTTGCTCAAATTACAAAAGATAATATAGGTAAAATGGTGGCTATATATTTAGATGGAGCACCTATTTCTACTCCTGTTGTTCGTGAAGAGATTCCAAATGGTCAAGCTGTGATATCTGGTAGTTTTACACCATCAGAAGGTAAATTATTGGTTGGTAGATTGAATTCTGGTGCACTTCCTGTACCTATTACACTTTTGTCTAGACAAACTATTGGAGCAACATTAGGTAGTAATGCTGTTACAGCTGGGGTGAAAGCTGCAATTATTGGATTTTTAATTATTGCATTGTTTTTAATTCTTTGGTATCGCTTACCAGGACTTATTGCAGTAATTGCTCTTTGTATATATATAGCAATAATATTGGCTCTTTTTAAATTGTTACCTGTTACTCTTACAGCAGCTGGTATCGCAGGATTCATTATTTCTATCGGTATAGCTGTGGATGCAAATATTCTTATTTTTGAAAGATTAAAAGAGGAATTACATTCTGGTCACACTATTTCAGATGCTGTATCTGCTGGTTTTCATCGAGCTTGGTCTTCTATTCGTGATTCTAATATTTCAACTATTATTTCTGCTGTTATTCTTTTTTGGTTTGGTACATCTTTAATTAAAGGATTTGCTTTGACACTTGGTATGGGGGTATTAGTATCAATGTTTTCTGCTATTGTAATTTCTAAAGTTTTTCTTTCAGGAGCTACTTTCATAGGAGAAAACAAAGTTGCGAGGTTTTTATTTAGTTCAGGATCATCAAAATGATTTTAATATTAATTATAAGCTATAAGCTAAAACCTATAAGCTAATTAAAATGTTTATAATAAAAAATAAAAAAATATTCCTTAGTATATCAGCAGTCTTAGTTTTATGTTCTGTTGCTTTACTTTTTATATTTCCACTCAAAATTGGTATTGATTTTAAAGGTGGTGCATTGACGGAAGTTGTCTATACAAGCTCCCGACCAGCTCAAGCTGATTTAGATAATGTATTTAAGACTCTTGATCTCGGTTCTGTACTTATCCAACCAACGGGGGAATTGGGTTATATTGTTAAATCTCTTGATTTGAATGAGGCTCAACATTCTTTACTTTTAAAAACACTTTCAGAGAATGGTAAAAGTCCGCTTGAAGAGAAAGATTTTAATTCTATTGGACCTTCTGTTGGGCGTGAACTTACCAGGAAAGCAATTATTGCTATCATATTAGTTTCTCTTGCTATTATTTTATTTATTGCTTTTGCTTTCAGAAAAATTTCTAGACCAGTTTCTTCTTGGAAATATGGTCTTATGGCTGTGGTATCGCTTTTACATGATGTTATTATTCCGATTGGACTTTTTACTTTATTGAGTCATTTTTATGGCGCTGAAGTGGATACTCTTTTTGTGGTTGCAGCGCTTACTATTTTAGGATTATCTGTGTCTGATACAATAGTTATTTTTGATAGAATAAGAGAAAATTTAAGAAATGCTAATAAAGAAATTTTTAGTGAAACTGTCGGAAAAAGTTTAAATCAATCATATATGAGATCTGTCTTTACTTCTCTCACAGTCATAATAGTTTTATTGTCTCTTTTCTTTTTTGGTCCTGAGTCTACAAAATATTTTGCATTAATGCTTACAGCTGGGATGTTCTTTGGGACATACTCCTCCATTTTCTTAGCGTCTCCTTTACTTGTTTTAATTGAAGAATTACAAAATAAGTCGAAATAATTTTATTAGATAATAAATAAAACATATGATTTATCTTTACATAGTTTTAGGAGTAATAGTTTTGTGGATTGTTTTTGCTTATAATAGTTTTGTTAAATTAGTTAATCGTACAAAAGAAGCTTGGGCAGATATTGAAGTTCAATTAAAACGTCGATATGATTTAATTCCGAATTTAGTAAATACTGTTAAAGGTTATGCGACTCATGAATCAAGTGCTTTTGAAAATGTGACTAAAGCTCGTACTATGGCTATGGGTGCTCAGGGGCCGACTGAAGATCATGCAAAAGCAGAAAATATGTTGACTGGTGCTTTGAAATCAATTTTTGCCATTTCTGAAGCTTATCCAGACCTTAAAGCTAATACAAATTTTTTGGCATTACAAAATGAACTTTCTGATACGGAAAATAAGATTCAATCTGCTCGCAGGTTTTATAATGGTAATGTTCGTGACTTAAATATTGCGATTGAAAGTTTTCCTAATAATGTCATCGCTGGTGTTTTTAAGTTTTCAAAAATGGAATTGTTTGATCTTGCTGATAATGATGTTGCTCAAAATCCTGTAGAAGTAAAATTTTAAAAAAATTAAGAAGCTTAGCAACTATAATTTTTTTAACCCTGTAAAATAATTTTTGCAAAGTAAAAATTGTCCAAAGGACATTTAACAGGGTAATGATTTTAATAATCGCTTTGCTCATTTAAAATCAATTATATGACAAAATTTGGAAAATTATTACTTATAGTAATATTGATAGTGATTTTAGTTGTGGTTGTTTTCTTTTTTCAAAAGCCAGTAGTAGACGTTAATCCACCGCCAGAAGATAATATTATTCTGAGAGAAATTCTTGGTAATAAAGATGATTTAATTTCATTTTCTATTTTACCTAATTCAAAAGTACAAGGAGTGGTATCCTATCAGGGTGCCGTTAAAGGAGGATATTTCTTTGAAGCGAATATTTTGATAAATATTTTAGATGCTAATAAAAATGTTTTGAAAACAAGCAATGCGATAGCCATGACCGATTGGATGACGATAGAGCCAGTGGAATTTGAAGGAAATATTGATTTTACAAATTTACCCAAAGGATTAGCTTATATAGAAATCCACAATGATAATCCTTCAGGATTACCAGAGAATGATAAATCTGTATTGATTCCAATTGTTATAGACTAAAAAATGGCGACCCTTTATACACAACAATCAAAAAATATTACAAAAACTTGGCTTTTGATGAGTGCTTTTTTTGTGATAGTTATTGGTATCGGTTTTTTCTTTTCACAGTATTATGGGAATCCAAATATTTTGTATATCTTTGTTATTTTTAGTGTAGTAATGAATATTACAAGTTATTGGTATTCAGATAAAATAGCACTCAAATTAAATCATGCCAGACAGATAAAGAGGGAAGATAATATAGAACTTTGGAATATAGTTGAAAATCTTTCTATTACGGCAGGACTTCCGATGCCGAAATTATGCATCATGGAAGAACTTTCTCCGAATGCTTTTGCTACCGGACGTGATAAAAATCATGCAGTTGTCTGTGTCACGACTGGCTTGCTCCAAATTTTGGATAAGACTGAACTTGAAGGTGTGATTGCTCATGAGCTTTCGCATATAGGTAATAGAGATATTTTACTTTCTACTGCTGTGGTTGTATTGGTTGGTTTTGTATCAATTGTGGCAGATATATTTTTACGTTCTACTTTTTTTGGTTTGGGAAAAAGTAGAGATAGTGATAATAAGGCTGGTAATATAATGATGCTTATAGGAATAGTTCTTTCTATCCTTGCTCCTATTTTTGCTACTCTTATACAATTAGCTATTTCTCGCAAGAGAGAGTTTTTGGCAGATGCTTCTGGTGCATTAATCACTCGTTATCCTGAAGGACTTGCAAATGCACTTCAAAAAATTTCAAATCATTCTAGTAAAATGCAATATGCAAATAAAGCAACGGCGCATCTTTTTATTGTTAATCCTTTTGGTTCTAGAGGAGTTTTAGGTAAAAAGATTTCTAATCTTTTTAGTACTCATCCACCTGTAGAAGATAGAGTAAAAGCTTTGGTTAATAAATAAACAAAATTATACTTTTTCACGGCTCGCACTCGAACCTAAATGTGGTTTATGAACCTAATATTGCGTATACCGAAAAAAGTATAATTTTGTTTATTTTTGCTTTATTTATCTAGTGATTTTGGTATAATCTTAATATGAACATTAAGGATGTTGAAAATCTGGCTGAGCTTGCAAAAATAGATTTAAATGAAGATGAAAAAGAGCAAATCCTAAAGGATATGGAAGGTATTTTAGGGTATGTGAAAATCATTGAGAGTGTGGAAACCCCGACCATAGTCGGGGTCCCGACAGGGGTCGGGATAAATGTATGGAGGGAGGATGAGGTTAAACCCTCAATTTTTTCGAAGGATCTTATATTGAAACAATTTCCAGATTCACAAGACGGGTTTTTAAAAGTCAAAAAGATATTGTAAAAAATTATTAAAAATCAAAAATTTCTGAGCCTTCGTCCTCGGAGACATAAGGACAGGGAACCCACGACTCTTAAAATTTTTATTTTTAATAATTTTTAAAATAACATGTTAAATATTAAAGAACTTACAATTAAAGAAGCTGGAGATATGATGAAAAGAGGAGAAATTACTTCTGTTAATCTTGTGTCTGCTTGTTTTAAAAATATAGAAGAAAAAAATAAAGAATTAAATATTTTTCTTGAAGTTTTTAGTGATGTTTTAGAACAAGCAAAAAATGCTGACGAAATGATAAAAAATGGAAAGGGGACCAGAATTACAGGTATCCCGATTGCAATTAAAGATAATATGTTGATAATGGGCAAAAAAACTAGTTCAGCATCTAAAATGTTAGAAAATTATACTGCGACTTATGATGCTTTTGTAATTAAAAAATTAAAAGAAGCTGGGGCAGTATTAATAGGTCGAACAAATATGGATGAATTTGCAATGGGTTCTTCGACTGAAAATTCTGCTTATGGACCAGTAAAAAATCCTATTGATCCATCTCGAGTTCCTGGTGGTTCCTCTGGTGGTTCAGCTGCAGCTGTAGTTGCTGGTATGGCTCTTGGGGCATTAGGTTCTGATACAGGAGGGTCAATACGACAACCAGCTTCATTTTGTGGACTTGTAGGAATGAAGCCTACTTATGGTATGGTCTCGAGGTCAGGACTTACTGCTATGTCTTCTTCTCTTGATCAGATAGGTCCATTTGCTAAAACATCTGAAGATGCAGAGATAATTTTTGATTGTATAAAAGGATATGATGAAATGGATAGTACTTCTATTAATTTCCCACGAACCAGGTTCAGGGGAGTTTCCCCTGAACCTGGTTCAGGGGAAGATTTAAAAAAAATAATTGGTATTCCTTGGGATTTTTTGAAAGAAGGGGTTGATATTGAAGTATTAGAGAATTTTAAAAATGTTGTAGAAAAATTTAAAAAAGCGGGTTATGAAATAAAAGATATTTCACTTCCGTATTCAAAATATTCTTTGGCAGTTTATTATATAATTATGCCTGCTGAAGTATCTACTAATCTTTCACGATTAGATGGCATGAGATATGGTTTGAGAAAAGAAGGAGAAAACCTACCTACTGGTAAGGCAGGTATTTTTGATACTTATAAAAAAAGTAGGTCTTTAGGTTTTGGACCAGAAACTCGAAGGAGAATCATTTTAGGTACTTATGTTCTCTCTCATGGATATTATGATGCATATTACAATAAGGCTTGGAAAGTTCGTAGAGCTATAATGAAAGAATTTCAAGAAATTTTTAAAGATGTAAATTTTGTAATGACGCCTACTACACCTACACCAGCTTTTAAATTTGGAGAAAAAAAAGATCCTTTAGCAATGTATCTGTGTGATATCTTTACAACACCAGCAAATATCGCAGGTCTTCCAGCTATCTCTATTCCTTCTGGTTTTTCATCTCTAGGATTGCCGTTTGGTATACAATTTAGCGGTCCATTATTTTCGGATGAATCCCTATTTGCCATTGAAAAGGATTTAAGAGATAATATATAGTATATATGTATACATCTGATAATCCTATTATAAAAGACTCATTTCTTGGTTCTAAATTCCTTAATCCGGATTATTTATTTACTCATCTTTCTGAATTTGTGAGTTATGTTTTTACAGAAAAAACGCTAGATGTCATTTATGTTTTTCTTTCTTTTTTAGCTATATTCTTTATTGCTATTATCATTTACGTTACCATCAGAATGTTTGAAATTAGAGCAAAGGAACATGCACATTTACAACACGAGATTGCTGAATTTGCTCATACTAAGGCTTTAAAAAAAGAAGAATTACAAGAGGAGATATTTAAAAATAAGAAATGGAAAAAAGTTTTGGATTATCTTTTCTCAGATAATGAAAATGATTGGAAACTTGGGATAATTGAGGCTGATTTAATGCTTTTTGATTTGCTTACTCAGTTAGGTTTCAAAGGAGAAAATTTAGGAGATAAATTAAAAAATGCTAATAGAGAGAGTTTTCGTAGTTTAAGTTCTGCTTGGGAGGTACATAATATAAGAAATAAAATAGCTCACGAGGGTTCATCTTTTGAAGTTTCCTTACATGAAGCAAAAAGAGTGATTTCTCTCTATGAGTTAATTTTTAAAGAGTTTGGGTATATTTAACCCGCCAAAATTTTTATGAATTATGTTTATGTTTTACAAAGTCTAAAAGACAAAAAGTTGTATGTTGGGTGTACGTCTGATTTAAAAAAGAGGTTTGATATGCACAATAATGGTAGGGTTGAGTCTATTAGAAATAGAAAACCATTTAAAATTATTTTTTACGAAGCTTTTTTAAATAAACATGATGCGTTTATCAGAGAACAATGGTTAAAAACTGGATGGGGAAGAAATCACCTCCAAAAAATACTGTCTAGTTATTTAAAAATTTAGGCGGGTAAATTGTTGCGGGGTCACGAATCGAACGTGAGTCTTAAGGTTATGCTTACCACTATAGCTTTCGCTATTCCATCATTTGATGGATTTGGGGTCTGGACTATACCATCTCCTTTCTAAAAATAAATTAAAGATTCAGGAGTTCGCCATCTAGTCTCTACACATTTATTTTTGATTTAAATCAAAAAATTTAGCTCGGAATTGTCTTTTCATTTTTTTAATAACGAATAGGATTTCTCCGAATTTGACGAATACGCACTCAAAGATTTCTCTTTGAGGGGCCCATTATGTCGAGCCTTACGAGATACCTCTTCTCTACCCCGCTATAAAGATAATAATATATTAAATTATTTTAATATGCAAGTTATTTTTGTACCTATTTTGGTATATAATATACCTTATGTATTATTCACACGTAAAAGAAGCAGTTCAAAAAATAAGACAAAATGGAACAAGCTTAAGTGATATTGTAAAAAAGTTTGGCATAACTAAATCTACTGCTAGTTTTTGGTGTAAAGATATTGTTCTTTTAGAATATGCGATTCAAAAAATAAAAACACATGGCAAAGAAAAATCTGTTAAAGGTCTTTTGAGATATTCAGAATTTAAACGAAAAGAAAGGATAAATAGAAATATTTTTCAAAGACAAGAAGGTGTGGAAATTTTAGGTAAATTGTCAAAAAGAGATATTTTAATGATCGGACTAGGTTTGTATTGGGGAGAGGGTTATAAATATGAAAACGGAGAACTTGGTTTTACAAACAGTAACCCAGAGATGATACGTTTCTATTTTAAATGGTTGGAACTGTGGAATGTAAAAAAAGATTCCCTAATATTTCGTCTTACTATTAATGAGTTTTTTAAGAGAGAAGAAAAAGCAATAAAATCTTTTTGGTTAAATTTTTTGGACGTTAAAAAAGAACAATTTTCAAAAACAACTTTTATAAAAACTAATCTTAAAAAAGCTTCTTTTAAAAATAAGCAAAAATATAAAGGGATATTAAGGGTTAAGGTTAGAAGGGGTACTCATTTAAGAAATAAAATTTTAGGAGCCATAGAAAACATAGCCGCGGGTTGAAAGCTTTTATTTTTAAAGATTTTTTGTTATATTGATAATTATGTCGGTATAGCTCAGGTAGTTAGAGCGGCACACTCATAAAGTGCAGGTCCCAGGTGCAACTCCTGGTGCCGACACAAGTTTTATTATTAATTCAGACTCTCCAAGAGAAGTAATTTTATCGTTTATAATACAGTACACAGAATGCTTTGAAATTATGCAAAATTATGTATAATAGTAAGTGTTCTTTGTTTCTTGAGAGAAAGAAAGAAAAGTTTGAAAAATATATAAAAATGCGACCGTAGCTCAACTGGTTAGTAGCACCCGCCTGTAGGTAACTGCAGCTTTTTGTCGAAATGACAGATTGAAACTCTCCTGGATAACGGTGAAGGCTAAGTCTATTAATTTAGATATGCGAATACCGTGGGAACCCTCTAATTTAGGGGGAGCGCCGTAGAGACTAGATACAGGAGCACCTAAGTTCATTATTTGTGAATATGGTGAAGATATAGTCCACGCCTTTATGAAAATATTGGATAAGTGCACGCGGGAGGTTGCCGGTTCAAATCCGGTCGGTCGCGCATACGAAAATTTTACTAAAAATGTCCTTACATAGTAAGGGCTTTTTGGTTCTCACCAAAGGCAGTTTTTGGGCTGGCTTATTGGACGCTGGAATTGGTATAATAATTTTATGGCTGGAAAACATCAATTACAAATTGCTCAAAATAGTATAAGGGGAATAAATTGGTCTGGCAAAAAAGTTTTTCTTGGTATATTGACTAATAATGCACCATCTATTGTCGTTGCTGAATCATTTGGTTGTAAAAAAATATATGAGTTGTCTGATGATCGTGGGCTTTACTTTGAGTTAGAGTTATGAGTAATCCACAACACTATTGCTTTACGAGGTATTTTTTGCTATATTATGAATGTGCTTGTGGGGCGTCAGCCCTATTCGGCTAATTCATAAGCCGAAGGCAGGCATAACAAAGTTACCACCTTAGTTGGTGGTATTTTTGTTTTTGGTGTTTATTTTAATCTTCGTCTGGACTACCTTTCATTGTTGTATAAAACTTTGCATCCCGATATTTGTTTGTTGTCCACGCAGGTACGATACTCCAAAAATGCATTGCTCCGCCATCTCCAATTTGTCTCAATATTACTTTAATTTTTCTACTATCAATAATGGCAATAATACCCCAATATCTGACAGGTTTTGATTTTCTAATTCTTTTCTTATGACTTTTAACTTCAAATTCTTTTAAGGTTTCTTCAAATTCCTGATATGTAGTGGGGAGTTTTACTAGTTTTACAGCAAGATGCAGAAGTTTGAAGCGTAGCATTTGAGAGGGTCTTTCTTTTTCAGATCGTGAGCCTTTGAAAACAATATGATTAAACCCTTCCGAATTGAAATATATATCTTGGTTTAGTGCTGGTGAAAATACTTTGTGAATATTGTTATAAAAATTCTGAGCATCTTCTTTTAATTTTTCATAATTCGATAAATCTTCCATAGAAATATATTATCATATTTATACTAATGATTGAAGGGTTGGTATAAAAATAACATAGTAATGAAAAATCGTTTCTGACGTCATATATATTATATTAGTAATTGTTATAATAAAAATATGAAAAAAAATATTATCGTGTTTTTTGTTTTAATCTGTATTGTAATTGGTATTGTTTTAGTAAGTCTTTTTTGGACAAAAGAGGATGAAATTAAAAATGTTGATGAAATAGCAGAAAAGGAGGTTCTCTCTCTTTGTTATTATTATTCTAATAAAACTAATAGCGGATTTTATGATAAGGCATGGCTTAATTTAGATATAAAAGGAGAAGAAATATCTGGAGAGTTTAATAATTATCCAGCAGAAAAAGATTCAAAAGTTGGAAAATTTGAAGGGACGGTGGGGCCTCTTGATCAGAAAATAATGGCTAGAACTGCAAATCTTTGGTGGGATTCTTTAGCTGAAGGTATGAATACAAAAGAAGAACTTGTTGTTCAATTTGGAGATGGTAATGCCGTAGCTTTATTTGGAGAAATGATAGATAAGGGAGACGGTGTTTATGTTTATAAAGATAAAATGAAATTAACTTCTGGATTTCAATTGGGTCAAATATCTTGTAAAGATTTAAATGAGATACTAGCTGTTGAAAAATATATTAGAGAAAACATAAAAACTATTACGACCGATAAACCAGTATTGGGAGGTTTATGGTATGTCGTATCTGTATTTATAAATTATTCTCTTAATACAGGTTCAGTGACTTATGAAGATGGACATATTCAAGGTGATGCAACATTTGAATATGAATTTGATAGTAATACGAAAAGTACTATTATTAAAAACTTTAAAAGAATATAAAAGAATTATGGTGCTTCAGCCGAAGGCTGATCAGCCTATGGCTGGGGCGTAGAATCTGGTTCAGGTGTTGTTGTTTCAGCCGAAGGCTGACCAGCCTCTGGCTGGGGTGTAGGTTCATACACTGGCTCTGGTGTAGGTTCGGATGTTAGTTCAGGTATAATTTCTGTTGTAGATACTGGTTCAGGCGCCACCGTTTCCTGTGTGGTCCCGCTTTCGGTGGTGATAGGTTCAAATGTCGGGATAGTAGTCACGTCTCCAACATTTACAGTTCTTACAACTGGTGTTGCCGTGTTGCCTGCTGTATCTGTCGCAGTATATGTAATAGTATAAGTTCCTGGGATGGTTGTATCAACAGATCCGCTTATTATCATAGCAACTTCACCATCAACATCATCTACTGCTATAGCTCCTGCTTCAGTGTAGGAAGAACCGATGTCTAGACTTACTAAAATATCTCCATCAAGTGTAATGATTGGCGCATTTGTATCTTCTGGTGAATATGTTAAACCTTCATCTGTTGGAGGGGGAGTAATAATGGTACATTCTCCAAGCATAGTTTTTGTTTCTCCATTTGCAATTGAGAAACAATATGGATTACCATTTACTTCATCATAAAATGTTATGCCTGTACGTTTTTCTGGACTACCGATTTTTAATGTTCTTACTGCTAAGTCTTTTATATAGAGTACTGACCCTTCCACTTTTTCAAAAACATCATTAAAGAGATTTTCTGCTAATTCATACCAGCTTGGTTTTTCTTCTTCTTCTTTTATTAAAGTTTCTGTTTTTCCAATTTCCTCTATTTTAAGATTAAGAGCTTTGATGGAGGCAATCAAGAGACCATTGACTGATTCCTGGTCTATTTTTTTATTTTCCTTTAAGAAGAAAGGATCTGTTTCATCAGCCAAGAATCCTAAGCGAGTCTTTATTAGAGGAGAAGTGTCTCCATATTTTAAGACATCTTCTTCAGAATAAAAAGTATTAAGTGGAACATTCAAGACTAGAGCAAGAGCTTCTTCATTATTTGTATAACTTTTTATATTTCGTTTAGTAGAGCGATCTGCATTTGAAGCAAAATAATCTTCTATTTTTAATTCAGTTAAGGTTTTATCAATCAAAAGTGTTACTTCGTCTTCAAGTTCCATACTGGCGATTCGCTTGGTAATTTGTTCTTCCACTTGAGAGACTGTCAAACTCTGATTGCGTCTACTGATGACTATTTGGATAGTATCGATTAAACCTCTAGCAGAATTAAGCGCTACTCCTACTGTTGGATCTTCCGGACCAGCCTTCATCATTATTCCTGGGATAGAAGAAGAAGTTAGATTATCGCCCCTTCGTACTAAACCATTTTCGCTATTTATCTTTCCTGGAATTTGTCCGATCATTGCTATTGCTATATAATTTGGATTATCTTTTGTTTCTTTTGTAACATTTCCAAGTACTCCCGGTTTGGTGGAAACGATACCCATCAGATTTCCATCTCCTGGTCGGTCACAACGTTTTACGCCGTTGTCTACCGTTATATCCACGCACACTGCTTCACCTGCTTTTAGATCAATATCTTTTGTATAAAAATATTCTGCGTAGTCAGCTTGTGCTACTGTAGTAACTTCAGCATAAATTGTTCCTGTGTCTGTGGCAGCAGTACAGTTTTTTCCAGGGGAAATTACGCAAAGCCAACCGAATATTTCAGCGTTTTTTTGAGTGTTTGTATCTCCAATCGAAAGTGAAGCTCCCGGACTCGTTGTTCCGATGCCGACGTTGCCAATCGCAGATGAACCACTATGTCCCAAAATTACATTTCCGTTGGAGTTTCCAGTTCCAGGGTAGATATAAACAGAACCTCCATTAGTAAGGGAGGTAGGAGTCCCTACAAGTCCTGCTCCAAGGAATAGATCTCCACCATTTCCCGAAGCGTCAGTGCTTTGAGCTTCGATGGTTAGATCAGCACCACTTCCAGAACTAAGATAAGGCATCTTTATATTTCTATTTGCTCCTGAGTCAAGGTAAATATCTCCACTAACTACTAACTTCGCCGTAGGGTTTGTCGTTCCGATGCCGACGTTGCCTGCTTTTGTGATTCTTAATCTTTCTGTCAATCCAACTGAACCATCACCTTGATTTGTAAAAAATCCAAGTTCTGTTGGTATTCCTGCACTACTATCTGTTACAGTTCCATTAACAATAGCAATAATTCTAGCTCCTTGTTTATAAGTATTTGTTCCACCTACATAACCAGACCAATCAAATAAACCAAGATAATCTCCACTTGCAACAGCAGTGGGGCTACCTTCTGTACCTCTGCTTTTTCTCGTTGTAAATAACGGTGCGTGTACTCCGCTATTATGTTGAGTAATAAGTAATCCTCTTGTTGCACTTGCAGCAGTAGTATCTGTAATTTGTAATTGTCCTATTGGTGCCGTCGTCCCGATGCCGACGTTGCCTGTGCTTCCTACTTGTAACCCTGTATAAGCTATCTTGTAAGCTTGCGATGCCACTGTTTGCGAAGTGGAAACCGTTAAGGAAGTGGCAGAACCAAAAGCGGTAATCGTGCCACCATTAGTTCCATCAGCATAAACAAATTGTGAACCTACCATTGCGCTAGTCCAAGTTGTCCCTACTCCAGTTACCGTAGTTAAAGATTGTGAAGCTGTACCTGTGTTGTATTGAGAAGGAGTGACAGACAATATTCCACTTGGCACTATCGTCCCGATGCCGACGTTGCCTGCAAAATAAGTATAGCCTGAAGTTCCGCCATTGATAGCAAGATAAGTAGCATTATCATTCCCAATCCCGCCTCGAGCGTTTAATAGTCCTGCGAAATAAGATGTGCCTGTACTGCTATATATACCATCAGCGAAGGTTACGTAGGCTGTGTCGGCGTCGGAGATAGTACCTGAAGTGACAATAAAGTCTGGAGCAGTAACAGTACCAGAGAATGTTTGTGTTCCAGTAAATGTTTGAGCAGCATCTGTTCTTGCTAGTGTTGCAGTTGTTGTTGGGAATGTATATGTTTGAGCAGCAGTACCTGCAAATGTATATCCTGCATATGCTGGTAATGTGTTAATTCCTTTTGAAATTAATGGTTGACCTGTTGCAACAGCAGCTATTCGAGATGGAGTACTTGCAGCGGAGAAAGATATTAAATCACCAACATTTGTTCCTATACCTTTTGGTATAGCATTAGTTGCAAGTGTTCCTTGTGCAGCTGTTGCATATGCAGTACTTGCTGTATATGCAGCTGTACCCAATGTTCCTCCTGAACCCCATGTTAGAGTTCCTGCATTGTTGACACCAGAACCTCCAGAAGTAGAAACAAGAGTTGCGGATAGTCCAGCAGCTGTGCCAGTTGTATTTTGGTTAAGAGTTGGGAAGTCTACAGCGATAGCGATAGAGAGGACACCTGTTGTTGTTGTATTTTTTAATATTCCAGTACCTAGTGCTCCGAGAGCTTGTTCACCTGTTAGAGTTGCATCAGCTGTTTGAACAATATATTTAGCTCCAACTGGTGCACCACCTAATCCTGCCAGTGTTTGATCTCCTGTGTTAGTACCGGAAAGATTGGAACCTGTGATAGCACCCGTAGCAGTAATTGCACCATTTGTCCAAATACCACCAGCAAGTCCTATCGCAGTACCGACTGTGCCATTATTTACAAATTCAATTTGATGTGCTAATCCTGATGTACAGTTAGCATTATTGGTGTGACAATAGGCCATACCATATAAATTACCAAAATCTGCACCAGTTGCATTGTTTGTGTAAGCTGCCCCAATCGACCAAACTTGATCAGTTAAGGTTGAATTATAAGTACCCACAACCCCTTTATTTCTAGCAGTAGAAACAAAATTTGAATTACTAGTTATATCACCAGTCATGGTTCCACCAGTAAGAGCTAAATCTAGTGATGAATGTCCTGTGACGGTGCCAGTAATATTTCCAGAAAAAGAACCAGCTGCAGTTACAACTCCTGCATTTGATATTGTCATTAAATTTGTAAGTGCTTGATTGTCTGCGGTTGCTGTGGCGACTTTATTAAATGTAAATCCACCCCCATTATCAGATTTCATAACCGAGCCAACAACACCACGAGTGCGATAAGTGTTGGCAGTAGTACCAGCTTCAGAATTAAATGCAATAAAGTTTGCACCACTACTTGCCTCTGCACCGAGAGTTCCACGATAACCAGCAGAGTTGGTGTGTCCAAATTCAAAACCATTACCACCTGCGACTGCACCTATAAGAGCGCTACTTACCATTGCAGTTGCTCCAGCTCTAATGGAAGTAGCGACTGCGACTGTTCCGGTGAAGTTAGCAGTAGAAGAAATGGTTTGAGAGTTAATTGCTCCAGAAGTAGTGATAGTTGTAATACCAGATAATGCTCCTGTAGTAGAAACATCTAATCCAGTGGAAGCTATTGCAAAAGTATTAGAACCACCTCCAATACTAACCGCTCCAGTTGAAGTACCAGTATTAATATTAGTAGCAAAGTTAGAAGAAGCATTAACATTAAAGATACCTCCAGAGAAAGTATATGCTCCACTCCCAGTATCACCAGTATTTAAAAGATATATGTCACTAATTGATCCAGAACCTAAAGTAGTCCAAGAAGCTAAACCATTAGCATCAGAAGTAAGTACTTTGCTTGCTCCAGGACTTCCTCCTGTAATTTTCACTGTTCCTGCTACTTCTAGATTACCACTCATATATGTGTTATGGGCAAATATATTGTTACCAATAAAGTTATGAGTCCCTTCTACTTCAATATCCCATACTTGTTCAGTACCGACATATTCAATACTTTCTATTTCATCCCACAAAACATCTCCGCCATCAAATAATTCTCGTGAATCAATTTGTCCAGTTTTATGAACATCAAGTATTCCATTTTTAGGCACGGCAATTTGCATACCGACTTTTAATTCAGCTACTGTTTTCCATTCAGCATCTGTTATTTCTGTATTCTTTTTTCTTAAAAAGCTTAACATATTAGTATTTAAAGTTTTTTGGTTTTATTTCTCCACTTAATTCGCTTGTTTTAAATCTTTTCCACGACTTTTCCAAGTGAAAAGATTTTGTTCGACTGTCAGAGTATGTTCCAATCAAATCATCAATCAAATCTGCATTGATTTTTGAACCATAGACACCCTTCATTTGTTCCAAGTAAACAATCATTTTATTACATCCTGCCATAGATTTTTCTAAAAGCATCACTCCTCCTTCAAAACTTGCAAACCTTAGACTATGAGCTTCACTTATGAACAAAGGTACAGACATTGCACAATTGACCATATTTTCTTCGAACGAATATTTTAATTTTTGCAATGTTGGTACTAAATCTTTCACTACTAAAACAGAGCATTGTAATGTTTTTTGATAGATTTCTAAATCACGAAAACTTCGGACTGGTTTCCTTGGAGTAAATGGTTTGCAATATTTATTATTTTGATAATATGGTGTTGTCATTTTTTGTGTTTTTATTTTAATTTCTTATTTTCTTTTCTTTTTAAGAAATTCTGTTTTGTGACTATTGAACGACCAAGTCTTTTTTCTAATTTTTTACGAGCACCACCAGCAATATTTCCTCCTATGCGAGCATCAGTCTTTAATTTAGGGATTCCTTTTGAATCTTCTACACGATGTATCTCTGTAGTAGCTTTTTCTCCGAGCATATTAAAGATTAATTCAAAATCATCCATGTGGTCACGTAAATTCTGACGTTTTAGCCCTTTTAGTTTTTTATACTCACTTGGGGTAACTCCAAAAGTTGCTTTAGAAATTTCTGCAGTTAATATCTCATAATCTTTATCTTCTTTAGCTCCTCTATTTTTCCATTCATCAGTCAATTCTTCTCGAATGATAATTCCTCGTATTCTTTTTTCAATCCAATCTTCACTGTAACCTTTTAATCTATAAAGCATCTTAGTTCTTTTGGTTGCCAATTCTGGATTTTCAATTTCTTGTATACGTTCATAACCAACTTTTGCGAGCCATCGTTTAAATGGTTCTGCTTTAGGAGAGGGAATAGATTGGATGATGCGGAATCCGTCTTCAGTATTTACACAATCAGTTTCATATTTTTTACCATCAGAGGATATTAATTTAAGTCGTCGACAAATTGTCGATAACTCAATTCTGTCCTCATTTTTAACCCTAATTTTCATTTTATACCAATAATCATTAGGGTCTAAGCTTTCTGTCAAAGCTTCAATGATATCAATCACAGAGAAATACCATTCATTATTATGAAGTGTTTTTCGAACTTGTTTGTTTTTGAATAAAACTATTTTTGTTATGTTTTTCATTTTTTTTAATTTATGATTTTCATCTAATTTTTGTTTTTTTAATTCAGCTGGGTGGGTCTGGTCCTTTGTTTTTTATGATTACAAGTTCGTTTGTTCTTGGTACCTCTACTAGTTCTCCTGATCTATAGCGGAACTTTCTTTTTTTATTGCCAGTAAGTTTCTTGACTACATGAAGTGGATAAAATTGATAATAATCTTTTTCATCAAACCAAGCACAGGTAAAATTAAATATTCGTAAACCTGTCAAGCGTGACATTGCTAATGCATACCAAGTGAGTTGTTCTATAGGACGTTCTTTGCTTGCATTTGGTTTGTAATCAAGTAAATGAATTTGCCCATTGCGAATCTGAATGATATCAATGTGTCCAGTTAGCATCCGAGGGAGGCTGCGTACTGCTGCCGATGTTGAGTTGTCTTTTGGTAGCTTTCCCTCTTTTTTCCCTTTAAACTTTATTCCTTCTTCCCCAACAATTTTAAATTTTAATTCATTTTCCATATGTTCAATGTCTTCTTTTCTAATATAAACTGGCACTTCTGTTGCCACTGTGCAGGAATCATTAGCAAGCATAAATCTTTGTACTTCTTCATGACGTTGTTTGTTATCCGGGATAGATTGCAATACAAAGGCTGTTAAACGATTTGCAAAATTAGATTTTGAACGTACTATCATATCGGCTTTATCAAACTTTGATCTTATTTCACTCATTCTTTCTCCGTCTTGGAAATATTGGTGTGGAGTCTCACTAGAAACATTGTCTAAATAATTTTTCAAAGGACGAAGATTACGGTTTTTAAATTCTTCTAACATTAAAATAGTTTTGGCTCGGTGATATCTAAAACGATAAAGTTGTCGGTGAGCCATAGTGACGACTTCTATCATGTCCATCGGTTTAAACATTTTATTAGCATAAGAACGGAGTCTTTCATATCGACAAAGTGGTTTGTATTCATTTATCCAATCTGATAAAGTAGCGGATTCTGGTGCTACTCCAAATTTCTTTTTGATAATTTTACAAGTTTCTTCTAAAGAAAATCCTAGATTATAATAATTCATTGATTCGATAACTATATGGAGAGGGAAATGTTTACCTTTTACATCTGTAGCTGTAAATGTCCTTTTACATCCTTCATTTCGGCAAAGATAAAGTTGCACTACTTGATTTATATTTTTCCTAGTGCCTCTTTTGACAAAATCTTTTGATAGACAATAAGGGCAAAGCTCAGCATCTCTAGAGGAACGGATAGATTCTACCTCACCTCCAAGATTTCTTATATCACCTGCCTGCGCCGCAAGCGTCGCGGCAGGCAGGCGAGTTGGTGGGGTAAAAATCTCACCTGCATGTGCCGTGTATGTTGCGGCAGGCAGGTTATTTTCGGATTTTTTAGCTAGTAATTTTTTGAGCCATTTCCTTCCAAAACCAGTCTTTAAATCCTTTTCTCGTTTTAATGCTTCTTCTAATGTATTCTTTTTTTCAAGATAGACAATTTTTACTGGTTTATGAACTTTTGTCCATAAAGCACCTTTTCCTTGACAATGTTGTTCCCAACGATTTTGTAAATTATTAGTTTGACCTATATATAGACTATTATTTTTACACAAAATAACATAAACATAATATTCTGTGTCTATATCACGAGTTGGAAGGGTAAAAATCTCACCAACTTCGGATATTTTGGGCTCTACATTGCTATTCGTGATATAATTTTGCTCTAAATTGGATGATTTTTCTACAATACTTTCTTTGTTTTGTCTAGTTTTTGCTGTTTTTTCTTCGGCAATTTTTACCTGCCCGTGCTTCGGCAGACGGGCTAAATATGGATGAGTAGAAGTGGTGCGAATGACTCTGCCAGACTTGGTTTTAAGTTCATAAACATCCTGGACTCCCATATCCATTAGACCTTTGATAGGATGATATTCCACTAAACCGTTATTTTTGTTTAAGGAAAGGACTTCATCACCTGGTTTGATGTCTATGATGGGTACCATGAGATATTCCCATTCTGGGTCATTCTTCGTCCCTGTTCCGATGTTGCCTTTGCGTTGAGCCGAAGAGACTTCTTCCTCTTCTTCTTCACCTTTTTTCTTTCTTCGACGTCGGCGGATAGGGAGGAGAGTGTCACTTGTCACACAGTGACCGGCAACATGAAGTTTTTGGAGGGGACTCGTCGTCCCGATGCCGACGTTGCC
>Ga0210057_1002977_pt1 | contig 23708 bp, 30 predicted proteins | sample CryGeyCG2114_010_2_FD_183968 | JGI IMG/M metagenome (GOLD analysis project Ga0210057, IMG submission 183968) | Groundwater microbial communities from aquifer - Crystal Geyser CG10_big_fil_rev_8/21/14_0.10 (SPAdes) (version 2) | ecosystem: Environmental > Aquatic > Deep subsurface > Groundwater ...
GATGTATTGCTGATTGGAGCCTCAGGCTTTCGGAAAGGGTTTAAACCCTTAGGGGGTTGAACGAAGTCTCCAACCGCTTACATATCACTGCTAACACTAATTATGTTAGCAAATACAATATACGAGGAGGTGATAGTTATGGCACATCCAAAGACGACAAGCAAAAGAGTGGCATCAAAAGCGTCAAGGGCATTAAGAAGCAAAGCTAAAATTTGACAGTAGGGGGGAAAGGGCACTGCGTGATGAATTGCGTACTTATTTAAGTCGTGAGCTTGACAACAAGAACAAAAAAATTTTCACAGATTTAAAGTTCGTAAACTCTAGACAAAATACACTAATACAGCTAGCTGATATGGTTGCGGGTAGCATATTTGCTTCCTATGCAAGAAATAGAAATAAATATCTTAAGCTGCTAAGGGACTCAAAAAGAGTCGAAGATGTTTGGGAGTTTAAATAATTCGACCCTGCTCCTATCCTAACGTAAGCTAGGAACGCGCACCGTACGGTGACAATTCGGAAACAGGGTCTTTGTAAGAGTATTGTACTACATATTTATATATATGTGAAGATATGTATAGAAATGACAGTAAATTTTGCTATTGACAAAAATCTAGCTTCTCGCTTTTTGACCACGGTGGATTTTTGTTTCAACCCGGAGTATGATTTTTTCCTTGCTTTTTTGTATCGCTAAGAGTATCCTAAGCCTACTTCATGTTTATTCGGCAGGATAAAATCATATATTTAGATTGTGAATTGCCCGAGAGGGCAATTTTTTTATGCGAAAAGACCCCACTTCGCATAAATCCACAAGGGGTAAAAAGGAGGTGAAAAATAATGAATATTAAAAAAACGGCTATTAGTATTTCGGCAGGTGCGATTATGCTCGGAGCCTCCATTCTTCCTGCATTCGGTGCTACGGAAAGTCTGAATTGGGGGAGCGAAGTTAACGCAGGGCAATGTCCGAAAGGTAAACAGGTAATTAATGTCACCCATAAGGTATTAAATGATGTGGATTCAGCAGTTGGTGGTGGCGTATGGGCGACTGATAACTACAATAGGAAAGTACAAATTTGGCAAACAGGCGAAGATACTTTTTGTGCGATAGTTTCTTATAAAGGAGGATTTGTAACTGACGACGGAAATAGCCCGCAAGGTACAGGCACAATTGTTGAAGGAATTAAAGGGACTATGCAGGGTGGTTACAGAGCTACATTTACCGGGGCGTTAAAACCAGACCCAGCGGAATCTACTCATGGAAATTTAGGAACCTTCGATTATGATTGTGATGTAGAAACCGATCCTGGAGACCATTCGACTTGCACAGGTCTATTTAGTTGGCCATCAACTTATATTGATGATTTCGGTAACTTTTCATATGACTGGTGGGGTTGGATATACCACGCTGGAAATAATGGTACTTGGGTTAACTCAAGCGGTGGAAATAGTGGAGATATTCTCTAAATCTGTCAAATATCTAAAAAATCAGCCTCGGGAGACCGGGGCTGTTTTTTTTGTTTTAATCCTTCACCTAAAAAACTCCAAGTAAAATCAAAACAGAAAGAAGGATTAGTGAGCCTGAGGATAGCTCTCTTTTAAACCTGATGTTATTTATCTTTTCTCCAAAATAAATTACTATGGCAATCTGAACGAGTGCGGCAATATAAACCCCGCTAATGGCAATAGCAGTAGATAATCTGTCTTTCAGAAAAAGCGGTACCAGGATAAGTGAATCATCAATTAGGGTTATAAATGAAATTACAAAACCTGCAATCAGTAGTTTTAAGAAGCGCCCTCTTGTGAATGCCGGTTTTACTATATTCTTAACTTTTCCAACAGGAGCTGAAATAAAAAAACCAAAATACGCAAATATTGCCAGCATAATAATCAGACCGGCTATGAGATATCTTTTATATGGAAAGAACTCAAGAACAGAGTAAATTAGAGAAGAAAAAACCAGGATTACACTAAGTGCCAGAAGAGTGCCGATAGAAAAGGCCACCTTCCCTCTATAGGTTTTTGTTAAAAGGGAAATTATGGGTATTCTTGTCAGAGTGTCGTCAAAGCTGGCAACGGATTTGACAAAAAATCCCAGGAAGAAATGCTGGAGAATAAAAGACATTAATTAAGTTTAGCAAATAACACTTTTTAGTTGCAAAAGCTTAAGGCCTACGATTTAGTGATTTTTGTATTTAATCCCTTCTCAGAAATGAGTAAATATTTAATCAAGCGGCTTTGGCATTCCACCGCTGGATATTTGTACCTAGCCAGTAGTCTTTATCAGAACTCATGTCGTGTTCTTTGTATGACCCAATAAATAGTACTTCAGGATTTTCCACTAGTGTAGATGCTTTTGCTAAATTACTATCTATTTCCTCCGTGAATCGTTTCCAGGATATATCTCTATTCTTTTTATCGTCAATACCTACAGCAAAAGAAATATCCAAACCCAAATGTTCATCTTCATCGATGTAAAAGCCTACGCTTGCTATCGTTTTATCCTCCCTTGCAAGCTTCATTGCGCTTCCTAAAATAATTCCCGCTTCAATTCTTTCCGCTAATGGAACAGGTAACTGTGCAACAATCGGTTGCTTAACCTCTTTTATCATATCGCTAGTTATATTTTTACTACTTTTTACATTTTATGTAAAGGTAGAAGGGGGCTACGCCTTTCTTTTGACAAGGGTAAAAAACAAATCAATTTATATTGAAAACTTCCACCTCGCAGGTGGGGTGGGTATAACACCTCAACTTCTTAATTTATCTTTATCGTACATTCGTACGAACATACGATCATTATTCTGATATTCTCCCACCCTCGTCAAGGCTTTGGCGGGCGAGTAAGAATATTAGAATGAATTATTTCCTTGAAATTTTATCGTTTGTAATAAGGATAAGAGAACCATTTGCGAAATTTCTTGTTACTTTTGAAAGCTGTTTTTTGCAAATAAGATTTACATGTTTCGGAGCGTTTGATCCCGTTTTTATCACAATTACCCCATTAGAGTTTTTTGCTTTCATCTGAGTATAGCCTAAAAAATCACGGTCCAGCGTTATCAAGGTCCTTCTTAATTTTTTTGCATATCTGAGATGAGAAGAATCGCTTCTATTCAAAAAATTCAATTCTGAAGCGTGTTTTATAGAGTATCCAAGCGATCTGAGATATAAAACAGTGGTTAATGGAAAGCACTCATCTGCATAAAGCTGTAAATCAGATTTTTTAGAGGGCATGCTTCACAGAAAACTCACGGGTTTTGACTTCATCAAGCGCTTTTTTCACATTTGCCTCTTTAATCCAGGGATAAGAGGCAATGAAATCGCTGATGCTGTAATTTTCTTTTAAATAATCCAGAAGATAAGCAATTGGAACTTTGCTTCCAGGAACGAGATTTTTTTTATAGGCAGTTCTTGAAACTTTCATTGTATAAACATTTTACTACATATCCATATATATGTGAAGATATATATAGAAATGACGATAAATTTTGCTATTGACAAAAATTATTTTCTCGCTTTTCGACCTTTAATTATTTTGCCCTCCCGTCTCGTGGGTGTTATAGGTTAATCACAAACCAATTTACCCCCTCTCACTGAAACATTCTCCCACCATCGCTAAAGCTTTGGCGGGCGAGTGAGAACATCAGAACATTTACATATGGTAAAATATATGGTAATATGGTAATACTTTTATGAAGACATCTTTTGAGTGGGATGAAGATAAAAGCGCTGAGAATTTAAAAAAGCACGGAGTTGATTTCCAAATTGCACAGTATGCATTTATTGATAGAAAACGTGTAATTGCTAAGGATTTAATTCATAGCAAAGCAGAGAAAAGATATTACTGTTTCGGTAAAGTGAAAGGAGGTGTTTTAACTGTCCGGTTTACTCATAGAGGTAACCGCATCCGCATAATAGGTGCAGGCTACTGGAGAAAAGGCAAAAAAATATATGAAAAAGAAAATACAATATAGCGATGAGCCTATTGAGGCTAAGGTAATAAATGACTTTCTACCCAGTCCGGAGGCTTTGAGCTTAAATGAGAAAAAGACTAAAGTAACGTTGACTCTTACTGAAAAAAGCCTTGAATTTTTCAAAGAGAATGCCAAAAAGCATGGAGCTTCATATCAGGCAATGATCAGAAGGTTGATTGATTACTACGTGGCAAATCAAAGGGTTTAAGAATAGTGTTTGCCGCTTTATAGATATCAGAGTTCAAGGACTTTTAATTATGTAGGGCTGGATATACTTTCCCTTTTTTTCCTTTTAAAAAATTCCCTTATATCTTTTCCTAGAGTCGTATTCTCTCAATAAGCCAATCCGTGGCGCCAATCCGTGGTGCCAATTCCCTTTTCCGTAATTATTCATTCACAGAGTGTTGCAGTTTAGCAGAATTTATGAGAACGTTATAAGAAAGATTATGGCTAAGCAACTAAGAACAATCCAAATTACTGCAACTTACCTTGATGGCAAACTCCAGAAGATCACAGGAAAGGAAAGCGAGATTATTCGAATGCCGGAGGGGTCGTGTTCCGATGAATTTCTTCATTTACTCCAAGAGCGCTATCCGAAGATTTTCCAAAAATTCGGACCTGGCTTTTTTGGATTTGACCTAAATGGCAAAAAACCAAATTCTTTGACCAAGCTTAATGATGGTGATCATTATAGATTTACCGTTTGGAGTAAGAGCGAGGTTTTGGCTGATGAACAATTCAAGCAACGTAAAGAAAAATATCAAAATTAATAAAGAATTCGGTGTGATGGGGTGCTGGATTGTTCATCTTATACTGTCACCTCATAGGTGGGGTGGGTTAAATATTTCTTTATCGTACATTCGTACGAACATTAGAACATCATTACAACATAGCGTCATCAGACTCATACTTTCAATGAAACATTCTCCCGCCGCCGCCAAGGCTTTGGCGGACGAGCCCATTCGACTCAACTCAGGGTAAGCCCGTTCGGTTAACTCAGGGCAAGAGAACCGGAATATTCTATTTTTATCTCTCGTGTACTATAATGTCCTCACATGAAAAGACCATCCCTGTTTCTTCTATTTTTTATTTTCTCCTTTGTTTGTCTTTTGCTTTTTGTCCCAAAAATTAGCGCAGGCAAGTATGTCGAGACTGAGATGGACAAGAAAAAGTTATTTAAAGTAGTGCGGGTAGTTGACGGCGATACAATTGTTGCCAGTATCCGCGGGAACAATGAAACCATAAGGCTTTTAGGAATAGATACTCCGGAAACTGTTGATCCGAGAAAGACGGTTCAGTGTTTTGGAGAAGAAGCATCAAACAAGATGAGGGAATTTGTTGACAAAAAGTTTGTAAAGCTTATTGACGATCCGACACAAGGAAACAGGGATAAATACAGAAGGCTTCTCAGGTATGTTTACTTGCCGGATAGTAAAGCAACTTTTGTAAATGGAGAGATGGTAAAGCAGGGATATGCTTTTTCCTACAGACAGTATCCGACTAAAATGCTTTCTAAATTTAATTATCTTGAAAAATACGCAAGGGAAAATAATCTGGGATTGTGGGGAGGATGTCCTCTTAATCCAAGTTCGAAAGCAGTTAATAGTGTACCGGTAAAAGGTACTAAAACAACACGGCAGACTAATAACAATTCTAGCTTCACCGGTGAAGACAAAGATTGCGGTGATTTCAAAACCCACGCAGAGGCGCAAGCATTTTTCATCTCGCAGGGCGGACCGGGGAGCGACCCCCACAGGCTTGACGCAGACCACGACGGACAGGCGTGCGAGTCGCTTCCTTAGAAAATGATTTAAGCAGCAAAGCGTATCCCCCCCCAAAAAAAATAAATTAATTGCTTCTTGGAGTTTGATTTTATTTTATTTTTTAACGGTAACAAGATATCCACCCTTCATATTCTTGCATTCTCCCTCCGTTGCTAAGGCTTTGGCGGGAAGGCCAGAATACTGGAATAGTCTTTCTTGCCAAATAGTGATAATTGCTGTATAAACGGAAGGAGTGAAGGGCGTTAATAAATTTTTAATTGCAATTACAGCAGTATTAATAGTAGCAGGAATTGCGTTTGGCGCTTATTATCTTGGGCAAAACAAAGAGGAAAATATTACTCCTGTGTTTACTCCAACGGCTGTAAATATTTCCGAATCACCCACAACAACCGCGCCTACTGCAACCCCCAAATTAATTTCAGATAATAAAGAGGCGGCAGTCGAAAGTATTAAAGCGGCTGTTGCGGTAAAAGACTACGCCGCTCTTGAAAGTTATATGGCGCCCCAAGTGTCAGTTACTCTTTACGCGAGTGAGTGCTGTGGCGTCCTGTCAAAAAGTGAGGCTGGACAGCAAATGGCATATCTAAGTAACGGCACGCCGCCTTGGGATTTTTCAGAGGTAAACACTATAATTCAGAAATTGATACTTGCCGATCCAGTCAATTTTAAGGATAGAATAATAGGGGTTGCTTCAAATGACCTTACCGTATCATTTAGTCTAAATAGTGAAAATAGAATAGATAAAATCTTTATAGTAGTAGACTACAAGCTCATCGCCCCGTAAATTCTACTACCTTTATAATTCTAAGTTGCCGCAGGAGACGTAATTTTGAGGATTATCCGCAGACTCGTGGACATTTATCGCAAGCGGCTGTTCATTTTTAAGCTGTTCCAGAGTAACATTGAGGGTAGTTTCAGAAACTCCGTTTACTACATTTGTCAGACCGTAACTTACCGCTCCTACATCAGGGCAAGAGCCGAGATGAATGTGCGCGGGCTGTTCTACCTCTTCTTCAAAGCCTGTTAGGTTAAGCGTTACCACTACTTGTCCGTCTACTTCAGCCAGAGTCGCGGTTCCCAACTCCCCTGACTCATTCTGTTCTGAAAGCACTACATTTACTGACGCTGTTTCCGATTCTGAGATAGCTTCTTCATCCGCGGGGGGTGGGGTTTGGGTTTTATTACCGGTTAGGAAAAAATAACCTGCTACAAGTATAACTGCGACAACTGCAAGTATTATCCAATTATTCTTCATTAATATATTTTTAACAGACTTGCTATATCGATGTCAAGTAAGCATTACTTGTAAATTAGAATTTTGCTATCGTGCTATAATAAATGATATCCAGTTTTATGGGAAGAGGGTTTCTTTTATTAAAAACCGCATTTTTCACCTTCGGAGAAAGGCTGGCGATTCTTCCCGTAATAATTTTGTTTCTTGTAGTTTTTTTCCTAGAAACTCCTGCTCCCGCGTTTTCAGAAGAGGAGGAAGTAGTCTATAACGGCTACTCAAAGGACGGTCTCACTTATGATTTCTACCTCAGCACCTCGTTCACGTCCTCTTTAGAAGAAGAGCTTTCTATAGATATTGCCTATTCGAGTGAGGAGGAACTGTCAGGAGTTAACTTAGCCCAGTTTGATATTAATCAAAATGTAAATGATACTATCTGGGAGGATTTAGCGCAGTGCGAGTCTAAGCTTAACTGGAGTATAAATACCGGAAACGGGTATTATGGAGGATTGCAATTTAGTCAGGGTGCGTGGGAGTCTGTAGGAGGAGTTGGCCTTCCTCATGAAGCATCGAAAGAAGAACAGATAGAACGCGGAAAAGCTCTGCAAGCGCTTCGAGGCTGGGGCGTCTGGGGGCTTTGCGCTAAAAAACTCGGATTAAATTAATCGCTTCTATCAAATGATATAATTTTTCGTATGAGTGGGCTTATTTTTTTAGACACCGAAACGACCGGAAATAATATTTATTACGACCGGCTTTTTGAAGTCGCGTATAAGTTTCGCAATAAAACTTATGCACAGTATTTTAAGCCTGAAGTACCAATTTCTGCAAAAGCCTCAAGCATAACTCATATAACAAGCGATATGGTTGAGGATAAAATTCCATTTTCGGAAAGTAAAATGAAAAAAGACCTTAGTAAAATTTTGAAGGAAAATATTCTAGTTGCCCATAGCGCGGAGTTTGATATAGAAATTCTTAGCAAAGAAGGTTTGGAAGTTCCAAACTATATATGCACGCTAAAGGTCGCAAGATATTTAGATGAAAATTTGGAAATTCCCGAGTACGGCCTTCAGTATTTGCGATACTTTCTTAATCTGGATGTGAAAGACGCTAAATCTCATGACGCAAAAAGTGATATTTTGGTTTTGGAGGCTTTGTTTAAAAATCTCTATAAAAAAATGGAGGAGAAGATAAAAGGCAGGGATAAAATAATTGAGAAGATGATACAGGTGTCGCGCGAGCCGGTTTTATTTAAAATTTTTACTTTTGGAAAACACAAAGGAAAAAAGATTGAGGAAGTTATTTTATATGACAAAGGTTATGTAGAGTGGATGCTTGAACAAAAACTTCAGGACGATAGGGTTCAGGAGGACTGGATATTCAGCCTGAAATATTATCTCCAGATAAAAGACTAATTAAGTTTTGATGTATAATTCACTCAATGAACGAGCAAGTATTAAATAAAGTTATTGAACTTCGAAAGGCAAAGAGAATAACCCAGGAAAAATTTGCTGGTAAAATAGGAGTTACCAGACAAACAATTATTGCAATAGAAAAGGGAAATTATACTCCTTCTGTCGCGCTTGCAATAAAAATAGCAAAGTTTTTTAATAGAAAGGTTGAAGATATTTTTTCAACAGAATAATGAAAAAGTTTTTTACATTAGACATTATTGTTTCTTTCATTTTAATTTTATCGCTTTCCACTTTTTTAAAAGGTCCTGAGCTTTTAATGCCAATGACCGCAAATTCCATGGCTTTAGTTTTATTTGTAGCACTGTTTGCTGTTTTTGTGGGTTTGATATTTCGGGAGAGTTCTTCGGACGAACGGGAAAAGCTCCATAAACTCGAGGCGGGGAGGATTGCTTATTTGGTCGGGATTAGTGTTATAACGCTTGGAATTGTAATACAGAGTTTCTCATATGATATAGACCCCTGGCTTTTTTACGCTTTGATATCTATGATAATTGTAAAAATAGCAGCTCGAATTTACGCTCAGTTGCGACATTAATGTAAAGTCCTCTTGACATTTATTCATGATTATATTAATCTTTATTCATCATGAATAAATCGCTTTTAATAGGAATAGTTTTAGTTGCGGTTATCGGAGTTATTGCCGTTATATTTCTTTCTCAAAATAAAAATACAGATAAGAATACTTCTATGGCAACTTCGTCTGATATTAAAGAGGAGGTTATGGAAGAAAAGAGTGATAAGATGATGGCAGAGGACAGTAGGTATGTAGACTTTACCGCTCAAAAATTTGAAGAGGCAAAAGACAAGAAGAGAGTTTACTTTTTCCACGCTTCATGGTGCCCGACTTGTAAAGTTGTGAATAAAGAATTTAGTGAAAATTCCACAGGGATTCCTGAAGACGTAATGATTTTTAAAACTGATTATGATACTGAAAATGAGTTGAAGAAAAAATACAATATTACTTATCAGCACACCTTTGTTTTTGTAGACGAGAATGGAAGCGAGATAAAAAAGTGGAACGGCGGCGGGCTTGCTGAATTAGTTCAAAATACTCAATAAATGATAATTCTTGTACTTTTTGCCTTTGCTGCAGGTATTGTAACAATTCTTTCTCCCTGCATTTTGCCTATCTTGCCGATAGTTCTTGCTGGAAGTGTCGGAGGGCACAGAAGGCCTTTTGGAATTGTAACAGGATTTGTCTTAAGCTTTACTTTTTTCACGCTTTTTTTGGCGACAATTGTAAGAAGTTTTGGAATTTCAGCAGACGCGCTCAGATTGGTTTCCGTCATAATAATAGGATTATTTGGTATCGCGCTCGTCCTTCCTCAAGCGCAAAAACTTTCCGAAATTATATTTTCAAAGCTTTCAAGCAAAATGCCTGTTGCGCCCGGCAGAACAGGATTTTGGGGAGGAGTATTAATTGGACTTAGTCTTGGGCTTATTTGGACTCCATGCGTCGGGCCGATACTTGCTGCGGTTATTACGCTTGCGGCTACAGCCTCAATTAGTTCACAGACAATTCTTATCACGCTCGCGTATTCTCTCGGTACCGCGATTCCTATGTTTTTTATTATGTATTCGGGTAGAAAGCTTTTTGAAAAAATTCCTTGGCTTTTGAGGAATACAGGAAAAATTCAGAAGATTTTTGGAATTTTAATGATCCTGACTGCGTTAATGATTTACTTTAATATCGACCGCAAGTTTCAGAGCTTTATTCTAGACAAATTTCCGCAGTACGGAGTAGGACTTACTCAATTTGAAGATAACGAAGCGGTTAAGGAGCAGTTAAAAGATTTAGGTAATGACGATAGTGAGAGCAGTTTATTAAATGAAAATTCGCCCGATGCGCCCGATGCACCCGAATTAATTCAAGGGGGGCAGTGGTTCAATTCACCACCTCTTGAATTGTCAGATTTAAGAGGAAAAGTGATTTTAATAGATTTCTGGACTTATACGTGCATAAACTGCATAAGAACTCTGCCGTATCTAAAAGACTGGCACGAAAAGTATAAAGACGACGGCCTAGTTATAATCGGCGTCCATACGCCGGAGTTTGAGTTCGAGAAAAATCCTGATAATTTAAAAAGTGCGATAGCAGATTACGGACTTACCTATTCTGTTATGCAGGATAACGACTACGCGACCTGGAGAGCGTATAATAACCGCTTCTGGCCGGCAAAGTATTTGATTGACAAAAACGGCAAAATCCAATACACGCATTTTGGAGAAGGAAAATATGACGAGACGGAAGAAATGATCCAAAAACTTCTTCGTGAGATGGGGGCAACTATTGATAAGCCGATTGCAAACGTAGAGTATTCGGTGGAAGCAAGAACTCCCGAGCTATATCTAGGGCTTTCAAGGCTTTCTAATTTTTCATCGAAAGAAACGCCGGAGTTGGGCAAAAAAAGATACAGCATAACCTCTATTTTGCCAAACACTTTTGCTTACTCCGGAATATGGACATTGTCAGACGAGTACGCAAATCCCGACAGCAAATCGAGTTTACTTTTAAATTTCAACGCGAAGGACGTTTTTTTAGTCATGCGTACGAATGACGGAAAGAGTGGTAGCCTAGATGTTTTTCTTGATGATAAAAAAGTTAAAACCATTACGATTAGTGAGGACAAGCTTTATGATATTGTAAGGCTTGATAAAGCAGGAACTCATGAAATAAGGCTTGAATTTAATTCCTCAAATATTGAGATTTTTGCATTTACTTTCGGCTAGTAAACCCCGCACCCACGACCTTACGGTCGGGCCTGCCCGCCACTGCAAGCAGGGCGTTGCGGGCGGGGCATTTTGATTTTTCGCTTCGCCGAGTCAGACTCCGCTTCGCGAGCAAGGAGTTGACCCATGTTCCCCGGCCTCGCTCCGCGAAGCGGGGCGGGCTGACGAACAAGGCATTGGGTGCGGGGTAAAGCTTAGGTTCGGAGTTTTATTAAACTCAAAAGAGCTTCCTCGTCCCATGAGAGACCTGAGATGGCGGGTTTTTTTCCGAAATGTTTTCCAAAATGCGGAACCAAGACATTGGTCTCATAAGATTTAAAAACAGTAGGGTGGATATAATAACTTCTGCATACTGCAACTGTATTTCCCAGGTGCTCTGAAACGGATTTGCAGGTTTCAGTCAAAATCTTTTTAAGATGGGTTTTATTTTCGTAGGGACCTACTTTATATAAATGCATTGACGCAAGACTGCTCCCGCCCCAAGTCCTAAAGTCCTTTGCGGAAAAGTCGTCATCGGTTATATCTTTTAAAAATTCATTGACGTCAGCCGAGTCGACAACGTGTCTTTCACCTTTATCATCAACATATTGAAAAAGTTCATAGCCGGGTAGCTCTATGCATTTTTTAATAACTTTAGACACTTTGGGGTTGGTTATTTCAAGTTCATGCTCAACCCCTGATTTTCCGCGAAAGCTAAATTTTATATCATTTCCGCGTACACTTACGTGTTTGTTTCTAAGCGTTGTTAGACCATAAGAATTGTTCTCTTTGGAATACTGTTCGTTCCCTATTCTTATAAATGTATGCTCCAAAAGCCAGATAATAGTTGCAAGAATTTTTTCCTTACCCAATTCGCTTTTGTCGAGTTCGTAGCGGATTTTGCCTCTAATTTTTGGAAGGGCTTTTCCAAAATCAAGCATTTTTGAAAATTTATTTTCCTGACTTATTTTTATCCAGTCCTCGTGGTAAATATACTGCTTTCGTTTCCGTTCATCCACTCCCGTTGCCTGAATATGTCCGTTTGATTTTGGACAAATCCATACATTTTTCCAGGCGGGGGGGATAGAAAGCTTTTCAATCCGTTCAACAACCTTTTTGTCAGTAATCCTTTTTCCTTCCTCGTCATAATAGCTGAATTTTTTGCCCAGCTTTTGTCTTAAAAACCCGGGAGACTCATCAGATACGTATCTGAGAGATTCTTTCTTAAGTGCTTTTATAATATCCGGATCTTGCGGATTAGCCATTTATTTAAGATTAGCTAAAATTTGTAAAATAAACAAGGAAGAGCTTTAAAAGTAGCCCCCCCAGCCTCACTTGTGCTAGAAGTTACCAATAAATTATCATGGTAGGCCTTTTTGGTAATTTCAAGTAAAATACCTAGATTTTGTTTGTTTGCAAATTCATTTTTTTGATATACTAAAATTGTTATGCCAACATTATTAACTATAAAAGAAGCAAGTGAATGGGCAAGTAAATCTCTTAACAGAAATGTTACAACTACAAATATTTCTTATCTAATCCAGTATGGGAAGATAAAAAAACATGGTTCTAATGGAAGCGCAAAAGTTTATCTAGGAGATCTTAGCAACTACTATAAATCTTTTTTAGGGAATAGAGAGCTGATTTGGAAAGAAAAACTAGGAAATGATTTAAATTGGGCTTTGTCCTTTGACAATCTCCGAGAAAAAGATACCACAAAACACGTTCATCGCCTTCATCCTTATAAGGGAAAATTTATTCCTCAACTTGTTCAATATTTCCTAGATGATCATATAGATGAGTTTAAAAAAGAAGTTTATTTTAAGAAAGGAGATATAATTCTTGATCCATTTTCAGGTTCAGGAACCACTCTGGTTCAGGCCGATGAAATGGGAATGCACTCAATAGGGATTGACATTTCACAATTTAATTGCATGATCAATGACGTTAAATTACATAAATATGACTTTGGGTCTCTAAATCAGGAAATAGTACATATTAAGAAGGCACTTGCAAGTTACGAATACGATAATAGCGTGTCAGTTTTTGAATCAGAGCTTTTGCAAAAAATAAGTGAGTTTAATAATAAATATTTCCCAAGTCCTGACTTTAAGTATCAAGTACAGCAGAAGAAAATTAATGAAAGCAGCAATGCCGTGGTGAAGGAAAAAGAATTTCTGAAAATTTATAATAATCTTGTAAAAAAATATGATATTGATCTAAAACAGACGAAAGCAGACAATTTCCTTGACAAATGGTATTGCAAAAACGTAAGAAAAGAAATTGATTTTGTTTTTAGCCTTATTAAGAAAGTTGGGGATGTAAAAAATAAAAAAGCCCTTGCTGTAATCTTGAGCAGGACAATTCGTTCTTGTCGAGCAACAACCCATTCTGATTTAGCTACTCTGAAAGAACCACAGCTGACATCATATTATTGCTGGAAACACAAAAAAATCTGTAAGCCACTTTATTCTATAAAATACTGGTTTGACAGATATGCCAGTGACACACTTGCGCGCCTTCAAGAATTTGATCGTTTGAGAACGCCCGTAAATTTTACTGTTTTGTCGGCAGATTCCCGAATAGTAGATATTTTTTCAGAAACAGAAAGGAGAAACAAAAAGCTTCATGAACAGCTAAGGAAACAAAAGATTAGTGGCATATTTACCTCGCCGCCTTATGTGGGGCAGATTGACTACCACGAGCAACACGCATATGCCTACGATCTTTTTGGGTTTAAGAGGCAAGATGAATTAGAAATTGGTCCGCTATACAAAGGACAAGGTGAATCGGCGCGGAAGAGCTATATTGAAGGTATTTCAGATGTATTGATTAACTGCAAAAAGTACTTAGCAGACAATTATAATGTATTTCTTGTTGCAAATGATAAATACAACATGTATCCTTCAATTGCAGAAAAGTCCGGTATGAAAATTGTAAACAAATTTAAAAGACCAGTCTTAAATAGGACAGAGAGAAATAAGTCGCCATACTCAGAGATAATATTTCATTTGAAAAGTCTAGCATCATGAGCCTACCACGAGATAAGAAGGATAGGATTTCGGAAGTAATAAAGCAAATATTGCTTTCAAGAATTGACAATTTTCCCGAATTAAATCACCAGAACAGAAACGCTCCATTCCACACCCTAATACTTGACGCTTTTGAAACACAGCTAAAACCAGTTAACGTTCCTACACCCTATCTAGTAGCCATAGCGAGTTGGATGCATGGACTAAATACCTCGTTAGGCACGGGCTTTGAATCATTGGCACATATTTTGTCCGACGGATATAAGAGAAGTTTTACCCGAAAGTTTACACTTAAAGTAAAAAGGTCACAAGCTGAAAGTATAGGCAGAATAATCGTTGAGTTGAAAAGCGGAATTAAACCCGACATAGGTAGAGAAAATGCGATTATTAGTAAATTCGGTAATAAAGATACAGAAGTAAATTCACTCGAATTTACAGTAGATAATTATGTTGAAACTGCCTCGCTTATGGAGGGGATTGAATTAAAATCGGTTAGACCGAATTCGGGGGAAGCGAGAGGAGAGAAGGAGAAAATACTTTACGCAAAAGCTGCATTTAAATTGATTAATCCAAATAAAGAAGTTAAATATTATATTGGGTTTCCTTTTGATCCAACTTCTAATAAAGCAACAGAGTACGATAAAAAAAGGTTCTTTAATTACTTAGTAGAGTTCAAGAAATTTTTTGCCTTCGATGAGATTCTGTTGTCTTCAGAACTTTGGGATCATTTATCAGGGCAAAAGGGAACTATGGAAGAGATTTTTGAAATTATTAAAGAAACAGTCCATACGGTAAAGACTTCATAATATAAGTTGTAAACTTCCAATCATTACAGATAGCCTCATTTGCGAATTCTAAAATCCAGCAGTATAATTAGCCTCAATGAAGAGCAAGGAGGAAATCATCGCCGCCATCCGCCGCCTCATCGAACTGATGGAAGGAAAAATCAGTCAGGTTTTGGCGGAAATTTAGTTATACCCAGTGTATTTGTAGAAGGGATCTTCCACCTCGTAGGTGGGTTGGGTATAACACCTTGATTTTTTTCTCAAACCCATTTTTCCAGAGTCTTATTCTCTCAACGTGCTAACTTACTACTTAATCACAAACCAATATTGCTTATTGATTCAATAATTCTATTGTCTTACCCCGATGAAACATTCTAGCGATTGTTTCATCGTTCTGATATTCTCAAGAACACGAGAATGTAAATAATTCCTCGCTTTTTGACTCGGTGGATTTTTGTTTGAACCCAGGGTGTAAATTTCTCTTCGTTTTTTTGGCTTCTATTCTTCGGGGATATATGGTAATATTAATTATATGAAAGTTAAAACAATTGATTTTTCTAAGAGTTTAAAAAAATACTCTAATGAATGGTTAGCTCTTGAGCCTACAAGTATGAAGGTTATAGCTGTAGGTAAATTGCCTAAGAACGTATTAGAATCCGCAAGGAAAAAGGGGGTTGATAGCCCAATTCTTACTCGTGCACCCCAAAACTACGGAACGTACATTCTATAACGGCGCTAATGAATTTTAAATATAAGAAATTCCCAATAAAGAAAGAGCGCCATCCCTTTACAAATCAACATGCAGCGTTAAGACCTGTTATTCAAATTGATTTTGAGACTTCAAAAGGTAGCTTTGGTTATTTAGTTCTAATAGACTCAGGTGCAGATTACTGTATCTTCCATGGCACTATAGGGGAACAATTAGGCTTAGACATAAAATCAGGGAAAGAATTAATCTTTTATGGTACTTCTGGTGAGCCACAAAAAGCATACTTTCACATGATTTCATTTAAAATAGGAGGGAATCTTCACAGATGCGAAGTTGGCTTTTCTTATGATATGGAAAAACTAGCATATGGGTTATTGGGGCAGTACGGATTCTTTGATAAATGGATTGTAAAGTTTGAATACCACAAAGAAAATGTGGAGATAAAGGAGATAGCTAATCGTTAGCACTTCCACCTCGTAGGTGTTGTGGGTATAACGCCTTGGTTTTTTCCGCAAACTCACTTTTGCATAGTCTTATCCTCTAAACTACCCATCCCACCACTTAATTACAGTGCAACTACAATACCGCTACACACAACACACTCACTGAAACATTCTAGCGATTGTTTCATCGTGGTGTGGTATTAAAAATGTATAATGTAAGGATGTGGTATTTGTACTTAGACGAGAGTGGGGACTTAGGTTTTGATTTCGTAAACAAAAAGCCTTCAAAATTTTTTACTATTTCCATACTAGCAATAAACGGAGTTGAGAATAATAGGAAATTAGCTAAGTGTGTAAGGGTAACTTTGCGAAGAAAATTAAACCCAAAAGGGCATCGCAAAAGAATAGTGCAAGAGCTCAAAGGAAAAAATACAACACTTGAAGTAAAAAAGTATTTTTATGAGCAAATTCAGCGAGTTAATTTCGAAATTTATGCAATGACGCTAAATAAAAAAAGGGTTTATGAAAGACTAACTAGGGAAAAATCACGAATTTATAATTTTTTATCCAGACAAGTTATTGATAAAATACCCTTTGAAAAAAATCATCAAAATAGAGTGGAACTTATTATCGACAGGTCTAAAAGCAAACCCGAAATTGAGGAATTTAATTCTTATATAAGTTCTCAAATACAAGGAAGGCTTGATCCTAAAATTGTTTTCGATATGTATCACAGGGATTCTCAAAAGACGTCAGGGCTACAAGCCGCAGATATATTTTGCTGGGGTATATTTCAAAAGTATGAGAGAAGAAGAGTTGACTGGTTTAATACTTTTAGTAAAAAAATAAAATTTGAGGATTTATATTTAAAAGGATGAGCTGCCATATAGATTTGATCTGTCCCAGCTTAGCCAAACAGATGAATGGGAACACTAGGAGCAATCTATATCGGACTTACCACTCATCCTCATAAATAATATCAATTTTGTAAGAAAATGTCAAAATTATTTCATAAATTTCCGCCTTCTATGTGTTGTGGGTATAACGCCTTGGTTTTTTCCGCAAACTCATTTTTCCAGAGTCTTATTCTCTCAATAAGTCCTCCCACCACGTAATTACAACCCAATAACGAAATCTAGTAACTTTCATTCCAACATTCTATCGAATGATAGAATATGGTAACATAATATACTAAGTATGTTAAAAACGAGGGCTCTAGAGAGATTAGTTAAGGGATTTTCCAATCACAGAAGGATTCAGATACTTGAATTGCTTGAAAGAGAACCTGAGCTATCTGTTAGTGAGATTGCAGAAAGAGTGAAGATAAACGTAAAGAATGCAAGCCAGCATGTTCGCAGAATGGCAATAGCGGGCCTTGTTCTTAAAAGAAACCAAAATAAAAACGTTCGTCACAAATTAACAGATAAAGGACGGACTGTATTGAAATTCCTGAGGAGGAGAGGAAAGTAGTTGTTCTATCATTCGCGCGAACGATAGAACATTAGAAAATTAGAAATGAATTTCCCTTTTTATTTCCTTTGTATTATAATGATTTTTTATGATAAAGCTTTCCCGTTCGAAATTAGAACTCCTTTTTGACTGCCCGAAGTGCTTCTGGCTTTACGCGGGGAAGGGGATAGCCCGTCCCTTTGGCGCTCCTTATACTATAAATAATGCCGTAGATTTTTTATTAAAAAAGGAATTTGACGAGCACAGGAAAAATGGAACCGCGCACTATTTAATAGAACGCGAGGGAATAGATGCTATTCCATTTATGCACGAGGACATGGACCGCTGGAGGACAAATTTTACCGGAATACAATTTCACCATAAGAAGACCGACGCGCTTATTTTTGGAGCGGTTGATGATATTTGGATAGATTCTAAAGGGAATTTAATAGTCGTTGATTATAAAGCGAGTGGCGCAAAGGAAGGGGAGCTTTACGACAGCTATAAAAGGCAGATGGAAATATACCAGTGGCTTTTAAGGCAAAACGGATTCAAGGTGTTGTCCCGTGGATATTTTGTTTACTGTAGAGTAAATAAGGATGAGGGTTTTGATAATGGAAAACTTTCATTTAACATCAAAGTTCAGCCGTACGACGGAGACGCCAGCTGGGTGGAGGATAAAATAATCGAGGCGAAAAAGATTTTGGACGGTCCGATACCGCAAGCGTCGCCGACGTGCGTTTACTGCAGATATAAAGATAATTCGAAGAGGTTTGGAGAATGAGAGCGAATTTGAAATTTAGAATTTGAAATTTGAAATCAATTTGAAATGTTTAAAAATTAAATAATTTGGATTTCATTAAAAATTAAAAATTGTAAATTGAGAATTTTTTGATATATATACTAATCTGTTTACACATAACAATTTTTGTGCTAGTCTAGATTTATATGCAAGTTGCCGAGAAGCGGCGCAAATACTTTAGGTCCTTTGAGGCAAAGTCCTTAAGGACGCGATCTCTTCTGACTCAGGTATCGGATAAGCTAACGGAAATCTGCGGCTCCACAACGTTTTTAGTGCTTCATATTATATGGTTTGCCGTTTGGATACTTATAAATACTGGACAGATAGGACTGGTTGTGCCATTTGATCCTTTCCCTTTCGGATTACTAACCATGGTAGTGTCTCTTGAAGCGATATTTCTTGCTCTTTTTATACTCGTTTCTCAAAATAGACAGGCTTACATTTCAACGATAAGAGACGAAGTCCACATGGGCGTGTCATTAATTTCAGAGGAGGAGATTACTAAAATACTCGGGGTTCTAGCTGAAATACGGCGCGAAATGGGAATTAAAAAGAGCGATCCCGAGTTAGACAAGATGAGCCAGAGAATAGACACTTCGTATCTTGAAAAGACGATAACCGAGCAGTTGAGGCGCGCAAATAAGCCGCTAGTTGAAAAACTGCTCAAAGATTTCTCGGAAAACATTCCGTTTTCAGATACTAAGTATCAGAATAATAACAACAAGAGCGCGAAATAAACGGATTATTGGTTGATAATATTTTCAGAGAGCATGACGCCTTCCCTCAATAATAATTCTTCGATTAGCATAACGAACAAAAAAAAGGAGTGATATAAATTTAATTGCAGAATTGAGCCTGACAAGCGGTCTTTGCTTCTCCCTCAAGGCTTTCGCAGGACGCGCATAGATTTGGAGCGGCTTCTCCTTGATTCTTTTGAAGCTCCTCCATCTGAGCACTAAAATCTATAAATTCTCTATCTGTCGGCACCTGAAACATTGACGAATTTACAGTCCAGGGTTTGCATTCGTAGTCTACGTTTTGCTCGGGATCAAAAAACTCCTTTGAGGCTTCATTGCCCTCCAAATCTCCTTCCAAAGATTCGCTTTCGTTTTTCATTTTATAGCCCTGTTCCATGCCTGAATTCCAAATATAGGTGTAATCCTTGTCTCCAATTACGCTTCCGGTCATTCCATCAGGAGTAGAGAAATCTGCTCTAAATCTATCTCCGCTTACATACATTGTTCCGGATCCTTCAGGCGACGAGTAGGTGCAGGTAACGTTTTGACCTAGATTAAATATATCTGCAAGTTTTCCTGCAACGCTGGATTTCTCCTCTCCATTATTTGAATCGGAAGGAATTAGATTATTTTGTCCCTTTGTGAAAAAGTAAGCTGCGGCGCCAAGAATTATAATTGCTGCGATTATTCCTATTATCTGGGGAAGTTTTAGTTTCATTACGATATGATTATTCTAATACTTTACTTTTATATTTGCAATAAGTACATTTTGGTATACTAAAATTCATGTTTGAAAACGAGCTGGTGAAAACTACGTTGATTAAAAAAAACAAGCGAGCAGTAAACCCCGCACCCACGACCTCACGGTCGGGGCATTGGGGGTTTCGCTTCGGGTATCCCCCTCGAACCCACGTTTCCCTGCCTTGCTCCGCGAAGCAGGGCGGGCTGACGAACGGGGCATTGTGGTGCGGGGTAAAAACGAAAATTATATTCTATGCCTTTTTAGTATTGGTTATTTTATTTTTGATTTTATTGGTTTTTATTTCCATTAATAAGAGCGGGGAAGGGCAGATGCAGAAAGGCTTGACGAGTTCCTCCTCCTTGAATTCTTCAGACAGCAAAGCCGAAATAAAACCTTTTGCTTTTCAGGAGTTGACAATCCCTTATCTTTCTTCAAGAAATTACGAAAGTGCTATGAATGAGCTTCAAATAAATTCAACCGGAGTTAATTACACGTCTTATTTAACAAGTTATACCTCAGACGGCCTGAAAATCAACGCACAGCTGACAAAGCCAAACGAAGAAACCCCGGCGGGCGGCTTTCCCGCGATTATTTTTGTACATGGATATATTCTGCCGTCAAGTTACCAAACTTTATCAAATTACAATTCCTACGTTGACTATCTTTCTGAAAACGGATTTGTAGTATTTAAAATAGACCTTCGCGGAAACGGAAATTCGGAAGGGGAGGCGGGCGGAGCGTACTATTCGGGAGACTATGTTATTGATACTCTTAACGCTCGCGAGGCGCTAAAAACGCTTGATTTCGTAAATCCGCAAAAAATCGGCCTTTGGGGGCACTCTATGGCCGGGAATGTGGTATTTAGAAGTTTTGTCGCGGGCAAAAACATTCCAGCGGTTGTTATTTGGGCGGGGGCAGTTTATTCATACGAAGATTGGCAGAAATATGGTCTTAACGACAACAGCTACCGTCCTCCGGGCACAAGTTCAGAGAGACAGAGAAGAAGACAGGAGCTTTTTGACACATATGGAGAATTCGACCCAAACAGCAGTTTTTGGAGACAAGTCGTTCCTATAAATTATCTTGATGGAGTTAAGGGAGCGGTACAGTTAAATCATGCAGTGGATGATACTGTCGTAAATATCGGATACAGCAGGGATCTGAATCGAATCCTAAATGACACATTGATACCCCACGAATTTAATGAATACCGGAATGGGGGACACAATATCTCTGGAGCTGCATTCAATCAGTCTATGCAGAATACGGTTCGGTTTTTTAAAGAAAAATTGTAAAATAATAGAATCGGTATGAAAATATTTGTAATTTAATTATATTTTGCTAATATACCTACTATCAGGTTAATTGACTGAAATGAAAATTTTTCTGAAAGAACTAAAGTTTCCTTCGACGATACATACGTATATAAAAGATATTACTCCTGAAGTAAATAAGGCTATAAAGAGGTCAAAAATTAAAAACGGATTTGTACTAGTTAATACAAAACACACAACACTCGGAATAATCGTAAATGAAATAGCCGAAACAAACCTTCTTAAGGATATGGTAGAGCACACTCTTCTAAGTATTCCCGAGGACATACGTTCTACGAGAGTACATAAAAAATACGCTCATCCGACAAAAGACTATAGCCATCGCTGTCAAGATAATCCTTACTGTAATGAAATAGATGAAGATTATAACGCCGCGGCGCACATAAGGGCACTCGCGTTCTCTCACTCAAGCGTAGCGCTTCCTATATACGGCGGAAAACTCGAACTCGGAAAATATCAGGAAGTAGCTATTTTTGAGCACGACGGAAGGAATGGAAAGGGGAAAAATCCAATACGCCAGAGGACTGTTCAAATCTGGATATATCCCGCGGGAGATGTGGAAGTAGTTAAGTAAACCCCGCACCCACGACCTTACGGTCGGGCCTGCCCGCCACTGCAAGCAGGGCGTTGCGGGCGGGGCATTCTAGTTTTTCACTTCGCGAGCAAGGAGTTGACCCACGTTCCCCGGCCTCGCTCCGCGAAGCGGGGCGGGCTGACGAACGGGGCATTGGGTGCGGGATAAAGTAAAAAAAATAATAGCCATATTATCTTCTCTCTCGTCATAACATATTGTTTATAATTAGGAGGCTATGTATTTTAAGAATAGAGAAGAGGCGGGAGTGCTTCTTTATAGACTTCTTGAGAAATATAAAAAGAAGGATGTAGTAGTTTACGCGCTTCCGCGCGGAGGAGTAGTTACCGCGTTTGAAATTGCAAAACATTTCCGTGCGCCCTTAGATTTGATAATCACCCGCAAAATCGGACATCCCCAGAGTCCTGAATACGCCATAGCCGCGACCGCTGAAAACGGCCATATTCTTGGAAAAGAGTGGGAATTAAAGTCTGTCGGTAAAGAGTGGCTTAAAAAAGAGGTAGAAAAGGAAAAACTTGAAGCAAAACGCCGCCGCAAGAAATACCTTAAAGGCAGGCATGAAATAGACGTGGAAGGTAAAGTCGCGATTTTGGTCGATGATGGGATTGCGACGGGGTTTACGATGAGGGTTGGAATAATGGAGTTAAGGCACAGAAAGCCAAAAAAAATAGTCGTTGCGATTCCTGTGATTCCGAAGGGGACAGCAAAAATACTAAGCAGGGAAGCGGATGAGGTAGTTGCTCTCGATATACCTTCCGACGACAAATTTTTGGGCTCAGTAAGCGCTTATTATGAAGAGTTTCCGCAAGTGACAGACGAGGAAGTTGTAAAAATTTTGAAAGAGGCTTGAGATAAAAAAATTAGCATGAATTTAAAAGGGAGAAATTGATATAGAAAGCGGAGGGGACTTAAACATCTGGGAATACAAAGACTAGAGACAACTAACTTCCTTTTTCCAGTTCTTTCAGCTGTTCCGGCGGACATTTGGTGTCAGCGTAGGAGTTTTATTATACACCCTACAAACCACCAGCTCTTGACAAGTAGTAAGACATATTATATATTCAGAATATCTAATATGTATCACAAGGTGTTTTCTCTTCAGGCAGAGCTCATGAAAGCGCTCTCTTATCCAAAGAGACTTGAAATTCTTCACTTGCTTCGGGATCAGGAATTGACAGTCGGTGAAATCCAGGAAATGCTGGGGCTTTCTCAGTCAAATTTGAGCCAGCACCTGATGGTTCTAAGAGACGCCGGAGTAGTCAACGCTAAAAGGAACGGGAAGCAGATACACTACAGCCTTTCTAATAAAAATTTTATTAAGGCGAGCGATTTGATTCGGCAGATTCTTATAGAAAAGCATAAAGACGACGAGCTTGCCGACGAATTTACCATAAAAATGAGAGAGCTTGTTCCTTTAACTCACGATCCGGTGTGTGACATGAGAGTTTCCCCTAAAACCGCGTCATTTGCTAAAAAATACAAAGGAAAAGAATATTATTTTTGCGCCTCGGGATGCTTTGAAAAATTTAGAAAAAATCCTGATAAATTTGCAAATTAAATATGGATAAAAAGATTATTGGAGTAATATTTGGCGCAACACTTTTATTTTTAATAGGAGGGATTTATTTTATATCCGGGCAAGATAATTCAGCTCAAGTTCAAGAAGATAAAAATGTAAAAGCCTATATTTCCGAAACTACATTTGACTGGGGAGAGATAGGTATAAATAACGGAAAGGCTGAAAAGACATTCGATATAAAAAATGAAGGAACCGGAATGCTAAAGCTGTCAAATATCAGTACCTCGTGCATGTGCACTACCGCACAGCTGATTCTCGACGGCAAAGCTTCCCCCGCCTTTGGCATGCATCAGAAGTCCTCTTATGTAATGGAGGTACCACCCCAAAAAACTGCAAA
>Ga0210057_1002978_pt1 | contig 23706 bp, 34 predicted proteins | sample CryGeyCG2114_010_2_FD_183968 | JGI IMG/M metagenome (GOLD analysis project Ga0210057, IMG submission 183968) | Groundwater microbial communities from aquifer - Crystal Geyser CG10_big_fil_rev_8/21/14_0.10 (SPAdes) (version 2) | ecosystem: Environmental > Aquatic > Deep subsurface > Groundwater ...
AAAAATTACGATAATATCAAAGTGATATGCTATTCACAGGTTAAAAAAACAAATATAAAAAAAACTCCTGACTTATGTGAAATTGGACTTTCTGGGACTGCTGAAGAAAATCTTCATTTTGTTAAAGCGAATTTAAATAAAGAGATTTCTGTTTTGGATTTATTTAAAAAAAGCCAGTTAGTTGATTTGCGCGGGCTGACAAAAGGAAAAGGGCTTTCAGGCCCTGTTAAAAGATTTGGAATTACACTTAAAGCTCATAAATCAGAAAAAGGTGTAAGAAGACCTGGAAGTTTGGGGCCGTGGCATCCAGCGAGGGTCACATTCAGAGCACCGATGGCGGGACAACTCGGAATGTTCACGCGAATTGTTTATAACAGCAAAATAATTGATTTGGGAAAATCTGAAAATAAAGAAGAACTGAAGAATATAAAAAATTTTGGAAACATAAAAACAGATTATGTCCTTGTAAAAGGCTCTGTTCAGGGTCCTGCAAAAAGACAATTAATAATCACTTCACCATTGAGAGAGACTAAAAAACAATCTAAACAAAATTTTGAGCTTATTGAATTAAGATGAAAGAAATAACATTAATGAAAGAACTAGAACAAAAATTTATAGAGATAAAAAAAGAACTTAATTTTAAATCAAGTTTTAAAGAATTAGATGATATCTTTTTTATTAAAGATTCAATACTAGAAAGAGGTTTTGTAAGTGAACAATTATCACGTCAGATATGTTCAAGAATAATGAGTATGTTTAGTTCATGGGTTAATTACCTTAATGGATTGCTCGTGCCCCCCAAATACCTGCCAATTCAAGTAGAAGCTAAATCATTTACTTCTGAAGAAGAACGTAAGAAAATATGGAAATTGATTGAATCTTTTATGAGATTGATGGCAAAAAATACACTTATAGGGTTGACAAAAAATAAAAAAGATGAAGGAAAATTTATTGATGAATCTGTATCTCTTTGGAATAAAAATTTCAAACCAGAATTAATTGTGATATTAAAAAAAGTAAATGAACAATGGAGGAAAAAATGAAAACTCCAATTTTAGATATTAACGGAAAAGAAAAAGAAAAAATAGAACTTCCAAGAGTATTTTCAGCAGAAATAAGAAAAGACATAATTGACAGGGTTTTAGAAACTAAAAAGATTCAACAGCCATATGCACCGTCTTTAGTCGGCGGAAAACAACATTCAGCGAGTGGAAAACTTGTTCACAGAAGACATGTTTGGAAAAGCCAATACGGAAGAGGAATGTCAAGGACTCCGAGAAAAGTAATGTCGAGAAGAGGAACGCAGTTTAATTGGATTGGCGCTGAAGTTCCAAATACCCGCGGAGGAAGAAGAGCGCATCCTCCTAAAACAATTTCAAGAATCAACACATTAAAAATAAATAAAAAGGAAATGAAAATTGCACTGGCATCTGCAATAAGCGCAACAGCAAATAAAAAAGAAGTGATTAAAAAATATTCAAGATTGGAAAACAAAGAAATAAAAGAGCTTCCGTTAATTGTAGAATCAAAAATAACAACTTCAAAAACAAAAGAGCTGATATCTAATTTAAAAAAAATTCTTGGCGATGAATTATTCGAACTAGCATTGCAAAAAAAATCAATAAGGAGCGGAAAAGGAAAACGCAGAGGACGAAAATACAAGGAAAACGCAGGATTGCTTTTGGTAATAGGAAAAGAAGAAAAAATAAAAGCAAATCCAATTGACGTTGTGAATACAAAGAGTTTGGGTGTCAATGATTTGGCGAGGGGCGGAGCAGGAAGACTTACGCTTTATACTGAACAGGCAATTAAAGAAATAGGAGAAAAATTCAAATGAAACCACTTGTAACAGAAAAAGCAGTTATGGCTATTGAAGCTGAAAATGTCCTCGGTTTTATAACTGAAAAAGAAAAAACAAAAGAAGAGATTAAAAAAGAAATAGAAGGAATGTTCAAAGTAAAAGTGGAAAAAGTCAGGACTCATATCCGGCAAAATAAAAAATATGCTTATGTTAAATTAAAAAAAGAATTTCCAGCAATAGACATTGCTACTAAATTAGGAATAATATAAATGGAAAATAAATTTTTCAAAGATACAAAATTCAGGAGAAGTTTTGCATAATGGGAAAAAGAATAATTGTTCAGGCACGGGGGCACGGAAGTCCGACTTACAGAGTTAGAAAAAGAGCATTCAGATTCAGACTCCAATATCCGTCGAGACTTTCAGGAGAAGGCGTTGTAATAAAATTATTTAATTCATCTGCACACAGTTCTCCACTTGCAAAAATAAAATACGACAATGGTTTTTTTTATATGCCTGCATTCAAAGGAATGATAGAAGGGCAAAAAATAAGTTTTGAAGGAAAAGAGATCAAAGAGGGAAATATTCTGAGATTAAAAGATATTCCAGTAAAGATGCAAATTTATAATATTGAATCAAGACCAGGAGACGGGGGGATTTTTATAAAAAGTGCTGGAAATTCAGCTGTAATTAACAAAGTTGTAAATGAGAAAATTTTTGTGATGATGCCTTCGAAAAAAGAAAAAGCATTTAACCAAAACTGCAGAGCGGTTGTCGGAACATGCGCAGGAACAGGAAGATTTGACAAGCCTCTTATTAAAGCAGGAAAACAATTTTATATTAAAAAAGCAAAAAGTAAATTATGGCCGAGAACATCTGCAGTAAAAATGAATGTAATAGACCATCCGTTTGGTTCTGGAAGAGGAAAAAGAATCAAGAGCAAAATAGCGAAGAGGAACGCACCTCCCGGAGCAAGAGTAGGATTAATCAGGCCAAAGAGAACAGGAAAGAGAAAATAAAATGGAAATAAAGAAAAAAGATTTCACTTACAAGGGAAAGACACTTGACGAATTGAAAACATTAGATGTGCGTGAATTTGCGAAACTCTTGAAATCAAAACCAAGGAGAAGTGTTTTGAGGCAGTTCCAGGTAATTGAAAAATTTATCAAAAGATCCAAAAAGAAAATCGATAACGGAAAAAAAATAAGGACGCACCAAAGGGACTTGATTGTCGTTCCTGAAATGGTTGGAATGAAAATTAATATTCACAATGGAAATACTTTTGTGCCTTCTGATGTTATTGGAGAAATGCTTGGCCACAGGTTTGGAGAATTTGCACCAACAAGACCGAGAATAAAACACAGCAAAGCAGGAGTCGGCGCGACAAAAGGTTCAAAATCAAAATCTAAGAAATAAAATGACAAAAGACGAACAAACAAGGGCTATTGAAAGAGCAGGAAAGAAAATACAGAAAGAAATAATTAGAAGTCCGCCAGATAAAGATGGAACCTATCAAGAGATAGCTAAGATTAAAGAAGAACAAAAAAATGAAGAGAAGATAGTTGAAACTGAAGGGGAATCACCAGAAAAAAATTCAGAGAGAAAACTAACTCAAGAGAAAAAAACCGAGGAGAAAAAGCCAGTTGCTCAAAGAAAAGAAGCGAAAAAACCAAAAAAAACATTCGCAAGTGTGAGGGCTAATAATCTTCATCTTTCAACAAAAAAATCTGCGAGTGTATGCAGGTTTATAAAAAATAAAAAAATTGAAAATGCAATTTCTGATTTAGAGCAAGTGCTCATGCATAAAAAAGCAATTCCAATGAGAGGCGAGATTCCGCATAGAAAAGGAAAAGGCATTTCTTCTGGAAGGTATTTGGATAATACCGCAAAGGAATTTTTGCTTTTGTTAAAAAGTTTATTGGCAAATGCAAATGCCAATGAATTAAACGAACCAATAATCAGCAAGGCTGTTGCAAATATTGGTGTCAGACCTTATGGAAAATTTGGAGCAGTGAGAAGAAAACGAACACACATAGAAATAAAAGCAATTGAAAATCCTGCAAATTTAAAAAAATTAAATAAAGACAAAAAAGTAAAAGTAACACAATGGAAGAAAGAAAAACAGTAAAACTCAAAAAAGAAGAATTTGAAATCAAAGACTTCATAAAAAGCACACTCGGAAAAGGCAAGATTAGCAGAGTCAGAATAGAATACACCCCTGTCGGTGAAAAGATAATAATTTCAACAAACAAGCCAGGATTGGTAATTGGAAGAGGCGGGGAAAAAATAGGAGAACTGACAGAAGGATTGAAAAACAAATTCAAGCTTGAAAATCCGCATATTGACATCGACGAGATAAGAGAACCTGATTTTGATGCACAATTAATTGCCGACGAGATTGCACTTGGATTAGAAAGGTCCGGCCCTTTGAAATTTAAAGTTATTGCATACAGAACGTTAGAAAGAATAATGCGCTCAGGTGCGCTGGGTGCTGAGTTAAGATTAAGCGGAAAACTTCCTGGTGCAAGAGCAAAACCCTGGAGATTTTCGCAAGGATTACTTAAAAAAACAGGAGAACCTGCAAAAGTTGTTGACCGTGCAAAAGCAGTAGCGCAAACAAGACCAGGCACAGTCGGAATAAAAGTCAGCATCCTCTCCCCGCATGCAAAGTTAATTGATAAGATAATCGTCGATGAAGAATTGATAAAAAAATTAAAAGAAAACTTAATAGAATCTGAAAAAAGTCCAGAAAAAATTGTAAAGAAAAAATCAGCAAAGAAAGAAAAATAAAATGACAACTTTAAAATCCAAAGAAATTAAAAAGTTAAGCAAAGAAGAAAAAGAAAAGAAAATGGAAGAATTAAAAATGGAATTAGTTAAATCAAGAGTAAATGCTTCAAAGACAGGAAATTCAAAAACCAAAGAAATAAAAAAAATTATTGCCAGAATGCTCACGCTTGACTCCTCGGAAAGGGGGTCAAAGAAAAAATAAATATGGAAATATGTCCAAAATGCGGCTTGCCCATGCAAGCATGTGTATGTGAACAGATTGTAAAAAGTTCGCAAAGGATAAAAGTAACGACAGACAAGAAACGATACGGAAAAATAGTTACTGTTGTTACTGGGTTTGAAAGTGGTATCGATGTAAAAAAAATCGCAAAAGCCCTGAAAAACGAGCTCGCGTGCGGTGGAACTTACAAAGATAACATAATTGAACTTCAGGGAGACCACACAAGAAAGATAAAAGAATTGCTGGTCAAACTTGGGTTTGAAGAAAACTCAATTGATTGAGCATACACAAAAAACAGACGAGAAAATGAAAAAAACAGAAGTAAAAATAGCAAAAGAAAAAACAGACATAGCTGTGCAAAGAAAAAAATGCGCAGATGCTGATTGTCCTGTGCACGGGAATTTGAAAGCAAGAGGAAGAGTGTTTGAAGGGAAAGTTATCAGGAAATTTCATAAAAGAATTGCAATAGAATTTGAAAGAATGATTTATATAAGAAAATATGAAAGATATGCAAGGTCTAAAACAAAAATTCACGCGAGACTTCCAACATGCATGGAAAATTCAGTTAATGTCGGAGATTTGGTAAAAGTTCAAGAGTGCAGGCACTTAAGCAAACTAATAAGTTTTGTCTTTATTGAAAAAGTAAAGGCAGGAGAAAATAAAAAATGAAGGCAATAAGCGCAAAAGGAACAGCAGGATTGAATCTTGGTTCAGTAGTTGTTGCTGCAGACAATAGCGGGGCAAAAAGGGTCAGAATAGTTTCTGTTAAAAGAGCAAAAGCAAAAAAAGGAAAACAAGTCTGCGCTAAGATTGCAGATTTTGTAAAAGTCAGTATAAGAAAAGGAAACCCGGAAATGAAAGGGAAAGTTTTTGACGCAATTGTTATAAGACAGAGAAAGCCGTACAGAAGACTTGACGGAGAAAGAATTGCATTTGAAGACAATGCGGTCGCTATATTAAAAGATGACAAAGGAAATCCAAAAGGAACTCAGATTAAAGGACCTGTTGCAAGGGAGGTAATGGAACGCTGGCCGAGTGTAGCAAAACTGGCGTCGGTGGTTTATTAAAATGAAACAAAAATTCAGCAAAGCATGGAAGTCAAGCAAGCAACCGAGAAAGCAAAGAAAATATTCAGCAAATGCTCCGCTTCATATAAAAAAGAAATTCATGAGTGTCAACTTGTCAAAAGAATTAAGAAAAAAATACAGAAAAAGAAATCTTCCTGTAAGAAAAGGAGATGTTGTAAAAATAATGCGCGGAGGGTTTAAGAAGAAGCAAGGAAAGATAATTGAAGTTAAATTAAAAGGAACAAAAGTGTTTGTTGAAGGAATTCAGAGAAAAAAGAAAGACGGCTCAAAAGTAAATGTCAGGATGATTCCGTCGAATCTGCAGATAATTGAATTGAATTTAGAAGACAAAAAAAGAATTCCGAAAACAAACGAAGATTTAAAAAAATCTTCTGAAAAAAATAACAGTGAAGTTAAAGAAAAAAAATCAAAAATAAATAAAGAAAAAACAGAAAATGCACCTAAAGAGACAGAAAGCGCCTAAGAATTGGCCTATAAAAAGAAAAGGCACGGCTTTTGTAGTCAGACCAAACTTTTCAATTGAAAAAGGAATTCCTGTTTTAATTATCTTAAGGGACTTTTTAAAAATAGCGCAGAACAGAAAAGAAACAAAGCAAGCAATTCATAACAAGCAGATTTTACTAAATAATAAAATAGTAAAAGATGAAAAAAACAACGCCCTGCTCTTTGACACAATAAGCATACTGCCGTCGAAAAAGTTTTACAGAGTGGAGCTTTCAGATAAAGGGAGATTTCAAATGACAGAGATTAAAGAAGAAGAATCGCACAGAAAAGTTTCAAAAATACTTAACAAAAAAACATTAAAAGGCAAAAAAACACAGCTCAACCTCAGCGATGGGAGAAATATTATCACAGACATAAAATGCAGAATGAATGATTCGGTTTTGCTTAATTTCCGAGAAAGAAAAATAGAAAAATGCCTGCCTATGAAAGCAAAAGAAAAAGTCTTTGTTTTTTCAGGAAAACACTCTGGCAAAAGAGGAGTGATAAACAAAATGATTCAAGAAAAGAAAATAGCAGAATTACAAGTTAATGAAAAATCCATTAATGTTTTAATTAAACATTTAATAGTCACAGAATAAAATGGCAAAAGACAAAGAAAACAAAATGAGAGAAATGAAAATCGAAAAAGTTGTCTTAAATGTAGGTGGGACAGGCGAGAATCTTGAAAAGGGAGTTAAACTTCTTAAACTGCTCACTGGGAAAAAACCATCTAAAATGAAATCGAAAAAAAGAATTCCGTCGCTGGGAGTCAGACCTGGACTGGAAGTCGGTGCTGTTGTAACAATAAGAAAAAATGCAACAGAATTATTAAAAAAAATGCTGACGCCAATAGACAACACTCTGAAAAAAAAGCAAGTTACTGAGAATAATTTATCATTTGGGGTAAAAGAATATATTGAAATTCCAGGAGTAGAATACCAGAGAGAAATTGGAATTCGCGGGCTGGATATTACAATTGTTTTCAAGAGAGCTGGAAGAAGAGTTAGGTTAAAAAAAATAAAAATGGGAAAAATTCCAAAAAGACAGATAATCAGCAAAGAAGAAATAATTAAATTTATGGAAGATAATTTCCAGACACAATTTATATAAAATGACAGCAAGTGATTGGAGAAAAATTTTAAAACAATTGGAAAGCAAACCTGCAATTAAGGAGAAATTTTTAAAACACTGCAAGCCAAAAAAAAGAAAAACAGGAATTGCAGTTAACAAATGTGAAAGATGCGGAAGATTCGGGGCGCACATAAAATCATACGGATTAAATTTATGCCGACATTGCTTCAGAGAAATTGCTGAAGAAATCGGCTTTAAAAAATACTCATAAAATGTCACAAGATATCGTTGCTGATGCATTGAACATGATAAAGAACGCGAAAAAGGCAGGAAAGCAAGATGTAAAGATAAATAGAATTTCAAATCTCTTAATTGAGGTTCTAAAAATAATGAAACAGAAAAACGCAATAAAAAAATACAAAATCAACAGCAAAGAAAAATCAATTGAAATTACAATCGGAGAACTTTATGAGTGCAAAGCTGTTAAACCGCGTTTCAGTGTTGACAAAACACAAATAGAAAAATACAGAAGAAGGTACCTGCCTTCAAGACAAATTGGAACAATGATAATTTCCACAAACAAAGGACTCATGACACACGAAGAAGCTCAAGAAGAAAAGATTGGAGGATGCGTAATTGCATTTTTCTACTAAATACTAAAATGAAAAAGGAAATATTCCAAAAAATAAAAATTCCAGAAGATGTTGAGGTTAGCTTAGAAGGGAATTTGTTAAGTGTAAAAGGTTCTGAAGGAACAAATAAAAGAAAATTCTCATCAGAAAAATTGGTCTTTGAAAAAAGGGGCGATGAAATTATCATCGGAAGCAAAAACGCAACAAAAAAAGAAAAAAAAGCCATAAACACCAGAGCCGCACACATAAAAAATATGATTAAAGGAACTCAGAAAAAATTTGAATATAAATTAAAAGTGTGTTTCAGTCATTTTCCAATAACTGTGGAAGTTAAGGGCAGAGAAGTTTTAATAAAAAATTTCTTGGGGGAAAAAACGCCAAGAAAAATGAAACTGAATAATGAAGTTGATGTTAAAGTAGACAAGGATGTCATAACAATAAACTCTATTGGCAAAGAGATTGCCGGGCAGACAGCAGCAAACTTTGAAACAGCGACGAGAATAAGAAACAGGGACAAAAGAGTTTTCCAAGACGGCATTTTCATAATAAACAAAAACGGGAGAGAAATATAATGACAGAATTTTTAAGAAGAAACTGGAACCGACACTCAAAATTAGGAAAAAGAAGGAAGAAAAAACAAACTTGGAGAAAACCAAGAGGAAGGGATAATAAAATGAGAGAGCAAAGAAAAGGATATCCTGCAATAGTTAAAGTTGGATACAAGCAAAATGAAAAACAAAGAAAGACAATAGAAAATAAAATCCCAGTTATAATAAAAAACATAAAAGAACTTGAAGCAGTTGGAAAGAATAAAACAATCATCGTCGGTAAAATCGGAAAGAAGAAAAGAATAGAAATAGCAAAGAAAGCAAAAGAAAAAGGAATAAAAATTTTTAATATGAATGTTGAAAAATTTTTAAAAGAAATAGAAAGGGCAAAAAAAGAAGTCAAAAAGATCATTGAGAACAAACATGAGCAAAAAAAAGAAAAAAAAGATTCAAAATCACAGGAAAATATAAAACAAAGCGAGGATAAAAATGAATCTGAGAAAGAAAAAACTACTGGCTAAACGTGCATTGAATGTCGGAAATGCGAGAATAATCTTTTTGCAGTCGAGACTTGATGAGATTAAAGAAGCAATTACAAAACAGGATATAAAAACCCTGCAAAAAGACGGGGCAATAATAATCAGAGAGATTAAAGGGAGAAGAAAGATTATGAAGAAAAAAACAAAGAGAGGCCCTGGAAAAAGAAAAAAGAATGTTAATACCAGAAAAAGAGACTATATTACATTAACGAGAAAACTGAGAAAACACTTCGCTGACATGAAAATAAAAGGAATTATTACAAAAGAAGAAGGCACAGAGATTAGAAAAAAAATAAGAAACAAAGTATTTAGAAGCAAATCACATTTGAAAGAGCATATTGGAGGTTTAAGAAAATGAAAACATTAAAGAAAAGAAAAGCTGAACACAAAACAGATTATGCAAAAAGAATAAAACTCCTTAAAAGCGAATTACCGAGGGTGGTTTTTAGAAAAACAAATAGATATGTTCTTGCGCAGTATGTAATCAGCGACGAAGCACAGGACAAAATTATCCTAGGAATTACATCAAAAGTGTTATTGAAACATGGCTGGCCTGAAGAATTGCGAGGAAGTTTGAAATCAATTCCTGCGTCATACTTAACAGGATACTTAATCGGTATACAGATTATCAAAAAGAAATTAGAAACTCCGATAATTGATTTTGGTATGCATAGGGTTCTGCATAAATCGAAACTTCACGCGTTCTTGAAAGGGTTATCAGACAGCGGAGTTAAAATAAAATGCAAAGAAGAAGCATTTCCAGAACAAGACAGAATAAAAGGAAAACATATGAAAAAAGATTTTTCAAAAACATTTGAAGAAATCAAAACAAAACTAAACAAATAAAATACAAAATGAAAGAAAAGAAAAAACCATTAAATATTGAAGAACCTAAAATAGAAATAGGTGAAATCTTGAAATTAAAAGAACCAGAAAGGAGAAGAGAAATTGGAAGGGGTTCTATAAAAAAGGATACATCTTCGTGGGACCCCAAAACAAAACTTGGAAGAGATGTGAAAGACGGGAAAATAAAAAACATCGACGAGATTTTAGACAGCCATAAAAAAATATTAGAAGAAGAGATCGTAGACTCTTTGATGGATTTAAAATCTGATTTGATTTCAATTGGCCAATCAAAAGGAAAATTCGGAGGCGGAAAGAGAAGGGCGTGGAGGCAGACGCAGAGAAAAACAGAAGAAGGAAATGTTCCTACTTTCTCTGCAATGGCTGTTGTTGGAGATGAAAATGGGCATGTTGGAATCGGCTATGGAAGATCAACAGAAACCTTGCCAGCGAGAGGAAAAGCAGTTAGGAAAGCTAAATTAAATATTATGAAAGTAAAAAGAGCGTGTGCGAGTTTTAATTGTTCGTGCTCTGAACTGCATACTGTTCCGTTTAAAGTAACTGGAAAAGCAGGAAGCGTGAGAGTAACTTTAATTCCAGCTCCACAAGGAACAGGACTTGTTGTCGGGAATGAATTAAAAAAAGTATTAAAACTTGCAGGAATAAAAGATGTGCATAGCAAAACTTTTGGAAAACAAAGAACATCTTTTAATTTGGTAAAGGCATGCATAGATGCGTTTGAAAAAATTAATTTGAGGGATGCTGGAAAATGATAGCAGTAATAAGAATCACTGGAAATGTAAAAATAAAAAGTGAAATACGGGAAACTCTTGAAAGACTCAGGATTCGGAGGAAATTTGCCTGCGTTGTTTTAAATCCAACAAAAGAGCAGTTAGGCATGATAAAAAAAGTCACAGACTTTGTTGCATTCGGAGAAATAAATAAAAAAACATTTGAAGAGTTGATTGAAAAGCGAGGCCAGAAAATTGACAAGACAAAAAAAATTGACTCTAAAAAAATAGTTGAAGAACTTGAAAAAGGAAAAAAATATACAGAACTGAATTTGAAACCTTTTTTCAGATTGCATCCTCCGAGAAAAGGAATTGAATCTAAAAAGCATTTTGGCTTCGGCAAAGGGGTTTTAGGAAATAATAAAGATAAGATTAATGATTTGATTGGGAGAATGCTATGATGTTTGATAATTTTATCTTGCGATATTTCGAAAACAAAACACCGGAAGAAAAAATTAATGATTTGATTGGGAGGGTGTTGTAAAATGATAAATAAAAAAATTTATGAGAAACTTAAAGAGATAGCTAAAAGACAAGAAACTATTAGTTATTCTCAATTTGCAAGTGATTGTAATTTTTCTTATACCTCGATTGATGAAAGAAATAAATTCCATGAGATAATAGGAAAAATTTCAAGATTCGAAGTTAAAAATAATAGACCTATGTTGTCCGTGTTAGTTCACCATAAAGGTGATGTAGAAAGAACACCAGGAAAAGGATTTTTTGAATTAGCAGACGAATTAAATCAGAGAAATAAAGGAGAAACAGATAAACAAATGCAGTATAGAATAATTAAAGAATGTTGGGAATTTTGGAAAATAAAATGATAAAAACACACAAACGTAAAAAATCTTCGCGAATGCATGGCAAAGGCAGGGGAACCCATGGTTGGGGCGAAAGAAAGAAGCATAAACACTCTGGACACCGAGGAGGAAAAGGCATGGCTGGAACCGGAAAAAGAGCTGACCAGAAAAAAACTCTTGTCACAAAATTATATGGAAATAAATATTTCGGAAAACAAGGAATAACAAGCAGAGGAACAAAAAGAGACACACGCAAAAGAATAAATCTCAAAACAATTCAGTTAAATCTTGAAAAATATGGAAAGAAAACTTCAAAGGGTTTTGAAATTGATTTAAGCAGTTACAAAATCCTCGGAGATGGAGAAGTAAAAGAAAAGTTAATTATAAAAGCCCTTGATGCTTCTAAATCAGCAATTGAAAAAATAAAGAAAGCTGGGGGTGAAATTAAGCTTTCTATTAAACAAAAAGAATAATTCCAATGGCGGACTTTAAACAGATTTTTAATTTTATTCCAGAAGTCAGAAAACCAGGAGAGAAAAAACTCGGGTTCAATGAAAAACTAAAATGGACTTTGATAATTCTTGGTGCGTTTTTTGTTCTTGCGAATATTCCGCTTTACGGGTTGTCTGAAAATGCTTTGTCAAGATTTGAATATCTTGCGATAATTCTTGGAACTGATTTTGGAAGCATAATCTCCCTCGGTATAGGCCCGATTGTTATGGCTTCGATTATCCTGCAGTTATTAACAGGTGTTCAAATTCTGAAAATTGATTTGACAACTCCAGAAGGAAAAAAGTTTTTTCAGGGACTTCAAAAGATTTTAGTTTTCTTTTTTATAATTTTTGAATCTCTTGTTTATGTTTTAATGCAAGGACTTCAGGCAATGCCTGGATTTACACACATAGTTATTATTCAATTGATACTCGGTGGCTTGGCTATATTTTATATGGATGAAGTCTGTCAAAAATGGGGATTTGGTTCAGGTGTTAGTTTGTTTATTGGAGCAGGTGTAAGCTGGAGAATTTTCACAAGTGCTTTCCAATTCATAAATCAGCAGGGGAAAAATTGTCTTCTTGATTTCAGCAACACTGCATGCTCTGGTAAAGTTTTTGTTTTAATACAGGCGATAATCAATAAATATCCAGTAGAACTTTTTTCTGCTCTTGCAACTCTTGTAGCCACAGCTGTTATTTTCTTAATAGTTGTCTGGGCGCAGTCATTAAAAGTTGAAGTCCCTTTATCATTCGGAAGAATTAGAGGTTATAGTGTTAAATGGCCTTTGTCGTTTTTCTATGCATCTGTTATTCCTGTTATTTTAACTGCAGCTTTAATTGCGAATATTCAGCTTTTTGGAGGAATCATTGAAAATGCTGCACTGCCTTGTGTTACAGAAGGCGGAACTTGCACAGGAATGGCAAAGTTCGCATCATATTTTGGTTTTTTAGGGAGCTTCACAGGAGGAAGAGCTGATTCTGGCTTGGCGTTTTGGATGGGCTCTACAAATATTCTGGAATTATTTATACGAGGAGGATTTATGTTTAAATACTTGTTACAAGGATTAACCCATATGATTTTCTTTATGTTTTTTTCAACTCTTTTTGCAGTCTTTTGGGTTAAAACTTCTGGAATGGATGCAAAAGCCCAGGCTGAAAAAATTTCTTCATCTGGATTACAAGTTTCTGGTTTCAGGCAAGACATAAGAATATTAGAAAGTATTCTTGACAGGTATATAATGCCGTTGACAATTATGGGAGGCCTTGCAATTGGACTGCTTGCTGCGATTACAGATTTACTCGGTGCTTTGGTTTCAGGAACTGCAATACTGCTTGTAATTATGATTATGTTCCAGTTCTATCAGAATATTTCAGAACAACACCAAGTTGACATGAATCCTACAATCAAGAAGTTCATGGGGAAATAAACCCAACTTTTAAAAACCACTTTTACATTCATAGAACATGGCAATAAAAGAGTGGATGATTGCAAACCCGAAGGTAAGTGTTATTCTTTTGTCTTTTTTAATTACACTAATAATGACGCTGATTACAAAGAAGTTTACTAATCAGAACAGGATGAAGGAGCTTAAAGATATACAAAAAGCATGCCAGATTAAACTCAAAGATAACAAGGGAAATCCTGAAAAACTTGCTGAAATACAAAAAGAAATGATGGGTTGTTCTATTGAGCTGATGAAACATTCTTTCAAACCACTTATAATCACAATGATTCCTCTGCTGATTTTTTTCTGGTGGATTAGGGGAATTTTTTCATTGAGCACCCTTGGTGGTTCTTGGATTTGGTATTATATTGGGGCTGGGATTGTATCAAGTATAATTCTGAGAAAGATTTTTAAGGTTGTTTAAAATTTTTAAATGTAAAAGAAGTTCTTTAAACTGACAATTAAAAAATTGCACTCCTCACAAGTTCGTCGTGTTATTAATAATTGTTTAATATAGTAACATTACCACACCTCAATTATTTTAATCAGTGTTTTTCAATTAAAAACTAAATAAATCCGAGCGATAGCGATGCAAATTTTGGGCGGGTGGGCGGGAATTGGTTAAAGCGAAACAAATTAATTTTGGGGCAAAATTGACAATAAAGCAATACTTAAAAACTATGTTTCTATCCTCAAAACATGGAAAAAGAACAGCAAGAAATATTATTCAGACTAAGCATCTTTGAACAGCAAATGCAACAACTACAACAGCAACTGCAAGAAGTTGAAAGAGGAATTATTGAAATTGATTTCTTAAACAAAGGACTGGATGAACTTGCCGACGGTGTTGATAAAGAAGTTTATGCCCCGATTGGGAGAGGAATTTTTGCCAAGACAAAACTTGTTTCTGAAAAACTCCTTGTTGATGTCGGCGATAGAAATCTTGTAACAAAAAGCATTCCTGAAACCAAAAAGATAATTGAAAACCAGATTAAAAAATTAGAAGAAGTTAAAAAAGAATTGTCTAATTCAATGGAAGAAGTTAATCAGCAGATAGTTGAGATTGTAATGAGTGTCAGAGAATCTGAAAATAAAAATTAATGATTATTTATTAAACCAAAGCCAGAATCCAGTTATTAATGAAACAATTGCAAGAGCAACTGAAAGTGATACAGGTGGATTTGATAAATTTGAAATTGCAAATCCAGTTGGATTGTTAGATAAAGAAAAAATTAAACCTGCTGAAATGAGGATTAAGACTGAGCCGAGGATTTTTTTTAGAAGGCCTTTGAATCCCCTTTGTTGATTTGCTAATTCTTTTGCCTTAAGAAGTTTCTCGGCCCCTATTAATTTAGCTTCTTTATATTCTCCAAGAATTTTATTAGCTAGTTTTTTATCACCCGCTTTTCTTGCAAATTTAATTGCCCAAGAATAATTGTCTCTTATTTGTTTGTAACCATCACCTTCTTTTAATTGGTCTCTTTTCTCTTTGAAAATATATTCTTCACCCCCAGTACTTTGAAGCTTTGCCCCACTTTCAAAATGCAAAGCTAAAAGTCCATATGCTTTTTTCTCATCTTCAGGCCTTCCATCCATCCTTAACATTTCAGCAAATCTTAATATACAATCAATATATAATTTCTTACGACTAAAACGGAGTTTTGAATAATTTTCCAAAAGAAAATCATAAATCGCATTCCTAGTTTCATAAGGCAAAATTTTTCTTAGATTCACATCATATTCATTATTTCCCACACCGATTATCCTATTTAAATATTCAATTTTTGCAGGGGGAGATCTAAGAACTCTCAGTTTCTTTTGAATATCCTCTTTCTTCACGCAACATAAAAAGAAAGAGTGTTTAAATATTTTGCTGAAATATAACATTTGTTTTTTTGAATTAAAATAAAATTAGCTCCTCGCTTTGCTCGTCGTGAGATTAATAAATTTTTAAACACAATACATCCATTAAATTTCAAATGTTTTCCAATTAACAATCTTAGCAATCTCTCGCGGAGCGAGGCAAATTTTTGGCGGGAATTTTTCGGAATGGAACAAATTTATTTTAAGGACTAAAAATTCTTATAAAACTATTTCACCTTCCTCAAAAACTCTCCGAAACTTAATATCCCGTATTCAGAAATAATTGCTTTTATGTATTTTTTTGGGACAAATTCAAATGCAGGATTTTTTATTTTTATGTGAGAAGTTTTTGGAAGGCTTTTCCAGACTTCATGAAAATTTCTTTCTTCAAGCTCAAAATGTTTTGGTGAATATTTCCAAGAGTCAGCGACTATATAAACAGGGATTTTGTTGTCATGGGCAATTTCTGCAAACATTCCTGAGCCAATTTTGTTTATAACTCCTAAGCTTAATATCGCATCTGCTCCAAAGAAAACTAAATCAGCATGGACTTTGTCTTTTTTGTTTTCTTTTACCAATGCTGTTTTTGCAGCTGAATCTATAAACTCTGTAATTTTTATTCCTGCTCTTGAAATCTCTTTGGAAGTCTTCCTCCCTTGAAACAACGGGCGGGTTTCTGTATTATAAACTTCAAATTTCTTTTTTTGTTTTTTTACATAAATCAAAGAATTAACAACATTTGTCGAATGACAGTGTGTAAACACAACATCGTTGTTTTTTATAATTTTCAAAACAAATTTATTTATTTTGTCTTGTGAAAAATCAAAATGATGCAGAATATCTCTATAATTCTGCTTTTCTATTCTTTCAAGAACATTCATCAGCATCGGTTCTGTAGGCCTTAATGATAAAAGTTTTTTCTTTGAAGAGCTTGTTGGAATCAGAGAGTACGCGTATAATGCCTGTCTTGCAATGCTCCTAGCCCCCTGAATTTTCAGTTCTTTTATATCTCTTGATATTTTATTAAACACCACTTTTTTATTCATTAATATACTAAATTGAGAAAGTTTAAAAATTCTCTTTTTTTGGTTAAGATATGTTAGAGTCGCTTATTAATCCTAAAAAAGTTGAAAAGGGTACGTGGAAAATGTTTTTTGTCGGATTAATTTATTCTTCACTTTCACTCTTGCTTACAAGCTGGTTCTTCTCCGGAGATATGGTTTTATCACAATATTCCGGAATGATTGTTGTTGCGTTTTGTGTTATGTTTTCTCTTCCTTTTATGTATTTTTTAATAAAGCAAGAAGAAGAGGAAGACGAACAAGTGGAAGGGTTTTTTAGTGTCTGGAAAATGCACAGCGACGCGATTTATGCATTTATGTGGCTTTTCCTTGGTTTTATCATTGCTTTCTCATTTTGGAATATGATTCTGCAAGATTCTAATTTATTCAATGCACAAGTAGAAACTTACTGCATGATTAACAGCCCTGGAAACATTGAAGACTGCGTTGCAAAATACGACTTTACCCAGAAGGTAACAACAACAGGAGCAGCGACAAAAGAAATGCGACTTTTGTCAATCATAGAAAATAATGTTTATGTTATGATATTTACACTGCTGTTTTCGTTGATATTCGGGGCGGGAGCCATATTTGTTCTTGCTTGGAATGCAAGTGTTATTTCTGCAGCAATAGGAATTTTTTCAAAATATGAAATAACTGAAATTCCTCTTGGAATCACAAGATACATGATTCACGGATTTCCTGAGATTGCAGCATATTTTATAACTGCTCTTGCAGGAGGGATATTTGGAATCGGAGTAATTAAAAACGGAGTCAAGGACCCTAAATTTTTAAGAGTCATTGAAAATGTTGTTATCTTGCTTTTTATAGCAATAATTATTTTAGTAGTTGCAGCATTTATTGAAGTTTATTTCACTCCTATTTTATTCAAATAAAAAAACAATGGAAACACAAAAGTTCAAAAAGTTGCAAGCAATTTTTAGTTGCGTCATTTCAATATCGGGGGTTTTGAAATAACACAATGGAAGAACATAAAACACAAATTGAAGAAATCGCCAAAGACACTGAAAAAGTTAGTGAAAAACCAGAAAAGGTTAATGATTCTGCAAAAGAACAAGAAAAAGATATAAAAATTCCTAAAAAGACCGAGAATGAACAAGATGTGCTAGAAGAGCGAAAAAAGAAAGTTATTGGAGTTTTTAAGAACAAACAATTATGGGTTATTCTTCTTTTAATTGTTGCGTTGGTATTGGGAATTTATATTAGAAGTTTGCCAATGCAAGACCATGGAGGAAAACCTGGTTTATGGGACATAACTACAAACACATGGACACTTGGACCTGATTTAGATCCTTGGTTATTTGAAAGATATGCTGAAATAATTGTTGAAAATGGCTCGCTCCCAAATATAGATTATATGAGAAATGTTCCGCTTGGATTTGATGTGGCAACAGAATCTATGCTACTTCCGTACATGATTGACTGGACATACCATCTTTTAAATACCTTTATGGATGCAGAAGTCATGTATGCTGCAGTAATCTTCCCTGTTATAATGTTTGCATTAACAATCATTGCTTTTTTTTTATTTGTGAGGGAAATTTTTATAAATAAAAGTAAAGAGAACAAAACTAAAGCGAACATAATCTCAATAATATCAACATTTTTTATGATTGTAATTCCTGTTCTTTTACCAAGAACTGTTGCAGGAATTCCTGAAAAAGAATCAGCAGCTTTCTTTTTTATGTTCATGGCGTTTTATCTTTTCTTAAAATCTTGGAAGTCTGAAGATTCAAAAAAATCTGTAGTTTTTGGAATTTTATCTGGAATCGCTACTGGATGCATGGGCTTGGTATGGGGGGGTGTTCTATATGTTTTTATTACGATTTCTTCTGCAAGTTTGATTGCATTTATATTAAATAAAGTACAAAAAAAAGAATTTATATCTTATGCCCTGTGGCTAATAACCTCTTTCTTTTTGATAATTATTTTTTCTAATAAATTCCCAATTATGGGCTTAATTACTTCTTTAGATACTGGACTAAGCACTCTTGTTTTGTTTATTTTTATTGTTCATTTTATTATAAATAAAACCAAACTCCATGATTTAAATGTAATAAAAGAATCCAAGATTCCAAGTAGCATTTTATCAATGATTTGCGCAATGTTCTTGTTTTTTATAATTATCTTAATCGGGCTTGGCCCTGATTTTATAATTGAAAAAATAAAAGCAATTCATCAAGTAATTTTCAGGCCTATTACAGGAAGATGGAATATTACAGTAGCAGAAAACAGACAGCCTTATTTTGGCGAATGGGTTTCTGAGTTTGGCCCTTTTGTTAAGGGTGTACCTCTTTTATTTTGGTCATTTGTAATAGGCTCAATTGTATTTTTTAAAAAAATGTTAAACAGCATAAAGAATAAAGATTCTTGGATTTTAACAAGTGCTTATGTTTTATTTTTATTCGGGTTAATCTTTTCTAGATACTCGCCATCAAGTTTGTTTAATGGAGATAACTTTATTAGCAAATCATTTTATTATTCATCTGCTATAATCCTAATGGGAATCTTTATTTATTATCAAATAAAGTATCATAAAGAAGGAAACAAAAGTTTTGAAAAGGTATCTTATAGTTATCTTGTTTTATTTGCACTTTTTATTTTATGCTTGTTTACTGCAAAAAGTGCTGTAAGACTTATCATGGTTTTAGGTCTTATTGCACCTATTTTTGTTGGATATCTCGCTTATGAATCTGCATCCAAATTTAAAAAAACAAGTGATGAAACATTAAAATTCTTCTTGGGAATTATTTTTATCTTAATTTTAGTTATGAGCATCTTTGCGTTTTTTAATTTTTATAAAACAATAAAAAACCAAGCTAGTAGTTATGTACCTTCTATGTACAACTATCAATGGCAAAAATCAATGAACTGGGTAAGGGAAAACACTTCTTCAACTTCTGTTTTTGCACACTGGTGGGATTATGGTTATTGGGTTCAATCAATTGGAAAAAGAGCGACAGTGTTAGATGGCGGAAACGCCATAACATATTGGAATTATTTAATAGGAAGATTAGTTTTAACAGGAGATAATGAAAAAGACGCTTTAGAATTTTTATACAACCATAATACAACACATTTTTTAATTGATTCTAGTGATATTGGAAAATATACTGCTTTTTCAAGCATTGGAAGTAATGAAAACTTTGACAGGTATTCCTGGTTTGGAACTTTTCTTTTGGATGAAAAACAAATAAAAGAAACCAAAAACCAAACATTTTATGTTTATTCTGGCGGAGTTTCTTTAGATGAAGATTTGCCAATTAGCGAGGGAGGTGAAGAAATTTTATTACCAACTGGAAGAGCTGGAGTTGCGGCAATTATTCTTCCAATGGAAAAAATAAATGATACTGTTAAATTCTCACAACCATACATTATTGCAGTGGATCAAGGAAGGCAGTATAATGTAAATTTAAAATATTTATATGCCGATGGAAAATTCTTTGATTTTAATTCTGGAATTGAGGCAACTGCATATATTTTCCCAAGTTTAAACCAGCAGGGGCAAGGAATTAATTCAAATCCCTTTGGGGCTGCAATGTATATTTCTCCCAGATTAATGCGCGGAATGTTCTCACAGATATATCTTTTGGGTGATCCTTTCAAGAAATTCAGTAATTTTAAACTGGTTCATTCAGAACCAAATTTAATTATAGATAATCTACACCAACAAGGAATGAATCTCCCTGAATTTGTATATTTTCAAGGTGTTCAAGGGCCTATAAAGATCTGGGAAATTGAGTATACTGGAAAAGAGGAGATTAAACAAGAATATCTTGATACAGACCCAACCAAACATCTATCATGGAAATTGTAAAATTTTAAAAAGAAGATTACTTAAAATAGTTTATGAAAAGCCTATTATTTTTGCCGATTTTAATTAGTTTTTTCTTAAGTCTAATTTTTTTACCGAAATGGATCAAGAGATGCAAACAGATTGGTTTATCTTGGGAAGATATGAATAAATTTGATCACCCAAAAGATATAGCTTCTTCTGGAGGAATCGTCGTTGTTATATCTTTCACATTGAGTGTTTTATTTTATATTGCAATCAGAACTTTTTTCATTGAAACTCAGAACGGAAATACTTTAGAAATTTTCGCCTTATTAGTAACTATTTTACTTTTAGGAATGATTGGATTAACAGATGATTTATTTGGTTGGAAAAAGGGAGGGCTTCCTATAAAAATAAGATTATTTTTGTCATTTTTAGCAGCAATTCCCTTAATTGTAATAAATGCTGGAACACACGGAATAAATTTCCCTTTTTTTGGGACAACAAATTTAGGATTGATATATCCTCTTTTATTAATTCCCATAGGAATTGTTGGAGCTACAACTACTTTTAACTTCGTCGCTGGATTTAATGGGTTGGAAGCTAGACAGGGAATAATAATCTTAAGTTTTTTATCGTTTGTTGCTTACGCAACAGGATCTGGTTGGTTAGCAATTGTTGGATTATGCATGGTTGCGTCGCTGATTGGATTTTATGTATATAATAAATATCCTGCAAAAGTTTTTCCTGGTGACATACTTACTTACTCAGCGGGTGCTTTAATTGCAATAATGGCTATTTTAGGAAATTTTGAAAAAATTGCTGTTTTTATTTTTATTCCTTATATACTTGAAACAATTCTCAAATTAAGGGGGGGATTAAAAAAACAATCTTTTGGAAAACCAAATAAAGATAACAGTTTAGAACAGCCTTATGAAAAAATTTATAGTTTAACACATTTATCTATTTTTATTCTTCAAAAATTCAAAAAGAATGTTTATGAAAAAGAGGTTGTTTATTTTATTAATGGATTTCAAATTTTTATTATAATCGTAGGTTTTATTTTGTTTAGGGGGACAATTTTTCCATGAAATTAAAAAATTATCTTCCGGTTGTAGGAGTTTTAATTTTCTTGTATATCTTACTTAAGTTAAATGTTTCAAATGTTTTAAAAGAAATTTTAAATGCAAATATTTTATTTTTAATTGTCGCGGTCTTTTTTGTTTTTATCTCGCTGTTTACAGAAACATTAAAATGGTTTTTTATAGCTAAAACCCAAACGACAAATGTTCCTTTTTCTAAAGCATTTAAAATAAATATGGTCAGTAATTTTTATGGATTTATAACTCCCTCGAGGGTTGGGGGAGCTATGCGCGCTGAATATCTGAAGGAATATAATGGTAATCTTGGAAAAGGACTCAGCAATTATGTTTTAGACAAAGTCTTGGACTTGTGCGCTTTGGTTTTTCTTTCAATAATGTTCTCATATGTGTTTAAAGACTTACTGCCAACCAACCTCCTTTACTATGCAATTTCAGCTTTCATATTACTATGTTGCCTTTTGTTTGTTTTTATAAACAAAGAAAGAAGCAGGTCAATACTAAAAGTCTTTTATAAAAAATTGCTTCCAAAAAAAATAAAAGAAAAAGCAAGAGAAGGATTTTATTCCTTCTATGAAGATATGCCGAAAAAAAGGTATTTTATTTTGTTTTTTGCATTGAACATACTGAATTGGATTGTTCTTTATACAATCTCATATTTTATCGGGATTTCTTTGGGAATAAATATTTCTTTTATTTATTTTTTAGCAATTATGCCGTTGGCAACATTAGTCGCACAAATTCCCATCACCATAAGCGGTTTGGGAACAAGAGAAGCGGCGCTAATCAGTTTATTCGGACTTTTTGGAATTAGCTCAACAAAAGTATTTTCAATGTCTTTGGTGAGTTTATTTTTAGCTGGAATTATTCCGGCAATAATCGGAAGCATTTTAATTTTCAAAATAAATAAAAATGGATAAAAAAGTTTCAATTATAATTCCGTGCAGAGAAATTGATGCAATGACTGAAAAATGTATTTTAGAATGCCTTAAATTAAATTATTCGAATTTTGAAATATTGGTCTTGCCTGACGAAAAATCTAAAGAGAATTTTAAAAATAAAAAAGTCAAAATAATAAAAACAGGAAAAGTAAAACCAGCATTTAAAAGAAATTTGGGAATGAGAAAATCAAATGCGAAATTCTTTGCTTTTATTGATTCAGATGCTTATCCTGAAAAAGATTGGCTAAAGAACGCAATTGAATATTTTAAAGACGAGAAAATAGGAATTGTCGGAGGACCGAATTTGACTCCGCCAGAAGCAAATTTTTGGGAAAAAATATCTGGACATATTCTTGCTAATTTTTTTGTCAGCGGAAAAGGAGATATAAGGTACAAAATAACTAAAAACAGACATACACATGAATTACCTTCGTGCAATTATATTTCAAGAAAAGAAGCATCGTCAGAATATGATTCTTGCTATTTAACAGCAGAAGATTCAAAATTCTGTTTTTACTGCATAAAGCAAGGATATAAAATACTTTATGCAAATGATGTTGTTGTTTATCACCACAGAAGAGACACTTTTAAAAAACATTTAAAACAGATGTGGATTTATGGAAGAGATATTGCGTGGCTGACAAAAAAAGAATTTTCATTTGACAAGATGTATTACTTTATTATGAGTTTATTTGTAGTAGGTTTTTTTGCTGGAGTAATTTTGTCTTTTTTTGTTTTCTGGATAAGGTTTCTTTTTTTATTTTGTGTTTTTATTTATTTTTTTATAATGTTAATAACAAGCATTAATGCGAATATAAAAACAACCTTTTGGGTTTTTATCGGAAGTATATTAACTCATTTTTGGTATGGGCTTGGTTTTTTATATGGGATTTTATTTAAGAATAAAAACGCAGAAGCGAGTAAAGGATTGAATGTAAGATGAATTAGAGATTAATTAAGTTTAAAGATTGCAATCTATTTCAGAGGTTTGAGAAGAAGAACCGAAGATATATGGACAGCAACGACAATTGCATCTTTTCTAACAACAATAACTGCAGTTGTTATAACATTGCAGGAAGGATTAATGCCACTTCAAACGGTTGTTATTGCACTTTCTGTATTCGTTGTTTCCTTAATTATGCTCTTTATGTCAAGGGAAAAATAAGACAGTTTTGTCACTACTGGTTACTAATGATTTATAAAGAGAAATGTATTTTGTTTTCTACCATTCATCTTTTATAGAGTTGAAAGGAGGTTAATAAATTTATGAAAGTGAAGCTCCCAACCACAGCAAGCTGTGGGGCTTCTAAAAATCGCTAAGTTTTAATTGTTCTGTTTGTCTTCCTTGTTTATGAATATAATTTCTTATGATATCTGCATTTACTCCTTCACCAACGG
>Ga0210057_1002979_pt1 | contig 23706 bp, 23 predicted proteins | sample CryGeyCG2114_010_2_FD_183968 | JGI IMG/M metagenome (GOLD analysis project Ga0210057, IMG submission 183968) | Groundwater microbial communities from aquifer - Crystal Geyser CG10_big_fil_rev_8/21/14_0.10 (SPAdes) (version 2) | ecosystem: Environmental > Aquatic > Deep subsurface > Groundwater ...
TCACCCAATAAGATATTCAACACAAACAGGCGACATCTCTTTCAACGTGCTCACTACTTGTCAAAGTGGTGAAAAATGGGTGGTCGTTGTAAAAAAGAAAGATGATATAGATCCGGAAAGTGTATACTCCTTTCTCTCTGACATGGAGCCGCCTAAATCTGGAACGGTGTCAGCTGTTTGCATAGAAGATTCATACTTTTTTGTTTCGATTCCTTCTGATACAAAAGTTGAATCGAAAGAAGTTGAGCCTTAAAATCCCTCAGGTAAAATGTACCCCTGATAGTTACAAAAGTAACTATCAGGGGTTTTATTATGGCTCAAAATAAGGCTATTTTTGTGAATAAGAGAATGTATTTATAATATGTCAATAGTAGGTATTGACAAAATAAGCTATATATGCTAGTATGAGGGTAGAAGGTAAGGTGGTTTGGGTGGTCCAAATTTGCTTGTACCTAAGAATAAGGAGAATTTTGAAATGAAAACACCACAAAAGGCCTTTTATGAAGGTCTAAAGAAGCAAGCTCAAAATCGTCTCGGAGAGGCGATTGACGAAATCCTGCCAGAAGGCTTCGGTGCATTCTGTGCCGAGTTCGGGTTTGACCCCGATGGCTTCGGCCTTCAAGGGGACATCAGCTCCCCATATGAGCACCGAGTGGTGATGGTGGCGTAGGATATTTTCTATTGCTATCATCCAATCCCTGCAGACACACTTTGTATTTATACAGTAGTGGCCTGCGGGGATTTTATTTTCCCTGTAGTGAATTTTGGCATTTAGCGTAGCCCGCTCCGCTTTGTAGACGGAGTAATGCCAAAATCCCTGCCTTGCCGGCCGGCAGGTACTACTAGGTTTTGCCTAAAATTTCTTTTTCTGTTATCATGCTCAGTTGGAAAGGAGATCTTTGTATGAGAAAAAAAGTTTTTTGGGTGACTCTCACTTGGAATATACTAACTCACCCACTAACTTTTTTGTTGTTGGGATTCGTCACTTATGGCACTTTTGTGTCATTGGTAACAAAAACAGACCGTCTGGACTAAGTAGTTCGGGCGGTTTTTCTTTTGGTCCGCCGAAGCTTGCCTCGTCACGATGTAGCCTTTGGGCGAAGTCGGAAGCGGAGGAGACTTTTAGTTTTTAGTATGCTAAAGTACCCTATACATACCCATGGGCAAATCCATGGGAACTTTATGCGATATGGCAAAAAATAGTGAAGAAAAATATATCAATATCAAAGGCGCTCGAACACACAATTTGAAAAATATTGATGTGCGTATTCCGCGTGACAAGATGACGGTTATTACAGGTTTGTCCGGTTCTGGAAAATCGAGTCTGGCTTTTGATACCATTTTTGCCGAAGGTCAGCGTCGTTATGTGGAGTCACTATCTGCTTATGCTCGACAATTTCTAAAACAAATGCAAAAGCCAGATGTGGACGAGATTACGGGCTTGTCCCCAGCTATTTCTATAGATCAAAAATCTCGTTCACAAAACCCACGTTCAACCGTGGCCACTATCACTGAAATCTACGATTATTTGAGAGTCCTTTTTGCTCGAGTAGGTGAACCTCACTGTCTTGTCTGTGGTGATCCGATAAAAAAAATGACTAATGACGAGATAGTGGCTTTAGCTCAAGAAAAAGTGACTGGTAAATTAGCTAAAAAAATATCAGATACTCAAACTCTCCAAATCTATGCCCCGGTTGTCCGTGGTCGAAAAGGTGAGTATTATCAGCTCCTCTACGATTTACTCGACAAAGGTTATGTTGAGGTGCTCGCTGATGGCAAACGCTACAAACTCCGTGAACAAATAATCCTCGCCAAAAACACTAAGCACGACATAGATGTTTTGGTGGATGAAATAAATGTTGAACATTTGGTAAAACCTTCTAAAAAGGCGGACAAGGCGCCTTCGTCAAAGACTTCGGCGGCCCGAGGAAACCTCGCTGACACTATTGATACGGCTGTGTATGACGATGCTGTGACTCGTTTGTCTGAAGGGGTAGAGAGGGCTTTAAAAGAAGCTGATGGTTTGGTGCGAATAGTGGTAGGTGATAGTAAAAACAAAGTAGATGTTTTGAAAAAATCCCAAGAGAATTTTATTCTTTCAGCCAAATTTGCTTGTCCAAATGATGGTTTTTCTTATCCTGAAATAGAACCTCGACTTTTCTCTTTCAACTCTCCATACGGCGCTTGTCCTACTTGTCATGGTCTTGGTACTAAACATATGTTTGGTGAAGAAGCTTGCCCAGACTGTCAGGGAGCTCGCTTGAGACAAGAAGCTCTCCATGTGTTTTTGAAATCTGGTGCTAAAAAACTAAATATAGTGCAGGTGACGGCTCTATCTATAAGCGACGCTTTTGCATTTTTTGCTGGCCTAAAATTGTCTAAAAAACAAGCGGAGATATCTGAACCGGTTTTGAAAGAGATAAACTCCCGACTGGAGTTTCTTGTCGATGTGGGGCTAGACTATATGTCGCTCGATCGCAAGGCCAATACTCTCTCTGGTGGTGAAGCTCAGCGTATTCGTCTGGCTTCACAACTAGGCTCACGATTGGTAGGTACTTTGTATGTGCTCGATGAACCGACTATTGGTCTGCATAGTCGTGACAATGATCGCCTGATTAAAACCCTGCTTGATCTGCGGGATCTCGGCAACACTATAGTGGTGGTGGAACACGACGAAGATACTATTTTAGCCTCGGACTATTTGGTAGATATTGGTCCGGGGGCGGGTATTCATGGTGGTAAAGTAGTGGCCATGGACTGGTTGGAAAATCTTTTAGATAAAAAAAGTAAAATTAAATCTTTAACTCTAGATTATTTACTGGGTGAGGAAAAAGTACCATTACCAGAGAAGAGGCGGACTAGTGAAAAAGGTTCACTACGGATTCGCAATGGAAATATTTTCAATATCAAAAATCTCAATGTAGATATACCGCTTGGCAAACTAGTGACAGTGACAGGTGTGTCTGGCTCAGGCAAGTCCTCTTTTGTGTATGAGATTTTGTATAAAAATTTGCAAGCGCGTTTTGATAGAAAATATCGTTCTAACAAGATTTTTAATTGTAGCGAATTTGCCGGCTCAGAATACTTGAGTCGAGCTATACTCATAGACCAGTCTGCTATCGGGCGGACTCCTCGGTCAAACCCTGCTACTTATACTGGTGCTTTTACTTTTATCCGAGATTTGTTTGCTAGTACTGATCTGGCTAAAATTCGTGGTTGGAAGCCGTCGCGTTTTTCTTTCAATGTAAAAGGTGGACGTTGTGAAGCCTGTCAGGGAAATGGGCAGATAGCAGTAGAAATGCATTTTTTGCCGACTGTGTATGTGGACTGCGATATTTGTATGGGTACTCGGTTTCAAAAAGAGACACTAGAAGTCATGTATAAAAAGAAAAATATTAATGACATACTCCATATGACTATCGAAGAAGCGCTAACTTTTTTTGAAGACATACCTGCTATTTATGACAGACTCAAAACTTTAAACGAAGTCGGTCTAGGATATTTGGAGCTTGGTCAATCTGCTACTACTTTATCTGGTGGTGAAGCTCAACGAGTGAAAATATCATCTGAACTATATAGACCCTTTATCCAGAAGTCTATCTATATTTTAGACGAGCCAACCGTAGGTCTACATTATGAAGATGTGAAAAATCTGATTGAAATTTTGCAAAAACTTGTAGATAAAGGCAATACTGTGGTAGTGATCGAGCACAACCTAGATGTCGCCAAGTCGTCAGACTATCTCGTTGATTTGGGGCCAGAAGGTGGGGCTGGTGGCGGACACCTTGTGGCGAAAGGCACACCAGAAGAAGTGGTGGCAAATTCAGATGGACACACCGCAAACTATTTGCGCAAGGTTTTACGAAAAGATAAAAAGAAATAATCAAAATATCAAGGTTCGACCTCGATATTTTTTAGAGAATAAAAAACCCGATCCGATGTCTATAGGCGCCTATAGACTATCGTGATCGGGGGTCCGCTCGCAGTTCGCTGGTTTTTTTTGGGGAAGGGATTTCAGTCCCACACTACCCTTTGTTTTTGAGACCTATGCCTCAGGAAAGATGTACTATTCTCTTTTGATTTGGAAAGAAGTGATAATGCTTTTACGGCATTAACTCTGCTTTTCGTTGGACAATAATCATTCTTTCAGGGGTGTAGGACAACGATAGTCTATGACCACCTCATCGCCGAATATTTTTATTTGAACAAACCACTCTTTGCGAACCACAAACATCTTAGCATAAGTCCTTATTTTTGTTAAGCTTTAGAGAATAATCATGATTTTAAGAGATATAAAACAATCTAAATTGCCAGATAGTCCAGGGGTGTACTTCTTTAAACAAGGGAAGGTTATTTTGTATATCGGCAAAGCGACCTCACTTGCCGATCGGGTAAAAAGTTATTTCAATAAAGATATTGTTTCTACTCGTGGACCAAAAATTGTGAAGATGTTGGAACTTGCAGACAAGGTAGAATGGCAAGAGACAGATTCCGTCCTCGAAGCGCTCATATTGGAAGCTTCGCTTATCAAAAAAAATAAACCACTTTATAATACTCGCGAAAAAGACGACAAAAGTTTTTGGCAAGTGATTGTTACTAAAGAAGATTTTCCTCGAGTTTTACAAGTTCGTGGACGAGATTTGGTGACAGATATTGATCCTGAGAATATTAAGTATACTTTTGGACCTTTTCCTCATGGAGCAGAATTGAAAGAAGCTTTAAAGATAGTGCGAAAGATTTTTCCTTTTCGGGATAAATGTATTTCAGATTCGGGTAAACCTTGTTTTAATCGCCAGATCGGCCTCTGTCCCGGAGTGTGTTCGGGAGAAATCAGTCAAAAAGATTATGCAAAAATAATCCGCCACATTAAGCTGTTTTTTGATGGTAAAAAAGGGGAGTTGATAAAAAGCATGACTAAAGAAATGAATAGCTTAGCTAAGAAACAAGAGTTTGAAAAAGCCAGCCAAATTCGCAATCAGATTTTTGCTCTCAATCATATAAAAGATGTAGCTCTAATAAAATATAAATCCACTAATACCAATCTTGGCTTTAAAATAGAGGCCTATGACATAGCTCATACTCAAGGAGTGGAAACTGTCGGCGGAATGGTGGTATTGATTGGTGGTGAGTTTGATAAATCTATGTATAGAAAATTTAAAATAAAAGGTTCAGCTAAAAATCGTCCAGATGATACCGCAAATTTACTCGAGGTTTTGAAACGACGTTTTAGTCACCCTGACTGGCGAGCGCCAAACCTAGTGGTGATAGATGGCGGTAAAGCTCAATTTAATATTGCTCAAAAATATATAAATAGTTTGGATTTCGGAGAGTTAGTAAAAGTAGTGGCAGTGACCAAAGATGAACATCATCGACCAAAAAATATTTTAGGTGATAAACAAATAATCCACCAATACTACAATGAAATTTTGCTTGCCAACGGAGAAGTTCACAGGTTTGTGGTAAATTTTCATAGAAAAAGACGGGACAGCATGATAAAATAAATAGTAGTTTATTTATCATGAATCAAGTCGAACAATTCAAACTAACTTATAACCTGCGATTTGTATTGAGTCGGTGGTTTTATATTTGTGTAGGGATTATTTTTATTATAGGTGTTGATTATCTAAATCTTACCAAAACAGATTTACATTTTTGGCGAGGAGATGATTTGTTGATTTTGTTTTTTAGTTCAGCTATTTTAAACTTCATATTTTTATTTTTAGTTCAGTATGTAGAATTCAAGACAGACGTTTTTTTTGGACGTCTTCTTGCTTGGGGGCAAATATTAGCAGATTTTCTCTTAGTGTCTATAATAATATCTTTTGTTAGTTCCTCGGTGGCGGTAGCGCCAGTTTTACTTCTCTTACCGATCATAGAAACTGCTATTTTGTTGGGGGTTTTTGAAACGTTGTTTGTGAGTATCTTTTCTTCGTTCGCTTTGATTTTTATTCTAACAAACTTTTTAACTCAAATGGACCTGAGTATTTTAGGTCAATTTTCCCCATTCGCTCTCGTTTATTTATTTTTTGCTTTGGTTTTTAATTATCATTTTGAATCGATCAACAATCTCAATTTTTTTACAAAAAAACAAATTAAAAAAGACGTCTCCACTACTAAGACTGAGCAGTTAGAATGGGTTCGTAAATATGGCACTAAAATGGAAGAGAATAATCGTCGTCTTTATGCAAAAGAATTGGAGCTCCGTATAGCAAAAGAGGAGCTCGAGTCTCTTGATAAAGCCAAGTCAAAGTTTATCTCAGTCACAGCTCACCAAATGAGAACTCCTCTATCAGGTATCAAATGGACATTTAACATGATGCTATCTGGTCAACTCGGGGAAATAAATGAAGAACAAGCTAAGTTTTTAAAACAAGGAGAAGTGGGAGTAGGTCAACTCATCACTATTTTAAATAGTCTACTGGAGATAGATAAAATAGAAAGTAAAAAATTAGCGGAATTTAAATTAGATGAAGTAAATATAGTAAATCTAATAGAAGATGTGATTAAAGAATTTGATAATCAAATAGAAAGCAAAAAGATTTTACTAGAATTTAATAAACCAACTATAAACCTACCCACCATCCAAGCTGATCCAGGGAAAATTAGGGTTGTTTTAGAAAATCTAATAGATAATGCTATAAAATATACTCCCATTGGTGGAAGGGTAGAAGTAGTAGTAAATGATGATAAATTAAATTCTGCCAATCAAATGATTGAAGTCTTTGTTCGTGATAGTGGTATAGGTATTCCTTATATAGAACAAAAAAAAGTTTTTGGTAAGTTTTTCCGTGCTTCTAATGCTGTGGGGACAGAACCAGATGGTAGTGGGGTGGGGTTGTTTATAACAAAAGACATTATTGAAAATCACAAAGGATCTCTTTGGTTTGAAAGTAAAGCTGGCCAAGGGACAACTTTTCACTTTACTCTACCTATTCGCCAAGCTTGAGTGATTTGTTTATAATGATATAATAACAATAACTGATTTTAACAGCTTAATTTTATACAAATATTTTATGGCCACACACAAGATTTTAATTGTTGAAGACGACGAGTTTTTAAGGTCTCTAACAGCTAAACGACTAGAAAAAGAGGGATATGAATTAGCTATAGCTGCCGACGGCGAAAGTGCTGTGTCTGTGGCCCAAGACGAGAAACCAAGTCTGATACTCCTCGACTTACTTTTACCTATTATGAATGGTTTTGATGCTTTAGAAAAAATGCGTCAGATAGAGTCTCTAAAATCAGTTCCAGTGGTAGTTTTTTCAAATCTTGGTCAAAAAGAAGATATCGAGCGAGCTAAAGGTTTGGGAGCTAACGACTTTCTTATTAAAGCGAACTTCACCCTAGATGACGTGATCGAAAAAGTGAAGTCTTATTTACCTCTCTAAAATTATGGCCAAAACCCGCGTTGGTGTCTTGCGCGGAGGCCTAGGGCACGAATACGAAGTGTCGTTGGCCACCGGTGGCAGTGTCTTGCAAAATCTGTCAGACAAATATCAAGTAGTTGATGTCTTGATAACAAAAGATGGTACTTGGCATGTGGCGGGTGTACCTATTGTTCCAGTAGATTTACCAAAATACACTGACATAGCTTTCAATGCTTTACATGGTGAATACGGTGAAGATGGTCAAATACAGCGATTTTTGGATAGTTTAAACCTCCCTTATACCGGCTCTGGTCATTTTGCTTCGGCTTTAGGTATGAACAAAAGTCAATCTAAGAAAATATTTAAACAACATGGCATTCCAACGCCTTTTGGACTAGATTTTACTTACAGTGGAGGTGAGGCTTCTGATTATGCTCGGAATATTTTTAATAAAATGTCTCCACCGTGGGTGGTCAAACCAGCTGATAGAGGTTCCTCTGTCGGTGTTAGTATTGCGAGAAATTTTGATGAGCTCGTCCAAGCGGTACTAGATGCTTTTTCTTGTTCCGACAATATTTTAATAGAAGAATTTGTCAGAGGAAAAGAAGCTACTTGTGGGGTGGTAGATGATTTTCGTAAACGAGATATATATTCTTTGCCTCCGATTGAAATACGAAAACCAAACAATGGTCAATTTTGGTCTTATGACGACAAATATTCTGGTCAGACTGAAGAGGTTTGTCCAGGTTGCTTTTCTCAATCAGAAAAGGAGCAAATAGAAGAATTATCAAAAAAAATCCACCAAGCTTTGGGTTTGAGGCATTATTCCAGAACAGATTTTATTGTCTCACCTAAGGGGGTGTATGCGCTGGAGGTCAATACTCTACCAGGGCTTACTCCACATTCTCTACTACCAAAATCGTTAGAAGCCGTAGGGTGTTCTTATTCCGAATTTATAGATCACCTCATTAATCTAGCTTTAAAATAATTTATTTATGGATTTTGATCAGGAAGTTTTAGATATTCACAGTAAACTAAAAGGTAAGGTTGAAATAACAGCAAAAAAAAAGATCGCAAGCATGGCGGATTTGAGTTTGGTTTATACACCTGGTGTAGCTGTCGCTTGTAAAGCTATTGTTGCAGAGCCAAAAAAAGTTTGGGATTATACGGGCAAAGGAAATAGGGTGGCTATAGTGACCGACGGGACAGCCATTCTTGGTTTAGGAGATATTGGACCAGAAGCTGGTCTACCGGTCATGGAAGGTAAAGCGATGATTTTTAAAGAATTTGCGAACATTGATGCTTTCCCTTTGTGTTTGAAGACAAAAGACACCGAAGAGATAATAAATATAATAAAAGCTTTGGAGCCGTCTTTTGCTGGTATAAATCTAGAAGACATTAGTGCTCCAAGATGTTTTGAAATAGAGAGTCGATTGCGAGCGGAGATGAATATTCCGGTTTTTCATGATGATCAACATGGGACAGCCATTGTGGTTTTAGCTGGTCTCATTAATGCTACTAAAGTAGCTGGTAAAAAATTAGAAGATTTAAAAATAGTAGTATCTGGGGCAGGAGCAGCAGGAACAGCGATTGTAAAATTATTGCTCGAGAGTGGTGTTTTGGATATTGTAGTCGTGGACAGCAAAGGATTGTTGTCTAAAGACAGATTTGATTTAAATGAAGTAAAAACAGAATTAGCGTCTTTGACCAATCATCAAAACATAACTGGTGGACTCGATGAAGCAGTAGAAGGACGGGATGTGTTTATTGGAGTAAGTTCGGGGGATCTTTTGACCGCTAAACATATACAGTCTATGGCGACAGATTCTATAGTCTTTGCTTTAGCTAATCCAAACCCAGAAATAGATCCGAGTTTGGCGAGTTCTGCAGGAGCTTTGGTGGTAGCTACAGGCCGAAGTGATTATCCAAATCAAATAAACAACGCCTTAGTTTTTCCGGGGGTATTTAGAGGACTGCTTGATGGAAAGATAAAAAATATCGATATTGCTATGGAAGTGAAAGTTGCCAAAGCTTTAGCTTCTTGTGTTTCAGACCCAAATCCTCATAAAATAATCCCAGAAATTTTCGATGAACAGGTTGTTCCTGTGGTTGCTAAAGCGGTAAATAATTAGGTTTTACTTAAAGTTTAATCTGAGCTATTCTTTAATCATGAAATCTATATTTAAAATCATTGGCTCAAAAAAAATTATAATATTAACCCTATTTTTAGTAGGGGTTTTACTTGTCTTGGTTTGGCCTTTGGTGGCTGGTCAAACTAGTCGACCAGATAAACTCGTAGTCTCTGTTGATTTTGCGAACAAAGAAATAAAAGATAGTGCGACTTCCCCTGAGATTGGTTTTTTGGCCAACCCAGTAGCTCTTTATTCTTATAATTTTGCTTTAGATAATATCTCAGCGATCAACAATGCTATAAATCCTAGTTTTAAATATGTAAATATTCCTCAAGGTTTACGCAAAGAGCAAGCAGCCGAGCGTTTTGCTGAGGCTTTAAATTGGGGTGAAGATGAAAAAAATAAATTTATAGATTTTAGTACTCATAAATTAGTAAATTTTGAGGGCTATTATTATCCAGGAACTTACACTGTTTATAAAGGGGAAAATAGTACATCTGTTGTTACTCGGATGATAGGTAAATTTAACTCTCAAGTAATGGATAAAATAGATTTTAAAGCTCTTGGAGTTTTAAAATTGGAAACCGTTTTAAAAATAGCTTCGCTGATAGAAAGAGAGACTAATGGTACTGATAAACGATTGATAGCGGGTATTATTTGGAATCGTATTTTTGCTGATATGAGTTTAGATATAGATGCTACGCTCCAATATGCCAAAGGGAGTGAAGATGGTGGTTGGTGGCCAGTAGTGGTCCCAAAAGACAAATATATAGACTCTCCTTATAATACTTATAGAAACAAGGGTTTACCTCCAACTCCGATATCGAATCCGGGTTTGGCGTCTATTTCTGCTACCTTGAATCCTATCAAAACCCCGTGCATATTCTATTTTCATGATAAAAAGGGGAGGATACACTGCTCAGTTACTTACAAGGAGCATAAGCGACTAATAGGAGTTTATTATTAGATCTAAAACATCTTGACCCCGTAGTACCTGCCTGCCGGCAAGGCAGGGATTTTGGCGTTACTCCGTCTGAAAAGCGGAGCGGGCTCCGCCCAATACCAAAATTCACTACGGGGTTGACAGTAATTTATCCTATGTTATTATTGTAAATAGAGAGAACAAGTGGAAAACTGGGTGGTCCAGCTGGAAACTTGTCAAAAAGGAGAAATATAGTGGAAAGCAAGGAATTAACTTCACAAGAGCTCATGGCCCTCCCATCGTGGATTCGAACGATTTTGCACAAACGTAGGATGCAAGATCGTTCGCTGGGCACTCCAACTTGGAGTGAGGTTGAAAACATAAGACGGGAAAGGGCTCAGAACCCTGTAGCTGTCTAAAAAACTGTTCTCTACCATCCCCCCTGGCAACTAGTTGCTGAGGGGGATTTTTGTTATAATAAAGATTAGTCGTTTTTTATCAGTTTTAATATTGTTAAATTTATATGGACGAACACTTTATTTGTGGTGGAAACTGTGGTGGTGTAGCTGACGCGCCAGGTATGTGTACAGAAGCTACTTGCTCCAACAATGCTCAACCCCTTACCCCTTGTGCTTGTGGAGACAAATCTATGCATGAGCCAAAAGAAGAAGTCTCAGGCGAGATGGGTGCTGAAACAGCCTCCGAAGACGCTCCGGCAGAATAGGGTTTTAAGTATAAAATCACAAAAAACCACCCAAAGGGTGGTTTTTTTGGTACCACCCCGAACTAGTGGACTATTTATTTTATTGATGTATCATTAAAATAAATTAGATTTTTGTTTAGTAACATGGGTCTTTGAAAATTAAATAGCGAAACGAAGCTGGAAATAAAACAACAATAAAAACTTTGAACGCAAGGTTTTTTAGGAGGAATAATTACATGCAAATAATAGTGAATGAATTAATGTCTAAACACTTTGGGGTAGATAGAAAGAAGAGAATGCCCCCTATAGGTCTAGTTGACCCTTGTAGTATTGTCGCAATGAACGACCACCTGAAAGAAATAGAGGTCGGCGAGCGACAAGAACACATAAGAAATACTAATTTGCGCTATATTGGATAATAAGTCAAACATAACGCCGACAGATTGTTTTCTGTCGGCGTTTTTTTTGAAATCTATTTTGTGGTCAGGAATATTTTATCGCGGATTCTCGCCCTACGGTCGCGGGTACTTTTTGATTCAGCTTGGAACCTATCTTGTGGTCAGGAATAATTTTAAAATCGTCATTTTTAAATTTTCACGACCCTGCCGTAGCGGATTCTCGCCCTACGGTCGCGGGTACTTTTCGACAAAATATTCTTAGCAGATATTTTGTAACGAAAAGTCTTTCGAATCCGCACGCAAAGCAAGTAGTTGCTTTGCTTAGTGCCCACCGAAAAAACAAAAAGCGCCCATGAAAGGCGCTAATGTTTTTATCGGTGGACCCTAGCGGATTCGAACCGCTCGCCTCCTCAGTGCAAATGAGGCGCTCTACCAAATGAGCTAAGGGCCCTTTCTAAATACCCAGATATAATAACTAAAATAGGACTAAAAAGCAACGGATTGTCGAGGTATAATATTTTTATAAAAAACCGCCGACCTCTTGGTCGGCGGTGATCATCCTGTGTAGGATGGCTTTGACACCTCGCCAGTAGACGATGGTGTCAGGGTCTTTTCTCCAGTCCGGACCCCCGTTCCAGAGTCTGGCAAGCTCTTCGGGGCTTGCATTGTCTGGAGCGTAAATCTGCCAATATTTTCGACAGATTTCTTTTGATAGAGATACATTACCCAAAAGGTCTGAATGCTTATACTTTGTGCCAAAATGACGATTTACGTCAATGACAGCACATTTATGTATTTGCAGACAGCCGTGGGCTTTACCTTTATCTCCAATAGCATTTGGGTTGCCGTTGGATTCCTGCTCCATCAAAGCCTTAATCAAGATTTCCTTATCCACCACTTTTTCTGGTGGTGGATTGAGACTGGCCAGAACATAGACTGTTCGCTGATTCATTAGCGAAGTCAACTGTCTTTCTAGTACCTTGATATCCGCTACCAAGACTATAGATGGTGGGGGAGGCATCTCCTCTGTTTTGACTGGTGTAAAAGTCACCTGCCAAAAAAGAGCGATAAGTGATAAAAATATCAGTTTTTCACTCATACTATTTCTCCTTTCGTTATTTTCAGTTTCAAACACCAGCTAAGACTATATCATAAAAGAGTAGATTAGTCAATATGTTTAGGTTAAAACTCCGTTTTTATAGGTAAAAATAGCCGCCGACCAAGAGGTCGGCGGCTAAAGGAAGTTTAATCCATTTATCTTTCTTCAAAATCAAAATCAAAATCAAATATCAATTGGTTTGGATTTTCCCAGCTAAGATTAAATTCTTCAAGTAAATTTCTTATGAATTTTTTTTGACCTTCAATAGTATCTGGGATTTCATTTCTGTTTATCATATGCATGATAAAATGGATTAAGGATCCGCTAACACCACAACCGTAGCAATAAAAATGAGGATAGTTTTTGTGGTTATTGGTCGGATACAAATAAAGAGAAGGGGTTTTTTCTTTATGATTGATACATAAAATCTCAAAATGGCCACCTTTCTTTTCCCCTATTAATCCGAAAATAGACATAACTTCTTCCCATTTAGGTAAGATTATATCTGATTCTTTACCTCGGATTAAATTAAAAGCTTCTTCTTCAAACCAAATACCGTCCATAAGAAAACCTCCATTTGTTAAAGAGCTAAAAACGAAACACCTACTCCGTTTGATCCAAATTTCAACTTTCGTTTATTGGACGGGTAGGCGTTCTTTTTAGACTAATTTATATACTAGCTTGTGTCAAGAAACAATTATTTCTTCTTTCGCCATTTTTTCTCTTTTGGATCACGATCTACAAACCAAGCGTCTTTTTCATCAAAATACCAAGCGTCGGGGTGGTTTTTTAAAAGCAGTTTGCCTATAGCGATACCAGCTGGGGTCTTTAAGCGCTTAAAAGCTATCACCGCCCAACTACCGGCTTTAACATTGCCTTTTATTTCTTCTTCCCGCATGGTGGCCAGCCACTCTATGTTGTCGGCGTCTTTGACGAGTTTGGCTTCTAGAGTCTCGCGTTTACTTTCTTCCAAATAAGCATCCTCTATTTCTTTTCCAAATGGTACACTGTCGGCGATATCTTTGACTGCACTAGCTTCGGCTAGTCGGCCATAGCGCTGGTGGACATAGTTTAAGTCTGAAGTTCGACCTTCTCCGATGTCATGGACTAGGGCCATAAATAAGACTTTGTGTTTGTCGGCTTTTGGGGTGAGGTGGCAGAGAGCATAGGCGATCATAGCTGTTCGAAAAAGATGCTCTGCCACGGATTGTTCTCCGGAGCCTAGAAACCATAGACCTGAACGGGGTGTCTTTTGATGGATTCCCATTTCATATACAAATTGGCTGATTTGCTCGAGATGTTTTTTATTCATATCCTTTTTTTATAATAGCAGATCCTTTGTACATATAGCTAAAAATTTGTGGACATTGTAACCCTTTTTCTAATTCTACTATTTCAAAACCAGTATTAGAAAGTAAAGTATCAGGTTTTTTATCAAGTTGGCACCCACCAGCCAGACGACCCCAAATTGGATTGAGCCTTTTTTGCCATTGGAATATTTTTTCTTCTGGAGATTTTCCGTGTTCTATAAAAATAAATTTTCCATTTGGTTTTAGTATTCGTTTTATTTCTTTTAAAGCTAATTCTGGTTTTGGAATACTACATAAAGTCCAAGTACTCACGACGGTGTCCACTGTATTGTCAGCTAGGGGAATTTTTTCTGCTGATGCTTCAATAAACTCAACTGGAAAAGAAACTGCATTAATCCTTTCTTTAGCTAAACTCCAGAGTTCTTTAGATGGGTCTAAGGCGTAGAGTTTTGTGGTGTTTTCATAAAATGGCAGATTGAGACCTGAACCAAAACCAATTTCAAGTGTTACTCCCGAAGATTTTTTTATTAAATTAGCTCGTTCTTTTTCATCAACCCAGTTTTTCATAACCAAATTAATCAACTGGGGTAAAATAAATTTTTGGTATAATTTCATAATTTAATCGGGTGGACCTTACCGGACTCGAACCGGTCACCTCGCCCATGCCATGGGCGCACTCTACCAGATGAGCTAAAGGCCCTTACTTATATTTGAAAAGATATCATAATTTTGCTAGATTGTTAATTACATATGATAAAAGATTTTTTCATGCGAAAAATGCTTAAAAGCCAAGGTGTGCCCGAAGGGCAGATTGATCAGCTTTTGACTATAATCAATAAAGACCCTGAACTATTTAAAAAAATAGCCGAGGAAGTACAAGGACGAGTAAAAGGAGGTGAAGACCAAATGAAAGCTTCTATGGATGTAATGAGAAAATATCAAGGAGAACTTAAAAAATTAGTTTAAAAAATATAACCTCGTATTGACACGGGGTTTTATTTTTTGTATGAATAAAGTTGGGTTTTAAATCAGGTCTTCAAAAAACAAGGAGAATCAAAATGAAGAAAGTAATAATCGCTGTTTGTGTAATGGTAATTTTGTGTGGTTGCATTTCCATCCCTATTGGGCCGAGTGAAGCCAAACAAAATGAAAAACGTGTGGCGCAGATGAAGTCTGAAGCAGTGTACTCTCTCGAGTATATGAGGAGAAACCCTCTTGCTTATGGTGGGCACATTGGTTCTCTTCAAAAAAATCTTACTGGCGCAGGATTGACCTTGAAAGACGTTGGCTCAAGCTCAGAAGAAATAGCCAAATTTCGAGCTGATTATGAAGCTATCCGGGCCAAAGCGTGGGGTAAAGAAGCGAAACTTCGCTTGCAGTATTCATATTTAGATCTAGAAAAGGAAGATGTCTTTTCTTACGCTGGAGATTTAAAATTAAAATTAGTTAGTCTTTAAGTTGGTCTCTAAGGCAGACAAAAAATTTTAAACGCGCAGTCATGAGACTGCGCGTTTTTTTTATATGTTATAGTAGCTATAGTTATTTTTATTTACTTTGTATTGATTGGGTGATATAAACATTTAATATTATGTCTTTAAGTATTGGAATTGTCGGTTTGCCAAACGTAGGAAAATCTACGCTCTTTAATGCGCTGACAAAAAAGTGCGTGCCGTCAGAAAACTATCCCTTCTGCACCATTGACCCGTCAGTTGGTATTGTGCCGGTACCAGATGAACGAATTGGAAAGCTCGCCGAGTTTTCCAAATCTGTCAAAGTAGTACCTGCAGTGGTTGAGTTTGTGGATATTGCGGGACTTGTCAAAGGGGCGTCAGAGGGCGAGGGGCTTGGTAATCAATTTTTATCTAATATCCGCGAAACAGATGCCATAGCCGAAGTAGTTCGAGTGTTTGAAGATGGCGACGTCACTCATGTAGCTGGTGAGATAAGTCCTATGTCAGATGTGGAGACTATCAATCTAGAGCTTATTTTAGCCGACTTGCAGACAGTGAGTAAGCGTCTAGTCAATCTAGGTAAAGATGTAAAACGTGGCGACAAAGAAGCGGTGGCAGAAAGTGAAGTATTGGAACAAATAAAGACTGCTTTAGAGGCCGGAAAGCTCGCTTCGTCTGTCACTCTTGATCCGAAGCTAGAAATCCATCGCTACAACATGCACCTATTGTCTGCCAAACCAATACTTTATGTTCTCAATAATAAAGCCGGAGCAAAAAAAGCTGACACTACTAAGTTAGATGAATTTTTAAAAACTTCCGGAGCTCGTTTTGTGACTGCTGATGCAAAAATAGAACAAGAACTATCTGAATTAGAAGAAAAAGACAAAAAAGATTTTAAACAGGAGCTTGGCGTGGAAAATGATGGTTTAAATGATCTCATCGTATCTAGCTACGATTTACTTGGTCTGATGACTTACTTCACCACTGGTCCAGACGAGACTCGAGCGTGGACTATCAAGAAAAATTCGACCGCGCCAGTGGCAGGTATGGCTATCCATACAGATTTTAAAGACAAATTTATCCGCGCCGAAGTTATAAATTGGCAAAAACTTTTAGAAGCTGGTTCTTTTGCTAAAGCTCGCGAACTTGGTCTCGTCCGCACCGAAGGTAAAGATTATGTTGTCCAAGAAGGGGATGTAATAGAATTCAAGGTCTGAGAATAAAAAATGACAGAAAAAGATATTTTACACATTATTAAAAATGATCAGTGGATGATGAATATACTAAATATTGCTCGTGATTTGAATTTACAGCAGTGGATAATAGGTGCCGGGTTTGTCAGAAATAAAGTTTGGAATCATTTATCTGGTAAAGACACTGGTACTGTAGATACCAGGGATATTGATTTGGTTTATTTTGATAAAAATGGAAATGACGAGAAATCAGATAAAAAATTATCTAGCGAATTAAAATTAAAAACAGGAATTGAGTGGGAAATTGTAAATGAATTCTATGCACATAAGTGGAATAATTTGCCACCATATTCTTCAACCGAGGATGCGATATCTCAATGGCCGGAGACTGTAACTGCTATAGGTGTCACTTTCGATGAAAATAATAATCTCAAACTTTACGCACCGTATGGTATTGATGATTTGATTAACTTCATTGTCAGGCCAAGTCCAAAATTTAAAGGAGATATTGAAAAAGTAAAAGAAAGGATGAAACAGAAAAATTGGCATAAAAAATGGCCTAAAATTAAACTTGCTATATAAAAATGTCGTTGGTATGCTGTTAAATAAGACGAGCTTGAAATTAAAATAATAGCCAGAGAATTTTCAGTGGGGAATTCAACCAGTATTTAACTTTACGAAGACGGTGGTGCAATAGAGTTTAAAATTTAAGAAAAAACTATGTCTGAAGTTATTATCGGAAAAGGAGAAATATTTGAAAAAGGGGTATATGCAGGTAAAGACTTTAAGAAAGATGAAATTGTGATTCAATATAATCTGAAGAAAATATCAGATGATGAATTCAAAAATCTTTCAAAAGAAGAAAAATATTCTGTGCACACTCATTATAATGAAAAGTATCTTTACTCAATACCAGAGAGATATGTGAATCATTCATCGAATCCAAATACAATCCAAGACATCAAAAAAGGCTGTGATATTGCTCTCCGAGACATAGAGAAAGGGGAACAAATTACGACCGATGCCTCAAAAGATGATGTTTGAAAGACGATAATGCTATAGAGTTTAAGGTCTAAGAATAAAAAAGGGTCAGGAGTGTTATTTAGACACCCCTGACCCAAAGCCCTGACGATCAAACGTTCTGGCACTTGTTAGATTTCTAACCAAGACAGAGTCTCTCAACAGCGCTTATTTGAAAGCGAAGAGAATCCTTTCCCACCAATGGGTTCATGTGACACTGGGGTAATTATAATTCTCCATCTCTCTCGGAACCTAACTTTACTAAAAGTAAATAGTCTTTTAATTAAAAAGTCAAGAAGAAGGAATACAGTATTTTTGCGAGATTTTCTTTTATCTTTTTTGTGGTATAGTGTAGGAATATGAAAAACATCAATATTCTTAAGTGGGCTTTGGTAGCGGGTATAGTTATTGTACTCAATCTTTTTATAAATTTTTCGGTTGCTCTAGTTTACGATGCTCCACAGTGGGATAAGTTTTGTGTTCAAGAACAAGTAACTGTAGCACCAAACACTCAAGAATCCTGTGTTGAAAAAGGTGGTGCTTGGAATCAAAATCCAAACTATACTGATGTGCGGACCAAACCTGTGATGGTTGGGGAATCAGAAACAAAGGGTTGGTGTGATGTAAACTTTACTTGTCAAAAAGAATATGCCGAAGCAAGTAGTGTATACAATCGCAATGTATTTATTATTTTAGTTATCTCAGGGGTCATTTCTCTTGGTCTTGGATTTTTCCTAAACACTTACACCGCTGTCGCTTTAGGCTTGTCGTTTGGTGGAGTGGTCTCGTTTATTGTGGGAACTATCCGTTATTGGTCTAATATGGACGACTATTTGCGAGTAGGAGTATTGGGTCTAGCTTTAGCTTCACTAATTTGGCTTGGTATTAAAAAAATCAAAGACTAATTTGTTTGAAAATATATGGCTGACAAAAAACCGAAAGAATATAATCATTTAAAGATAGAAAAAAATTGGCAGAAAAAATGGCAGGCAAGTGGGCTATATAAAGTTAAAGATTCTTCTAAAAAACCAAAGTGTTATGTTTTAGATATGTTTCCCTATCCATCTGGCGAGGGTTTACATGTCGGACATCCAAAGGGTTATATTGCGACCGATATATATGCACGGTTTAAAACTATGAGCGGTTTCAATGTTTTACACCCAATGGGTTTCGACGCTTTTGGTTTGCCGGCAGAGAATTATGCTATTCAAAACAAAGTGCATCCCAAGGTGGCGGTGACGAAAAATATCAAACACTACAAAGAGCAATTGTCTGCCTTTGGTTTCAACTATGATTGGTCTCGAGAAATAGATACTACCGATCCAGAGTATTATAAGTGGACACAATGGATTTTCTTACAGATGTTTAAAAAAGGTTTGGCTTTTGAATCCCACGAGCCGATCAACTGGTGCCCGTCTTGCAAGACTGGTCTTGCTAACGAAGATCTCGAGGACGGCAAGTGCGAACGTTGTGGTAGTGTGGTAGAGCTCAAACCTCTTCGTCAATGGGTTTTAAAAATTACCGATTATGCTGATCGACTATTAAAAGATCTCGATAGTCTCGACTGGCCGACTTCCATCAAAGAGTCTCAGCGAAATTGGATTGGAAAAAGTGAAGGTGCGGAAATAGATTTTCCTCTACTTAATATTAAAAACCAACCTGACGGAAAACATAAAGTAAAAGTTTTTACCACTAGACCAGATACTTTGTTTGGAGTGACCTTTTTGGCTATCTCGCCAGAACTAGCTCACCAGTGGATGGATATAGGATGGGAAGCTGAAGTTGAAACAAAAAAATACGTTGATAAAATTTTAAAAGATCGCACTCGACAAACTTTTAAAGATAATCCGGAAAAAACTGGAGTGTTTACTGGGTTGTATGCTGAAAATCCAGCTAATAAAGAAAAGATCCCGGTTTGGGTGACAAATTATGTTTTAGGTAGTGTTGGTACTGGCGCTATCATGGCGGTGCCTGCTCATGACGAGCGAGATTTTGAGTTTGCGAAAAAATATGATTTACCTATTATAAATGTAATAGAATCATCTACTTTCCGAACAGAAGGAGAAGACGCTGTTCAAAAAGATAAAAATTTTGTTGAGAGAGATGCTGTAATTGTTATAATAAAACATTGGGAAAAAGATGAGTTTCTTTGTTCTAAATACAAAAAAAATAATTGGCAAGGTTTTGTTTTTGGTGGAATTGAAAAAGATGAATCATTAGAAAAAACTGCTATTCGTGAAGTTTTAGAAGAAACGGGTTATTCTGATGCTAAATTTTTGAAAGAGATTGGTACATTACACTCTACTTTTTTTCATATTGTTAAAAACGAGAATCGAGTAGGTCATTTTAGAGTTGTTTACGTTGAATTAAAAAACGGAAATAAAGTAGAAATATCTCAAGAGGAAAAAGATTTGCACGATACAATCTGGATTCCTAGAAAAGAAGTTTTAGAATTTTTAAATAGAGATGATTTAAAAATTGCTTGGAAAACTTTTAATGATCCAAATTTTTGTTATTTAGGGAAAGGAATTTTAAGTAATTCAGGTAAGTTTAGTGGTTTAGACTCCGAAAAAGCTAAAAAAGAAATCACCAAATTTGTCGGCGGGAAAATGACTTCCACCTACAAACTTCGCGATTGGGTCTTTTCTCGTCAAAGGTATTGGGGTGAACCAATACCGCTTATCCATTGTGGTGAGTGTGGAGTAGTACCGGTGCCCGAAAAAGATTTGCCGGTCAAACTTCCAGATGTAAAAAGTTATGAACCGACTGGTACCGGTGAGTCACCACTAGCCGGTATCGATAAATGGGTAAATGTCAGATGTCCAAAATGTAAAAACTGGGGTAAACGTGAGACCAATACCATGCCTCAGTGGGCAGGTTCTTCTTGGTATTATCTTCGCTACATGGACGTGAACAATAAAAAAGCGTTGGTTGATCCGAAAAAAGAAAAGTATTGGGCACCAGTAGATATGTATGTCGGTGGTTCAGAACATGCTACTCGTCACCTCATCTATGCGCGATTTTGGCATAAGTTTTTATATGATTTGAAAGTTGTTTCGACTAGTGAGCCGTTTGCTCGGATTGGAAAAAATCTCGGTCTTATTCTCGGTGCTGATGGCCGAAAGATGAGTAAAAGGTGGGGCAATGTGATCAACCCTGACGATGTGATCAAACTTTATGGCGCCGACACACTACGTGTCTACGAAATGTTTATGGGGCCGTTTGAGCAAGAGATTTCTTGGAATACTGATAGTATGATTGGCAGTCGAAGATTTGTGGAAAAAGTTTGGCGATTAGCTGGAAAAGTGTCTACCAAAGTCAAACTCGATGAAAAGGTAGAAGTTTTACTCAATCAAACTATTAAAAAAGTAGGGGAGGATATAGAGTCTTTTGATTTCAATACTGCTATTTCAGCGCTCATGATTTTGGTCAACGAATTAGATAAAGCTGACAATATTCCAAATACTACATACCAAGTATTACTTAGTTTGATGGCCCCCTTTGCTCCTCATATGGTGGAAGAATTGTGGTCAAATATGGGTAATAAAAAGTCTATTCATATGTCAGATTGGCCTGTATATAACTCTAAAAAACTTCAATCAGACTTAGTAAAAATCACTATTCAGGTCAACGGAAAAGTCCGAGATGTTTTAGAAATATCCCTAAATACTACTGAAAAAGAGATTTTAGTTATGCTAGAAAAACGAGAAAATGTCCAAAAATGGCTAGTTGGAGTGAATCCTAAGAAAACGATATTTGTGCCAAATAAGCTTATAAATATAGTGATTTAAAGCTGGCTATTGACTTTATTTGTTTAAAATGATAGAAATGTATTAACTAATTTAATATTTGTATGCCCAAAACCCAAGCCAAAATCAACTTGTCGTTTAAACCCAAAGAGGTAACCAAAAAACTTTTAGGGGTTTTATCTGATAGAGCTCAAGATATCCTTATCAAACGATACGGTTTAGGTAAGAGTTCTGGCCACCTTACTCTAGAAGCTATTGGTGGTGAATACGGCATTACTCGAGAACGGGTACGTCAGATTGAAAACTTTGCTATTACTGGGATAAAAAAATCTCCAGAATTTGCTAAAAATTCTCCTACCTTTGCTGAATTAAAAGAAATCATGAATGAGTTTGGCGGAGTGGTTCACGAGATTGAATTTTTAAATACTATTGCTAGTGACAAAGGTTTGCAAAACCATATCCACTTTCTATTGGTTTTAGGTGATGCTTTCATAAAAATAAAAGAATCTGAAGATTTCCATCATGGTTGGACTGTAGATCAGGCCTTCGCTGACCAGATTCATAACTCTATAAAAAATCTTTGTTCAAACTTTTCAGAAGATGACTTAGTTTCTGAAACCGAATTAGTGGACAACTTTTTAGCTGAACTCAAAGGTATTATCAAGTCTACCAACGAAACTTCTGATAAAGATTTGGCTCGAAAATGGCTAGCCTTATCAAAAGCTATTTCTCCAAATCCACTAGGTGAATGGGGTCTATCAAAATCTCCAAATGTAAAAATGCGAGGTATTCGAGACTATGCTTTCTTGGTTCTTCGTCGTCATGGTTCACCAATGCACTTCAATGAAGTAGCGAAAGGTATAGAAAAATTATTTGGTAAAAAAGCTCATCCAGCCACTTGTCACAACGAACTTATCAAAGACAGTCGTTTTGTTCTGGTTGGTCGGGGTCTCTACGCTTTATCAGAGTGGGGTTACAATCCTGGAGTAGTAGCTGTGGTAATTCGCAATATTTTGGAAAAAGAAGGAGCTATGACTAAAGAGGAAATAATCAACCGTGTTCTCAAAGAGAGATACGTCAAAGAAAATACTATTTTGGTCAACTTACAAAATCCAAGTCTTTTCAAGCGAGACACAGAAGGGCGTTACGAAATTTAAACAATTTACATATCAACAGATAAACAAAAAACACTCTTGGACTCGAGTGTTTTTTGTTGTAATATAAGGGTTATATATTTATGCTTCCTTTACCTCAATTTTTAGATTTTTATAATCAGGTTTTAGTTTTGATGCGCCCAGTTATTTTCTATGCGGCGCCATTTTTTCTAATCCCTATTATTTGGCAGACCTATATTTACAATATTCGTTATAAGTTTGTGAAAAACTTAGATTGGGTGTTGCTTGAGATAAAAATGCCTAAAGGGGTGATAAAGTCTCCAGCTGGTATGGAAATAATTTTCGCTTCTTTATATCAAGGTGGAGATGGATCACTGATTAAAAAATATATTGAAGGAAAAGTGAGATCATGGTCGACCTTGGAAATAGTTTCTATTGGTGGACAAATTCATTTTTATATTCGAACGGAAAAGAAATTTAAAAATCTTTTAGAATCAGTAATTTATTCTCAATATCCGGAAGTTGAGTTACACGAGGCTGAAGATTATACTCAAAACGTACCCTATGGGCTACCTGATAGTGGGTGGGATTTATTTGCTAACTTGTGGAGTTTTACCAAAGCAGACCCATATCCAATAAAGACCTATATTGATTATGGTTTAGATAAAGAGGAGAGAGAGCCGTTGCGGTCTCTTGATCCGCTGACGCCTATTATAGAGCTTCTCGGTTCACTAAAACCTCATGAGCAAGTCTGGATACAGATTCCTATTATGGCTGCGAGAGATCTAGTAAAAAAACCTGGTGGAAAAAGAAGTGATAGGATTGGTTGGAAAGAAGAAGGTAAGAAAATCGTGGATGAAGTAATGCTACGTGATTCTAAAACTAAAAGTGCTAAAGGTTTATCTGATGCGGGTTTCCCAATCATCCCATCTCTATCAAAAGGTGAACAAAATGCGGTTGAGGCGATAGAGCGGAGTATTGCTAAACAAGGATTTGAATCTGGTATTCGAGCGGTTTATCTTTTTGAAAAAGATAAAAGTAAAGACGCAAACATGAATGTTCCTGCTTTTCTGTCCATGTTTAAGCAATTTAACTCAGAACACCTAAATGGTTTTAAACCTAGCCAATTAACAGATTTTGACTATCCTTGGCAAGATTTTATGGGGATGCGTCTCGCTCGTCTAAAAGCACGACATTTCAATGCTTACCGACTGCGAAGTTATTTTTGGATGCCTTATGTAGACAAA
>Ga0210057_1002980_pt1 | contig 23681 bp, 31 predicted proteins | sample CryGeyCG2114_010_2_FD_183968 | JGI IMG/M metagenome (GOLD analysis project Ga0210057, IMG submission 183968) | Groundwater microbial communities from aquifer - Crystal Geyser CG10_big_fil_rev_8/21/14_0.10 (SPAdes) (version 2) | ecosystem: Environmental > Aquatic > Deep subsurface > Groundwater ...
TCCGTGACTTGGCAAAAAGTCAAGACCTTTTGCAATGATTTGTCCAGGAACTACTATTTCTCTATCTTTTACTAATAGTTCTCCCATTTTGTTTTTCACCTTTTCATTCAATTTCTATATTTATCGCTCCATGCGTTTTTGAATTTAATTCATCGAATACTTCATTAGTTATTCCAGCAGGAATTTTTAATTTACACATAAATGATCCGTCAGGCAACCAATTTTCTTTTTCTATTTTTCCGTATGATTGAAGAAGAGTATGAAGCTTAGCAGCATATTGCAAAGGCAAATGAATGCTCAAAACTTTTTCATCAAACCTTATTGGAATTACAAGTTTTAATTTTGCAAGAATTTCTTGCACTTGATCTTCGGCTTTTTTTAATTCATCAACTTTTACTTTCGCTTCTAAAATCGCGTCTTCAATTCTTGAAATCGGATGCGGCGTATTTGTTTTTGGATTAATTGCACTTCTATGAATAAGTTGAACAATCTTTCTTCTTTTTTCATCTCTCAACTTTTCTCTGTATTCTGCAGTAAGTTGAATTTCTCCTTCAAGAATCATTCTGTTTGCAACGTCAAAAAATTTATTTGTTTTGAAAACAAGAATAATATTTTCATCTGGAGCAAGAAGTCCTTTGCTTACATCTTCAAACACTTTCTCAGATTTTAATAAATCTCTCAGAACTTCGTCATCTCGCTTTCCTGATTTCTTGTATTTAATTGCAAGATCAGGATCAACTGCCAATTCAAAATTCTTACCATGTTTCTGATACTTTATTAAATTAAAGTGAACTTTCTCCTTGTCAAATGTTTGTTTGTTCTGAACCATTTTTTATTTTTGTGCATTACTTATTTTGTTAGCTTCTCAAGTCTTTCTTTACTCACTCTTTCCATAATTCCTGTTGACACTGGAATAATTGCAGCATCAACTCTGTCAATCTTGAAATTATCTGCAAGAGCTTTTTTCAACATGTTGAAAGCAAGTTTTAATCCTTCTTCCATAGTCATTGAATCTTTGTATTCTTTGTGAAGCATTTCTTCTACATCCGTTTCTCCTTCTCCAATAACTGTTGCTTTGTATTGATAAAATAATCCTGTTGGATCTGTTTCGTAAACAGACATTCCAGATTCATCAATTCCAGCAATAAGTAATGAAACTCCAAAAGGTCTAAGACCTCCTGATTGAGTTGTGTATTGTTTCAAATTACATAGATCTTTTACAATTGCAATGCAATCAATTGGTGAGTCATATTCTACTCTGTGCTGTTGTGCTTTTAGTTGAGCTCTTTCTATTAGAACTCTTGCATCAGAAAGAATTCCTGCACCAGTTGCCATTACGTGATCATCGATTTTGAAAATTTTTTCCACCGATTCTGGAACTACTAATTTATCAACAAGTCTTTTGTCTGTAACAAGAATTACTCCATCCTTGCAAGCCATACCTATTGCAGTATTTCCTAATCTTACGGTTCTTTTTGCATATTCAACTTGCAATAATCTTCCGTCAGGACTAAACATTGTTATCGCTCTATCATATCCCATCATTTGATGTTGTACAGGTTCCATTTTTACTACCTCACATGTTTACGTTTTTTACTTTGTTTATCATACCTGAGACTTTTATTGTGCTCAATATAACTTGTTGTGTTCCAAGTTCATTTATGAAAATTAAAGACGCCTTCACTTTGTCAATCATTTTATTTGAAGATCTTATTATTGCAATATTCTTTGTTGAGTCAAAATTTACAGGCATTAATCCTGCTTCTGCTGAATCAAAAACGCCAAGAACACTCCTCATTTTTTCTAATAATTCATTCATAGGTCTAGTTGAGTAAATCTTTTGATCATCAAAGGTGTTTATTTTAATCGCCAAATATCTTTTTTTTTCTTTTAAGCTTGGCATAAGACCTTTTATCTTTTTTTGCATATTATTCACCAAGAAGACTCTTGCGCGTTTTCTTTTTCTCTTCCCAGTACTGAGGAAAGAAAAGTTGTTTATAAAGGTTGCGGGAGTATAAACAACTATTTATCTTCCATATTGAATTTAATTGTTTGAAAAAAAAATAATAAAAGAAAAAAATCATTTTCTTTTAACTTTCTTTATTGGTTTCAACGGCTTGCTAGCAACTTTACTTATAGGTTTAGTCTTAGCCTGCTCGAATTTTCTAGCCTCTTCAGCTTTTCTTATAGTTACTAACATTCTTTCGTTTCTAAGTCTCTTCTCTTTTCGTTCAGAATATTCTCTCCAGCCAAAGTAAACTACAATCAAAATCAACACAACAATAATTATCCACCAGAACCAATTAGAAGATTCTCCTAATTCAGTTTGTTCTTGAGATTCATTAAGCGGTTCAGTTTCATTTAAGTCAACCGCATTAGTTTGTTCTTCAACTACCCCCGTTCCTACACCCGCATTTGGAGCAGAAAATACTTCACTCGCAGTTATGGCAAAATAACTAAAACCTGGCGTACTTGCTCTAAAATAAGCAAAATCGTCATCTTCTTGATACATGTTTGTTTCAAGATCATTCCATCCACCATCAGCAAATCTTTGAAGAACTACTCTACTTGATTCAAAACCATTTTCAACAAGCCAACTTTTCTCTAGTTTAAACTCAATAGTTGCGCTAACAACATCTTCATTAGTCAGAACTTCTTTTTCTATACTAATATATTTGTATACATCCGCAGTTGGAGCTCCAACATCGGGAGTTGTTGTTTGTTCATTAACTATTAATCTAACATTGCTTAAAGCTTTATCAGAAACAAAACTTACACTTAAAACAGGACTTGCATCATCTGAAACAGTTGCAACATTTTCTTGATTTGCAACAACCATACTCCAAGTTTTATCAGCAAAACTTGTTCCCGTTCCTGCAGAATCACCGCCACTTGATCCAGATCCTCCAGATGGAGTTCTGGTGCACATCATAGTGTCAGTATCAGTTTCGTCTCCTCCCCCGTAACAAGTTCTCGTTCTCGTTCTTTCTCTCTCACTACTGTGACATAAACTCCAAGCAGACCATTCACCATAATCAGTAGTACAAGCAGAAGGAACTATACTAACATTATTTGTACTAATAGTTGTATTTTCATTTCCAGCATCATCATAACTTGTTACAACATAAGAATAATTTGTTCCTGTTGTCATGCCCGTATCCGTATATTCTGCTGATGTCGTTGTCCCTAACAATTCAGTGGATGCAGAAGTATTTAATGCACTAATATTTGTTGTTCTGAAAACACTATATGTTACTTGCAATTCTGCGTTTCCATCAACATCTTGAGACATTGCTGTCCAAGATAAACTAACTGCACCATTTGAACTTGTAGATGCAACTAATCCTGAAACCAATTCAGGAATTATTGTGTCATTTGCAGTTGCATTAAAACTATCAGACACCAGACTCTTGTTTTCATTTCCTGCAAAATCAAGAGAACTAATTGCATACCAATAAGTGGTTCCATTCGAAGAAGTATTATCCTCAAAAGAAGTTGAAGTTGTATTTGCTACTTCAGTCAAACTTGCTGCAGTTGTAATATTTGTTGAAGACCTATAAACTCTGTATGAATAAGCATTTGCATCCGCAGTCCATGCAACTTCTATATTTCCATCAGCATCAGAATCATTAACATTTGCAGCAACCAAAGTAGGAGTAGTTATTAAAGGAGTTGTATCCGCTACTGTAAATGTATAAGCACTTGAATTGGCAGAATTTCCTACCTCATCAGTAACTTGAACCAACCAAGTATAAGTTGTTCCATTTGTTAAATAAAGAACATTAAACTGAGTTGTTGTATCATTTCCAGCAGTTGTTCCTGTTTCATTTGCAACACCATTCAAAAATAAAACATAATCAAGCACACCATCCATAATATCATAAGATGAAAAATTAAAAGTAACATTAGTATCAGATGTACTTCCTGCATCTGTTGGAAGATTTAAAGAACTAACAACCGGAACAGCTGTGTCAACATTCAATGTTTTGTTCGCACTGCTATTCAACTCACCATCAGTACAATTCACAAACCACTCTAATGATCCATCACTTAATTCACTAACAGGAGTTAAAGTTGTTTCAGTGTCATTAGCTACTGCCGCGTCTCCTGCATAAACAACATCATCAACAACCAAGGTACAACCAAAAGTTAATGAAACATTACTTATTGCAGTAAAATTGAAATCAGTTTGATTATTATTTGTCCAAGCATTGTCTGCCGGAGAACTTGTAATAATACTTGTTACTGTTGCACTTACAAAAAACGAAAGCGCAAAAATCATAACTACTAACAAAATTGGAAATTTTACATTAATTTTATTCACATTCACACCTCTTTTTATACAAATACTGATTAATCTTAACAACGCAATTTAATACTAAGATAGTCTCATTTAATTAGTACTATAAAAAGATTTCCCCACTTTATAGAACAATAGCAAATTAACTATTTGGCTAAAGCCATAATATTATTTAATTTTCTTAGAACGTCTTGAAGCTTAGATTCTTCATTTGCTTCAGCATTAATTCTTATAATTTTATCTTCAGTATTACTCTTTCTCACATTAAACCAATAATCTTCATAATAAACAGAAATTCCATCAATAAACAAAGTTTTCTTAGCATCATAAAACGCTTGTTCAACCAACAAGAATGCTTTACTTTGATTCTTAACTTTAAAATTTATTTCTCCAGAATGATGATATGAAGTATTTCTTTCAGCAAGCGCGGACAACGGCTCTTCTGAAGCTAACAGTTTGTTAAGCAGTTTTATCGCTGCAATTCCTGCTGAATCCATACAAAAAAATTCTTTAAAAAAGAAATGACCAGAATCTTCAGCAGCAAGTTCAGCCTTTTCTTTTATCATCACTTCCTGAATATAAGTTCTGCCAGCTTTAGACATTATTCCTCTTAATCCTCTGCGTTCACAAAAATCCTTAATTGCTAAAGATGATCTAGTATCATAAACAATAGTAGAATCTCTTTTCAAATCTTCACAAAAAATATTTAACACAACATCAGGCCTGACAGTGTTTCCTTTTTCATCAATAATTGCAACTCTATCTGCATCCCCATCAAATATTATTCCAAGATCTGCTTTAGATTTTTTTACTTCAACAATTAGTTTCTTTCTATTTTCAATCTTTGTTGTATCTGGAACATGTCCTGGAAAAGAACCAGAAACTTTACCATTCAAAACTTTCATTTTTTTGAAAATCTTCTGAAGCGCTTGAACCTCTACTATTCCAGAACCATTACTCTGATCAACAATCAACTTAAACTCGGTAATTTTATCGAGTGCTTTCTTATTTGAAGAAAACTTACCAACAAGGAAATTCAAATATTCCTTTGACCAATCCTTCTTTTTCAGTTTTCCCTTCTTTTTTACAGAATCAAACTTCCCTTTCGTAATTAATTCAAGTATCTCCAAACTACCATTTTCTGAATAAATAGGCTTAGCTTTCTTAGATAATAACTTAAAACCATTAAAGTTCTTAGGCTCATGACTAGCAGTAATCATAATTCCTGCATCATACTTATCTTGATTCATAGAAAAATAACACTGAGGCGTACTAATAAGTCCAAAATTGATTACATCTGCTCCTTGATCCATAATTCCCTTGGTTAATCCTTCAAATAACGATTTCCCACTAGTTCGCCCATCAAAACCTACTGCAACCTCTTTTGCCTGAGTAAACACGACAAATGCTCTTCCAAGTTCGTAAGCAAACTTCTTATCCAACTGTTTTGGATATTCCCCACGAATATCATATGCCTTAAAAATATCAGAATAATCCCTTGTTTTTACCATTATCAGATGATTCTGGAAAAGGAGAATATATAAAGTTTTTCCATAAATTTCAAAAACATTTAAAAAACCAACCTTTATTCTTCATAATACTGAGACCTTGTACACAGGGAAATCTCGGGAGGCAAAAAAATGGCAGAATTTAAACTAAATATCGGAGATCCGAAAAGTAAAAAAACACTAAAAAGAGACACAAAAGAAGGTGAATCTGAAATATTTCTAGGGAAAAAGATTGGCGACAAGATTCCAGGTGAACCAATAGACTTACCAGGATACGAATTCGAAATCACAGGAGGATCAGATTATACTGGATTCCCAATGAGAAGAGACGTTCAAGGAACAGCAAGAAAAAAAATCTTAATAGTTTCCGGAACAGGAATAAGAAAAAACGTAAAGGGAAGAAAAGTAAGAAAAACCGTTGCAGCAAACACAATATATTCAAAAACTGCACAAATTAATCTTAAAGTAATCAAACACGGAAAAACACCTTTATTCAGCGAACCTGTAGCAGAAGAGCAGAAAACAGAATAAATAATAAATTTTTTATATTTCTTTTTTTAATATTCTTTTAATTCATTTAATAATCCGGATAAATTTAAATACTTCATATAACATTCTGGCAAGTTTGAAATTTGCAGATCTATGAATCTGAGGAGGCCGAAAATGAATATGAATTACTCCTTTGGGGATGATGACGATTGGGACAGCGACGACAGCTCTGAAAACGACAAATGGGATGACGACTAGACATTCCTAATAAAAATTTATAAACAATATTTCTTTTTTTCTTATTATTTTGAGGAGATCTTCTTGAATCTTGAAAAACAAAAACAAAAAATTCCAGAAAAAATTTACACACTACTTGAAAAAAGAGGATTCACAGAATTAAGACCAAGTCAAATAAAAAGCATAGATGCAGGACTCTTTAACGATAAAAATTTACTAGTTTGTACTCCCACCGCTTCTGGAAAAACACTTGTTGCCGAACTCGGATTTCTTAATGCCGTTCTTCATGATAAAGGAAAAGCAATCTATATAGTTCCATTAAGAGCATTAGCTTCAGAAAAATACAAACAATTCAAAAAAGATTATCCCCAACTTAAAATAGGACTAAGCTCCGGAGATCTTGATAGCGAGGACACACATCTCGCACATGCAGATGTAATAATTGCAACCAGTGAAAAATTCGATTCTTTATTAAGACACAAAGTTTCTTGGATAAAACAAATAAAAACCGCAGTCATTGATGAAATTCATTTATTAAATGATGAAACACGCGGACCAACATTAGAAATAATAATAACAATACTAAAACGTGAATTGAAAAATATTCAAATCATCGGCTTAAGCGCAACAATTGGAAATCCTGAAGAATTAGCTGATTGGTTAAACGCAGAACTTGTTAAAGATTCTTGGAGACCTGTTAAATTAAAAAAAGGAGTATATCTAGACGGCAAAATACATTTTAAAGAATAGATTTATATATAATAAATGAACTTTAATAAGTTATGACTAAAGCGCTAATACTTGTTGATTTCGAAAAAGAATGGATTGATAAAAAATCAGAAGAATATGTGGGAGATATTTCTGATGTTGTTAAAAAAACCAATGTTCTAATTAATTTCTGCAGGACAAAGAATTACAAAATAATATTCACAAGACATGTAGAAAAACATTCAAAAGATGTCTGGTCAGAAAAATCAGACGGAACTAAAATTATTCAAGAAATGCATAAATCGAAATCAGACATCGTCATTACAAAAAACAAAATAAGTCCATTTTATAAAACAAATTTAGAAGAAAATCTAAAAGGAATCAAAGAAATAATTGTTTGCGGAATTCTTACAAATCTTTGTGTACGAAGTTTGGTTCAAGACGCATACGATAGAGACTTCGACATAACTGTAATAAAAGATTGTTGTACAACGTTTGATAAAAAAACTCACGAATTCACACTTAAAGATTTAAAGGAAACAAGAGAAGAAATACAAATATTAAATTTAAAAGAATTAATAAACAAATAAATTCTACAACTTATTTTTGTATAATTCACTATATTGTTTCAGACCATACTGGTGAAAGTTTACGTTAATAATCGAAGAATATTTATTTTTTAAATCCTGTAATAGAGCGCCTATAACTCTTTTATCTTCTTGGCTATTAACATCAACTACAACATCAACATCGACTTGAGCACCACCATTAAATAAATCTGAATCAAAATTAATAATTTTCACCAGCCCCGCATATTTATTGTTGTCATATTTCTCTATTGTTCTTTCAACATTTGCTAAAAACATTCCTTTATCCATTTTCTTCATCTCCTTTATTCACTATTTTCATCATAATTATTATTAAATATTATCTTTGTTCGATTAAAACTGGTTTGAGCCTTGATAAGATTTGCGCTGTTGTTGAATAAAAAAAGTCCAAGGTCATATCTTGTTCAAGTAAATCATCAATAATTAAATGTCTTGCCTTAACTATAGCATTGTTTTTTAACTCAGCAACTTTTCTATTAAACGAATCATAATCAGAATTCAAAGACTCTGCTACATTCACCATGGCCCATTGTTTAGACACGTTATTAACATATTTACTAAGAGGAATCTTTTTACCACCATTATCATTGTCAAGCAGGTCAACTATTTTATCTTCAACTATAAATAACTCATCTTTATTTAAAGCACTCATGGCCAAAATTGGAAGGTATTTTTTATTATAGAAATAACTTTTTACCTGATCAATCACATTCATTTTTGATTCAGATACAATCTCGGACACCAATTTTAACTCAGAAATCATCCCATCAGTATAAGTCCAACTATTTTTATGTTTCTTTCTTAATTTTTTTAACGCAGTCAAGACCATATTTTTTGTCGGATCGAGATTCTTTACTTTAAAATCATCTCTAATAAAATTGAGATATATATCATAATGATTTGTTAATAAAATAACTTCTGCTATAATTTCAGTCGGAATATATTTTACAAAATATTTAGAATAGTTTTCAAGTCCAACAATAGGAATTCCTGTTTCAACATCATCGTGTTTAAATGCAGCAAAAGCTCTTCTTACATTATCTGGTTCATACTCATTAATTTTTTTGACAGTACCTCCAACTCTCATCCAATGTGCAAGCGCAGGTATTCCACATACTCTCATAAATTCAGGCGTTTGAAATCTAATCATAGTTTCTAAAGCATTATCAGAAAATTTTCCAAAGAAATAATTTAAGTCTTCCATTTGCGGCAACTTTGATGCAAGAATACTATTTTGAATATTCAAAAATTGTTGAGTTTGTTGCATACTTTGTCTCGCAAGCAGAATATCCTGACCAACAGCTTCATCAACTCTTCTTGACGTTCCAGGTTCGCTTATATACTTTGGATAAATATATTCATAAAGAGCTTTTTTTATTACATCTGGACCGGCAGAGCCTAATTGTGAAAATAATTCTTGCAAAACTTTTTCATTTCCTTCAGTTTCAAAGGAATCTTTATTAAGCATCAGATCTAAAAAAGCCTCCGCAATAGGATACTTCGGATCTCTTCTAACCTTTTCTACCCTTGATGAATAAATATAAGACATTTTAGTTCTCTACTGCTCAGTAACTAAAGTTCAATTATAAATGTTTTCATAAAGTATATAATCAATACAACACACCCTTTAAACTTTGGTGCCTCCTAATTCGTGTGGGTCGTGCAGGAGATGCTGTCAGGGAACACTCGTACGAGCAAGAGCCTCAGACATAGAACGATGGCAAAAAGAACAAAGATATGATATAATAATTTGTTTAAAGACCTGGATTGACAATTCTACATTCTTAATGCATAAAAATGGCAAAGATGAATGTGTATTTCTAACTGAAAATGGTTGCGACATATATGAAACAAGACCAGAAATTTGCAGAGAATTTCCTAAAACACAAGAACGAGTAGATGAATTCAAATGTTTACTTGACTGGAAAACTCACGAACCAAAGGAATGAGCCTGCCCGGATTCGAACCGGAGTATACCGGTATCCACGATCATCAGATCACCGAAGCCGGCCGCACTATCCAGGCTATGCTACAGGCCCATATTATTTAGATGTTAGGCAACATTTAAATATTTTGCATTAAATTTCATTGTTTAGGTGATAAAATGGGAGATGTTAAGGCTCAAATTAAGATAATTGTGAATAAAATTTATTTTTTGTCAGAATTACAAATAGTTTCAGATGCAAAACCAGTTGAAGAATTCATTGAAAGTATGACTGAATCTTTAAGCAATCTTGATAAATCCTGCTCACAAATTCTGCTAACTGAAGAAGCAGATAAATTCCTTAAACATAAAGCAGGTTTACATGCATACTTAGATGCCCTCACCAGACAAAAAAACAATAAACAACATCTTAAAGAAATTAATGATGCTGCTAAACTACTACATTCTGTTGTTGATAAAATATCCACAAAATAATCTATTCTTTAGAATATGAGCCTGCCCGGATTCGAACCGGAGTATACCGGTATCCACGATCATCAGATCACCGAAGCCGGCCGCACTATCCAGGCTATGCTACAGGCCCAAACAAATAATTAACAATCATCAAACAAGAACGTAATAAAAAAGTATTGAACTTATTTCTTAACAAGAACAATTTCAATTGTAGAAACGCGTACTTCTCGTCCTTCATTATTCTTAAATTCTTCAGAATCAATTTTAATATCTTTAACGCTTATTTGGTCCTTCAAGAATCTTTTGCAAGCAACCTCCGACACATCTACTGCTCTTGCAATAAATTTACCTCTTGCCTTAACAAGAACTTCATCAGCATTTTTAGTTGTGAACTGCACAACAACTGAGGTTACATAGTTCATAAAAGGCTTAGTTCCTATAAAAATAGAGTTGTCTTCAGCCATCTCTCATCACCTTGTTTATACTTGTATATGCTCGTATTTACTTACTCTTTTTCAATCTAGTTGCATAACCCGCAATGATATTTCTCAATTTTTTTGATTGAACACTTACATGTTTAGCCACGACTTGCTTATTTTCTTCAAAGTTCGTTTTGAATTCATCTGTGTATTGTTCAAATAATTGTTCTGTTGCTGACTTTAGTGGTCTTGGTTTAATTCTTCCCATTATCTATCCCTCTAGACGTGAGAAACAAGATTCGTTTATAAATATTGTGTCATTTTACCCCAAAAAATATAAACCCATAGAAAATAAATGTTTCATGAAACTTGCAGAGTTTAAAGAAGCACTAGAAAAAGCCCTTTCTTCAAATCAAACCTCGAGCTTTTTTTGTAAGTGCTCAATATTTTATAATGGACGCGCAGAAGCAGAATTAGAAGAAGGAGAGCGACTCATAATAATAAAAGCAGACAACACAATTCTTGTGCATCAACCAGAAGGAAGCACACCAATCAACTATATGAAAAATGATTCTTCCATTGAATTAATTCTCTCAAAAGACCACGTTCATCTAAAAAGTTACAATCAAAAATTCAAAGATTATCTTGAAATAGAAATAACAAAAGTTTACTCATTTTCATCCTATAAATTGGAAGATGGAAAAAAACTAAACCTTGTTGGAAACGAAAGAGATATGTCTGACATGCTAAAAGATAATCCAAAATTAATCAGCAAAGATTTCAAACCCTTGTCAAGAGAAGAACACACCAAATTTGGATTCATAGACGTATTTGGACACGACAACAAAGGTAATTTAATTTTAATAGAATGCAAAAGATATACTGCGGGCGTTTCTGCAGTACAACAATTACGACGTTATGTTGAAAAAATAATTGAATTAAAAGGATTAAAAAAAGAAACAGTGAAAGGAATTCTAGCCGCACCAAACTTAGCAAAAAATGCTGAAGAAATGATGCAAAAATGGGGATTTACATTTGTATCTGTAGAACCACCAAAAAGATTAGAGAAATATAAGAAAAATCAAAAAAATATTTTAGAGTTCAGTTAAGAATTACAAATCTTACAACTCTTGTAACCATGAGCAAGCAATTCAGTTCTTGACTTCAAAGACTTTATTTCAGCTTTTGGAGTTCTTGCTAAAGAAATACATCCTGCTAAATGAAATGACTTTCCTGACTCTTTGTAATAATATTTTTTTGTATCAGGCGTTTGAGTTTCAACTTCGTGCATTACTTTTAATTCCTTTTTTATATTTTCAAGATCATCATAAATCTTTTGAGATTCTAAATTAATTGCTGAATCCTTATCCACTTCATAAGGAGTCATATTGAATTCTCCTCGTGCAGCTTTACTTTTTTTTCGTTTATGCTCTTTTCTAGATAGAGTCATAAAAAATGCTAAAGTGTAAAGTATCAACCCTAACAAAGACAAATCTTTTCTAACTCCTTCAATTATAAAATATATTACAATAAACAATCCTAAAACAGTTGTAAGCATCAAAAATAAATCTGAAACGTCAGGTTTCTTAACACTTGATATAACTACCAATCCTACAACTCCCCCAAGAACAAATAAGATTATACCTGTTGTTAAACCACCAAAAAATGCGAAAGCCATACTAACCATTAGCAAGATCGCAGAAATATTAACCCCTAAATATGCATTTCTGTACTTCATTTTAAAGTAGTTACATCAACAACTTATATAAATATTGTTATCCCTTTAGAATTCACACAAAAACACGTAGTTTATTTTTCCACGTTTCTCTCTTCTAACAAGATTCTTCTTCTCAAAACTAGTCAAAACTTCACTAACTTTCGACTTAGAAAGACCCGTTCTTAAAACCAACGTGTTCTGACTAATACCCTCTTGTTCTCTGACAGCATTTAGAATATTCTTCTCATTTTCATCTAATGCTTTAGACATAATGGAAAAACTATCATTTGCAAGCTGTTTGTTTTTTTCTTCTTCCAATCGTCTAAGAATAGCTTCCTCTCCAGAATAGAAAAAAATCAAATAAACCCCGAGTGCTAAGACGAAACCAATAATTCCGAACGCAAAATGAATTATGTTAATCGACGCATCAATTTGTCCACAAGCAGGATCACCATAACAACCAAGTTGCTCAGCTTTACTATAATTAGTATCAACTAAAACATAAAAAATTCCGGCAAGCAAAACAGAAACAAGAATTAAAATAACCCCTAATTTTTTATTAATCACGATAACCCCACAATATTATGATAAAATAACCATTTAAATAACTTATGAAATTAGTTTTGATCAAAATATCCATTAGTAGAAAGATATTCAGAAAGTTCATCAAAAATAATCAACATCTCTGGAAACTCAACAAAATACTTTCTTTTCTTTTCAACTAAGAACTCTTTAGTCCAACCTTTCCAATCGCCCTTATAATCAAGCTCGTGAATCTCCGCCTCTAACGCATCAATAGATTTAGCAAATCTAGATTCTATTGTTATTTGATCTTCAAATTCCATGAATAATTCAAAGAATTTTTTGTTTATAGGTTCAGGCAACTTATCTCTTAATGAATTCGCCGCCACTAATTCTCTTTCTTTTTTTCCTTCAGAAGAAATATTAGGATGAAGAGGCACATCTCCTGATTCTATCTCAACAACATCATGATACATTAATAACTCGTAAACTCTTAACCTATCAATAGCCACATCCATTTTAGATAGAAACAAATCAGCAAGAATCAAACATGCCCAAGAATGTTCAGCTGAGCTTTCTTTCCTATCATCAACACAACAAATACGATAAACTGACTTAAGTTTATTAAACACTCTAAATTTATTAATATCATCCATTAATCAAGCGAAACTAAACTAATTTTATAATATTTGTTAAAATAACTCAACAACATTTAAAAAAATGAACAATTTCTCAAGGTTGTTGCCGCAGTCGCATAACCTGGTATTGCGTCAGTCTCGAAAACTGATCCCTTGTGGAGTCCCGGTTCAAATCCGGGCTGTGGCGCTTTATTTTAAAATGCTTTCGTCAATTTCAACTAATCTTCTTTCAGAATAGTTTCCAAACGATAAATTAAATAATCCAAAGTATCTACTAATTTCTCCAAACGATTTAAGCCTTGCCAATTCCTGTTCGGTTAATTGTCTTTCTGATAAAACAGTAAGTTCTCCAGTTAATTTCGACCAACTTAATTGCTCTAATAAATCTTTCAATCCGCCACTAGAGGGAGTTTCTCTTAAAGCTTCGCTGCCCTCAATAACATTTTCACAATTGTCAAATAAATCACTAAAAACCTCTCTTTTCTCAACTTTCAGTTTAGGCAATTTTAATAGGTATGAATCAGCAGTCTCCATATTACCTTCATGCATATTTCCATACCCCACTCTAGAAAAAGTAAAATTATTATTTGAATGCAAACTATTAATCAAATTAATTCTAAAATTTTGACTTCCTGTTAAATAAATATTTGACATTCTACCTCCAGAATGAGATATAGCACCACTATAATAAACGCCTAAAAAAGTTTTATTTGGAATATAAATTAAATTCTCTATCCCGTCTAAAACTTCTTGAGTTTGAACAACAATATTTCCACTCATAAATAAAGAAGTACTGTTTTTACTTAAATAAATTTCTTTTATTTTCAGACTTTTCCATCTCTTCCAAAAGAATGTGGCGTGGTGCGCAGATAAGTTACAACATTAAAACAAAAGCGGATCATTAGAAAAGCTTTTAATAATAATCTTATCAGTTTATTAGTCTATTAAACGTATCGAAGATCCTCCAATAAAATAAATTATCGAGTATTGTGTCTTAACCTATATGTCTGTTATTTGCATTATTTCTAAATAGAGAGCAACAAGTTTTTTCTAATTTTAATTCACAGATATTAAGGTATTATTTGTTTTTTCTACACCAACACAATACTGGTGTTTGCCGAATTGTTCATTTTTTCGTGCTATTATTTTATCGCCATTTGCTTCTTCAGTAAAAAATATGAATTTTTTAGGAAGATAAGAATCAGTTCTTGATGGAGTAATTTCATAAAACGTATCCGGAGGACAAAATGTGATGTGCGCATGGTTTAAATCCGCCCCTTTGTTTATAAGATATTCTTTAAGAAGCATATATCTTTTAAAAGGCGTATTTTGCATAACTTCAGCAAATGGTTTTTTCCAATTTTTTTCTGCTCTAGCTCTATCTGCTTGCAAGGGATAACATGCAATTGCAAGGACAGAGTCTATGTTGTGTTTTACTGAATTTTCTAACATTACATCAAGAGATCTTTCAACTGCCGCACCATAACTTCCATCATCCGCAATAGTAAAACGTTTAACATACAAATTAAATTCTTGATTGTTTAATGAATCAAAATCTAATGCTATTTGTGTATTTCTCTGCGCTTCTGAAAGATGATTTCTAAAATCATGATATAGTATTATTTTATTTGGATTGTTGTTTGATTCTTTATTTATTCTATCAAAATGATGATCCGATTCTAACCCCAAATACTGGAATGAATCCTCTTCAGAAGGTAAATCAAATAATTTTCCAACAGTCGGATACATGGAAGAAACATATTTCGGCATGAAATCAATTTTTTCTGCAGGAATTTTGTTTTTTATTAGTAAGTTTTTCCAGGTTACAAATCTAGTAAAATAAGAGTGAGAGTTTAGTTGTGGAATAATAAAATGTGCTGTAGAGACATTATCTTCGAGAATGCGTTCTGGCGGCACATCTATTGGATCTGACCCAGCAATATTTATTATCATTCCAGCCGCAGTTCCTAATATTTTTAGTTCATCTTGTTTGTCTTTTGCTTTTTGATGAATACTATTTTTAAGAAACATTAATTCTGAATCTATTGTTATTTTTGGATTGCATGCTAAATCATAACCTTTAATTAAATCTGTAAGTCTTCCAGTTGTAAAAAATTGCAATCTTCCATTAAATTCCGCTTTCATTTTGAAAATTTACCCTTTGAAACATATTCCTTAAATGTTTTTCATGTTCCTTTTGAACTTATTCAAATATATAAATGTTGTGGTTTGTAGTTACTCATAAGTGATTAAAGACCTGAAATTTTTAGAATTCGTGCTTGTTTACCCAAAGTCAATATTAATTTTTTTTCGTTTTTAAGTAAATTGTTGATATTGTGACTAAATTAGCAAGGCTAAATGCAACTATAGTCCATCGAAATAAAAGTTAGTCTTGAGTTCTTACACAAATCTTTCTTTAAATGTTTCAAAATAAGTTATGAGCAAAGGCAATAATATTGGACCAATAAATATTCCAACAACCCCAAACATACTGATGCCTCCTATTACTCCTAAAATTACAATTATCGGGCTCACATTAGATCTTGCATGAACTATCTTCGCAAAAAGAATACCATCAACAATAGCTATAATGAAAATACAATATACCAATAAACCTATTCCGTTACCTAACACCCAATAATTGTGAGAAAAATATCCGCTCATTATCAAATATAGTGAAGCCGGCAGCCATATAATCGCAGTTCCAATCACAGGTATTAAAGCGAAAAAAGCAACTAATATTCCTAATAGAAGCGGAAAAGGAACACCAAATATGTAGAACCCTATAGCCGCCACTATTCCTTGAGTTACTGCAACAAATAATTGAGCATAAATTACAGAGTGAGCTATTTTTCCAAACTCATCTATAAGTCTTTTTTTTGTTTTAGACCTCATTGGAAACATATCACTTACTCTTTTCAATATATTCTTATGATCTTTAATAATAAAATATGTTATTACTAATGTAAGAAAAATTTGTGCAAGTATAAAGGGCATACTTAATATTAAATTTTTAAGCAGATTTTCCAACACAGGCAAATATATCTGCAACTGTTTATCAATACCAATCAGCGATAATTGTTCCGCGCTGAATGTTTCAGCTTGATTAATAAGAAAACATACTTTTGAACCTTCGCTGTTACATGAAAATCCTAATAGTGCTCCTTTTTCAATTGAATTTGATAATGAGTTATAAAAATAATATCCCTGCTGTCCAATTCCCACCACCAAAAACGAGAAAGGAATTAAAATGATGATTATAATAAGCAATAATGATAAAATAATCGAAACAGTATCATTCGGTATTTTTTTTCTTATCCTATTGAAGATGGGAATTGAAACATATGCCAGAAGAACACTGCTTAAAATAATCGTTATCACTGGCTGAACAAGTCTAAAAAAAAGAAGTAATACAAGTATAAATAGAATGAATGGCACTATTCTTTGATATTGATTGTTGATCGCCATTATATTAGACACCTATTATATTTAACTTCTCAGCTTGCTTTGATGTAATATCCAAGCAAGGTGTCTTTTATCAGCATACCAGTAACGGTAATTTTACTTCCTTCTACAGGCAAAGTTTCTGAGGAAACGCCGATAGTATCTGTTTTATCTTTCAGAGTGTACCCTGAAAGTTCACCTATTTTAATGGTATTCTCAACGGTACCAGATACCCTAACTGTTTTTCCAACATAGTCCGGACTCTTCACATCTTTTATTGAAGTAGCCATACACCCAGAAATAATTAATGTTACAGCGAGCAACAAAATAAGACCTAATAAACTTTTTTTTATTCTCATTTTTGTCGCCCCATTAAATAAAATCTAATTCCTTCTTCTCATCAATAATGCTGTAACTACTACGCCAACAACTGCTCCTACTCCCGCAGCAATCAATACTGATCTTTCCGGATTTTCTTTGATATAATCATCTACATTTCCTTTCATCAATATTGCTTTTTCTTTTAAATTTACTATTGCTTCCTTACCGCTTTCACCCACGCTTTCAGCTTTATCCATTATTCTGTCAACGCTGTTGTGTGTTTTCTGTCTTAGTGTTTCGTTTTCAATTTTTTTCATTTTTTCACCCATTATTTTTTTATTTATCAAATCCACCTACTTTTAGTAAGAGACCTATCACAAAAATGATTATCCCAATAGAAAAAAATGCTGCAGTACTACTCCAACCCAAAAATTCTAGTAGAAAGAAAAAAAGCGCGAAAATCAAAAATATAGCGCCTATTCCAATTATTAAAAGAGACGATATTTTTCTCATTATTCTTTTCTCCATTTGCATTATCCGTTCTTCAATATTCTTCATTATCAGTTCAGTGCTTTGTGCTATCGGCGAAAATACGCTTGCTGATATTATTTGAGGAATATATCCTAACACCTCTTTTATCATTTCCATAATCCAATTTTCTTTTTTTGATTCAACCATTTATTTCACTTCCTCGGATACTTATCTTTAACAACAATTTTTCTAGCTCTTTTTTCTCCAGGAGATGCAGAATGAGTATCTATCTTATTCTCAGAATCTCCCTCAGCAAATCTATAATGTCTAGTTATCTTAATCTTAGCTCTATCTTCTACCACATCTCCTTTTTTATCAGGCAATAATCTCATTTTATGAATATCAATACCTTGAATTTCTATTTCGACTTTTCGAACGCTTGAATAATTTGGTGTAAGCACAATTGTCTTATGATTCGGACCCCATTTTTTCTCAAAAGTTCCAGAAGTATAATTAAATTTAGATAAAGGAATTTTTGGAAGTGCTGACGATTCTGCTTTCAAATATATGATATCGTCACCATAAGTCATTATGGCTATTGTTCCTTTTCCCTCGTTTCTGCTTTTTTCTTCAAAACGTGCAGCATAATCTTTGGGTATACAATATAAACTGTCTTTCTTATTTATACAGCTCTTTATTTCTCTGAGCTTGTCTTCATTTGATGCATCTTTTTTCATTTTTTAAACACCCTTGTATTTTATTATTTTATCATTTTTATTCATATGTTGCTTATTTTTTCTAAATTAATTTTAAATCTAAAAAAACTTGAAAAACAATATTGCAATAATTACTACGACTACAACTGCCCCTATTAATGAAAGCAGTCCTCCTTTTTTATTAACAATATGTTTCATATTTTTTCCCCCAAATTAAATTACGATTATTTCTATCTGAATCTTTTATTTTTTCCTGCAAACAAATCATTTTTTGAATTTCGTCCAAGGAAATAATAAACTACTGCAGTAATTATACTAAAAAATATAGCTAGTAATACCCAAAACAATTTCATACCATCAGATAATCTTTTGTTATTTACAAGTACATCATATATTACCCATATTGCGGCAAGAATTGCTAAAATAAAAAATAAAATATTATATCCTCCCATCATATTATAACTTCTAAAACCTGATCCAAAGAGTTGAAATAGTAAGAGTATTCCTACAATAACAACAAGAATCATTATTATATTATTATTATCTTTATTTGCCATATTATTTTCCTCCCGAATAATTTATAACTTCTTTACTTCAATTGTTCAAATCAATTTCTTCAATTATTTTATCTCCTTTAATTGAAAATCTTGCATCCGTTCTAATTCTAAATCCTTCACCAAAATTTCCATTAATGTCCATGCCTTCTTTTTTATTTTCATCTACATTTCCATTAATAATTCTTATATTCTCTCTGAATCGAGTATCTACTTCTGCTTTTTGTCTTGTTTCAAATTTAATAACTGGCGCAAAGATGTATGTTCCTTCTCCAGTAATATGGAGTGACTCATCTGCAATGAAATCAAATTTGACAGTTGATGTTGAGTTCCCATTTATGATAAGCTTCCCAACAAGTTTTAATTCTCCAGAAGGCAATTTTGCAACATGATCTCCTGATGCATCTGTAACAATAACTTTTGAAATTTCTAATCTTACTTGGTTGTATGTTCCTTGTGTTAGATTGTAATCTGCAAGAAGTACTTGAGTATTTGTTGATTTTAATTTAAGTAAATCATATGTTTGTGGAGTTGCAGAAACAGTTATCCATGATCCGCTTTCATTAAGAACTTTTATACTATCAATGGTAACTGAAACATTTGTTACAGAACCCATGTCTGCAGCAGCATCAGTCAGTACAAATACTGCTCTGCCATCTTGAGTTAATTGTTGAGGCGTACATGCTGAAAGTAATGTAGCGACTGCAAAAATAATTAACAATGCAAATGTTGACTTAAATATCGATCTATCAATTTTTGTAATTTTTGTTTGTTTCATTTTCTCCCTTTCCGTTTTTTTATTAACTGTAGTATCTTTCAAATCCCTCATCTTCAAGTTCAATGTCAATGTATTCGTCATTTTTTTTACCAACTAATCCCCGCACACTTTTGAATATATTTCTCCTGTTTACTAAACTCCCCTGCGAATACATTTTTTTCATTTTTTACACACTATTTTTTATTGAAATATTCTTTAGCAAATTGCAAATTTTTTTGTTCTTTTTTCTTTTTCTTATAGCGGCCCAATAACTGTTGGCAAAACTAAACTAACAATTGTTGCAAATATCCATATGATTACTGCTATAACAAAAGCTTTCAACCAACCAATCTTATACAGACTACCAAGAGCAATAAGCCATGTTAATCCTCCAACCAAAGCGGCAATCCAACCAACACCTATGAAATACGAAACTAGTGCAAATATTATTGCACCAATAAATGCAGCAAATACTGCTGTGCCGAATCCCTCCTTCTCCCCTAACATTTTCGCAGCTAAATAAATAATGACTGCAGATATTACTAAGCTTATCAAAAATCCTATTAATATTCCTATAACCGCCATAAACAATTCCCCCCATCATACTTTTAATTTATCGTGTGCTCTTTTAAGAAGAGCTAAATTTATGTTTACGCGCCTGATCAATCCAATTCTTCACCAAATCATGACCCGGCGTATTCCCCTGAATATTTATCTTAAGAGAATCTTCTTTCTCAAGCACAAGTTCTAGTAGTGTTTTTGCAGTATAGTCTTTCAACTGCTTTATGTTATGAACTCCTGATCGTTCTAAAAGCTCAGAATACTGAGGACCAATATCTTTAACACAAGACAATTCAGCCATATTCTGCCAACTCTTAACCGAAGCAAGTGGAGCACCAGTTTTTTTTGCCATAGTAAAAGCATTTGCTTCCCACAATTGCTTAGTATCTTCTATTCCAATTGCCAAAAGAGCCTTACTATACTCTGGACCTATTCCCTCAAGCTCTATCACTGGATGCGCATCATCCTCACCAAAAGGATTAGCTAGGGCAATAGCACCAAAAGAATTGACGACATCTTTGTTTTTCGATATATTTTCTGATTTCATATTTTGTTTCCTCCGATTATACTAACCTACATTCACACTCTAACAAAAAAAATTAATATACTCTCTTTTAAGAAGAGCTAAATTTATGTTTACGCGCCTGATCAATCCAATTCTTCACCAAATCATGACCCGGCGTATTCCCCTGAATATTTATCTTAAGAGAATTCTCTTTCTTACGTACAAGTTTAAGGAGCGTAGTTGTATCATAACCTTTCAACTGCTTTATGTTATGAACTCCTGATCGTTCTAAAAGCTCAGAATACTGAGGACCAATATCTTTAACACAAGACAATTCAGCCATATTCTGCCAACTCTTAACCGAAGCAAGTGGAGCACCAGTCCTTTGTGATACTTTAGTTGCATTTGCTTCCCACAATTGCTTAGTATCTTCTATTCCAATTGCCAAAAGAGCCTTACTATACTCTGGACCTATTCCCTCAAGCTCAACCACCGGATGAACATCTTCTTTACCAAACGGATTAGAGTTTGTTGTAGTACTAACAACACTTACTGCTTTTTTCTTTCCTCGTTTTGGTAGTACTATAATCATAGCCGCAATGATAAGCAGCAAAATAAATAATAAACTTCCAATACCCCAAGGTGAAGCAATCCAATTTCCGCCAGCAACTAAACCCGTAATTAAGTTATTATCTTTTGGAGGCACAGCGGTTCCCGTACCTGTAGGAGTTGTTGTTGTGGGTGTTGTCGTTGCAGGAGTTGTTTCTATCAACGGAGTTCCTATTACAAAATAAGATAATCCCGGACTGTCTGATTCAAAATAATAATAAGTTGAATCCTCCGATATCAATACAGTATCAAGTAAATCCCAATTTGATGTGTACCTGTAGAGATTTATATTACTTGGATCGACATTATTTCTTGTCATCCATGCTTTTTCAACTCTAAATTGCATCTTAACGTTATCTATTATTGAATTGTTAAGATTAATATGTTCAATCTGTAGATACGCATATATATTTTCAAGCTGCGGAGTTAGTATACTTGATGGTTTTCCACTTAATTGAGTTGTTGTTATTTCTACATTGTTTGCAACACCATTTAATTCTATTTTCATAGTTGTTATTGCAACACCTTCATCTCCGATGTAAACAATATGCACTCCTCGAGTCATCTCTGAAAAAAATGATGACTGTGAACTTTCTGATGTTGGATTATAATTTCCACCACCACTTGATCTTCTATTCACTATGTAACTTAGAGTTTCTGTGTCAGTATTACCTGCTGCATCAGTTGCAGTACAAGTAGCTGTTTTTGTTCCTGCAACACTTGTGTCTATTCCTGTTATAACAGTATTTGGACTAGCATCATAATTGTCCGTCGCAGTACATGTACCAGTAATCTCAAGCCCTCTTAGTACAACATCATTTGATAATGTAAATGAAGTAATACTCGGCGCAATTTTATCAAGTGTTATTAGTGTTGTTGTTGGCGTTTCTACATTACTTGAATTGTCAACTGCGTAGAAAACAAGAACGTTTTCTCCACTTGTATTAATAAACACATTTCCGTTGCTTCCATTGATCTGTCCTTGAACACCATTCAATGTATAATTAATATACAAGACTGTTGTGTTGTTGAACCCTACTGCATTCAATGTCACATTACGGTCAGTATTTATCCAAGCATTATCTGCATATACTGAAGTTGTTGTTGGCGCCTGAAATAAATTTACAGTTATTGCCACAACTTCACTTGTTGTTTTCATACCATCTGTAACTGTGAAAGTTACTTGATTAACACCGATATTACTTGAATTTGGTAACCAATTAAATACTGCAGTTCCATCGTAGTTATCTGTGAATGTTGCTGTTGTAGGTTTTCCTGACAAATTATAAGTTAAATTAAATTCACCAGGGCTTGTAGCCGTTAATGTAAGATTAATCCAAGTTTCTTGCGTTACACTTCTTGAACCAATAGTACTTAATACTGGCGCAGCAGTTATTATCTCTATAACGCTTGTTGCAGTTTTAGCTCCGCTTGTTGCAGTAATTGTTGTGGTTCCTGAAACAAGTGCAGTTACTAAACCTGTTGTAGCATTTACTGTTGCAACAGATAAATTACTTGAAGTAAACAAAATAGTTGTAGCCATTGGTAAACCAAATTGATCAACACCTGTTGCATTCAATTGTAGTTCCGTTCCATTTACATTCAAAGTAAGGTTTGTTGATGTTGGTTCTAAAGTAAGATTTGTTAAAACAGATACTTCCGCAGTCGGAGATGAAACAGTGTTAGCATCTAATGTAACTGCTGTTTGTGCAAGCGCTCTTCCATTTAATGTTGCACCATTATTTAATATCACTCCAGTCTGACTTAATATATCTCCATTGAATACTGAATCTGTTCCTAATGTTGCTTGACCGGCAACTTGCCAGAATATATTCTTTGATTGCGCTCCACCACTAAGAATAATCTGTTTACCGTTTGCAATATCAAGTGTTTGTGCAATTTGGAATATCCATACATCACTTGAATTTCCTGCAAGCGTAACATCCGTAGGTATTGTTACACCACTATCCCATTTATAGAGTCCGGGAGCAAGTGTCATTCCACCTATATTTCCTGCACCTAATTCGGTATGATCAGGCAAGGTTCTACCAGCAGCATCAGCATATGCTATTTCCATATCGCCTACAGCTGTTGTCATAATGCTTGGCGTTGGTGCTGTGTAATCTGCAGCATAAATACTTCCATTAACTAATGATGATGTTGAAAATTTATTTGAAACATCCATAATTAATCCAAAAC